>WBZS01000481.1_pt1 | contig 50606 bp, 46 predicted proteins | sample 5204201 | NCBI WGS metagenome assembly WBZS01 (sample SAMN12344357, study PRJNA552823) | activated sludge metagenome | biome: Activated sludge suspended growth; feature: Nitrification reactor; material: Wastewater; isolation source: activated sludge from nitrification reactor of wastewater...
AGCCGGCGGGCACCGGAAAGCCGGCGCGGGTCAGACGGGCGAGGTTGGCGCCTTTTCCGCCGGCGACCTCGAGGGTGGCGGCCGGCGAGTCGAAGGCGAGGGTTAGCGGAACGGTCATGTCAACTCCCAGCCGGCCACCCGCTCGCTGCCGATGCCGCTGATGACGAGGCGCTCCTTGGCGTTGCTCAGGAGCGCGCGGGTCCAGGGCACGCTGCCTCCGTCGGCCAGCTCGATCCAGCCACCTGCTCCGTCGGCCACATGCACGTGGAAGCAGAGCACTTCATAGTAGCCCCGTCCGCGCGTGCGCTCAAGATCGAATTCGCAGACCGCTCCCGGATGCGCTGCGCGCAACGGCGCCAGGATCTGCGCCTCGATCGCCGCGCTGTGTTCGGCCACGTCAAACGGCGTGACCGACAGGCGCAGGCCGGCTTTCGGCCCGAGGTGCGTGCGCAGCGCCCTGAGATAGAACCCGGCATGCACGGCCACGGCCGACAGCTCGAAGCCCAACCGACCCGGATCGCGCCCGGCGCTGCACAGCGAGAACGCGGCGAAGTGAGCGAGCGCGCGCGGGTCTCGATACTGCTGGGCGCGCACGAGGCGGTGGCCGGCGGCCAGGTGCACGGGCGTCGCCGACCTGGCATCGGCCCGCAGATACGCGCGCCGGCGCACCGCGCACTCCAGCGCGAGCACGTTGGTCGAGTCGGCGACCACCTCGGTGCCACGCGCCGTCGAGACGACCACGTTCTGGCTGAGCGTCGCCACGGCCGAGACCGTGCCCAGCGGACAAAGCGGCGACAGCGCGAGCGCTTCGAACCCGGCGGGCAGCGCCGCCAGCGCGACCCGCTCCCAGGCGTTGAGCCGATCGGGCGCCATCGTCGAGGGCCGCACGAAACGATCCTTCGCCCAGTCGGCCAGCAGCTCGGCGGGGTTCCGCTTCGACGCCCGGCGTTGGGCGACGGCGAGCCAGAGCGAGTTCAGGTCGCTCGGCGAGAGACGGTCGGCCAGCACAGCCACCAGATCGGGCACGCCGCTCTCGCGCGCGATGCGATCAAGGATGGGCTCGGTCATGGTTCCTCCGTTCAGGCCGGCAGTGACTTTGCCATGTGCACCAGCGTCGAGCCCAGGTACGGTTCGCGCGCCGTCTCGCTGAAGCCCTGGGCCGCGTACCAGCCCACGTTGCCGTGCATGCGCTCGTTCGTGTACAGGCGCAGCGTCGTGTGACCGGCCGCTCGCGCCTGAGTTTCGGCCCAGGCCACCAGCCTCCGACCCAATCCCCGGCCCTGGAAGTCCGGAGCGACGGCGACGCTGTAGATCAGCAGCGCCGCGGGCTCGTCGATCAGCACCAGCAGGCCCGCGATCAAGTCGCCGACCCGCAACACCCACACGCCATGCTCGGCGATCAGGCGCGAATAATCCGCGGTCATCGGCTGCGGCTTGCGGCCGAGATCCGGCACGTACCGGCGGTAGGCGGCTTCGGTCAGCGCAGCAGCCGGCTCCGCATCGGCCGGCGTCGCGGGCCGGATCGAAATCGCGTTCACTTGAAGGCGAGCACCAGCACGCCGACCGCGACCAGCGCCACACCGCCCCACTCGCGCACCGAGGGCCGCTCGCCCAGGAACATCGCCGCGAAGATGGCGACCAGCACCAGGCTGAGCTTGTCGACGGGTGCGACCTGCGCGGCTGTGCCGAGTTTCAACGCGCGAAAGTAAGCGACCCACGAGGCGCCGGTCGCCAGCGCCGAGAGCACAAGAAACAACCACGTCTGACCCGACAGCGCGAACGGGTTGCTCCACTTGCCCGTGAAGGCGACGAACGCGCCGAGCACGAACACGATCACGATCGTGCGGATCAAGGTCGCCAGATCCGAATCCACGCCCTTGAGCCCCACCTTGGCGAAGATCGTGGTCAACGCGGCGAAGACGGCGGAAAGCAAGGCCCACGGCAACCAGCCGTTGTCGGTGTTCATCTGGATTGTCCTTTGCGTTGCGAAAGGTGGGTCACGCCTGATTCGTCACGAGTCTACCAGGGGCCTGACGCGGAAGCGCATGGCCGGGTGGCGGTGTGCCCGAGCAGGATGATGCTGTTGGCGAATCCGATCGCACGTTGTCAGGAGCCCCGGAACAGGCCGGACCGGTACACGGATGTTCACGGATATAGCACGGATCACACGGAAACATCTCGAATGGCTCCGTGCCATCCGTGAACATCCGTGTGATCCGTGTACAGGGCCAGCCGTCCGAATACGGTTCGCCAACGGCATCGCAGGATGTCAGGCGCCTCTAGATCGAGGCCAGATCCTGTACACGGATTTCACGGATCGTCACGGATCACGCGGAATCCTCATCAAACAGCTCCGCGGCATCCGTGTCGATCCGTGGGATCCGTGTACAAGACGGGCTGTACGAAAATGGCCTGACAACTTGTGATGCTGTTGGCGAACCCAGATCCTCGCGTTCATGTCATCCTTCGGGCTCGTTCAGCGCACCTTCAGGCATCGTTGGTCGGCCCTCGGGATGACATTGTGCCCCGAAAGGTCGTGTCGCTTCGACGATTGAGGTTTGCCAACAGCATCAACGTGTGCTCGCACACGGAGGCGGTGTGCACGACCGGGATGTCAGGCGCGAAATATCGCCGCGGGTCTGGATTGAAACACACCGCACGTGCCAGGCACCGCACGGCGTTTCAGGAAAGGATGTCGATCAGGATCTTCTGCGCGCCCGGACGCTCGGCGTGTTCCAGGGCGGTAAGACCTTGCGCAAGGGAGTAGCGCGCCTCGATCAGGGGCGTCACCTGCACGATCTTGTCGGCCAGCAGTTTCAGAGCCCGGGGGAACGGCCCGCAACGCGAGCCGACCAGCCGGATCTCGTCGACGACGATGCGGCTCATATCGACTGTCAGGTCGCCGACATACGTGCTCTTGAGGACCAGCGTGCCCCGCGGCCGAACCAGACTGCGAGCGACTTCGAACCCTTCGGGCGTTCCGGTGCAGTCCACCACCAGGTCGTTGTCCGGCCGGGCGGCATCGGCTGCGCAGGCCGTCAGACCGAGCTTGCATGCCAACGCCAGCGAAGCCGGTCGGCGCCCGACGATTGTGAGGTCACACCCGGTGGTGGCCAGCACCTGACCGCACAACAGCCCCAGCTTGCCCGGGCCGACGACGACCACCCGATCGGTCGATCGCACCCTGACCTGCTCGAGCACTTCGCAGGCGGCGGCCAGCGGTTCGACAAAGACGGCTTCATCATCCGAGACCGAATCCGGCACCGGATGCAGGTTCTCGAACGGGAGCGTGAGGCGCTCGGCGAAAGTGCCGTTGTGGCCGTTGATTCCCAAGGCGACACGATGAGCGCAATGGGTGTAGTCGCCGCGGACGCAGGCCGGGCACGTGCAGCCCGGCGGACGGATATTGATCTCGCCGACGACGCGCTTGCCGGCCAGCGAGCCGACACCTAGTGCCACGCCCACGAACTCGTGGCCCAGCACCCCCGACAGAGGCCGATAGCCGCGCAACACCTCGAAATCGGTGTTGCAGACGCCGGCGACCCGCACCTGCACGACGACTTCGCCGTCGTGTGAGGGCTCTGCCAGGTCCGTGCGCAACATCAGCCGCCGGTCTTCAAGCCAAATGCCTTGCATCGTCGTAGAACTGCGATCTGGGTGTCGAGGAGAGCGGTCGACGGAGCCGGGCCTCCGGCCCGCCGACCTCGGTCGAAAAATCAGCCGTTGCCGAAGCCCTTGAGCACGCCGCCCAGCGCGTCGAGCCCGCCACCGCCGGCGGCGCCGAGCACGGAATCGAGTTGCTGTGCGATCGGAGCCGGGAGTTTGGTCTTGAGGAAGTCGATCACGGCCTGGGCCGCCTGCTTGGCCTGGGCTTCGGGCAGACCGGTCTTTTGCGAAACGGCTTTGACGAGTTCATCCATGGTGAGTGCTCCTGATTAGAGTGTTTGACCGCCGGCGGACATGCACGTCGGCGGAAGGATCGTGATCTGAATCGGTTGCTGCTTAAGATCGTATCGCCGAAGTACGGCGGACCTACTCTTTTGTATAAGGCTGTCCGACGGCCGCCGGCGGTCGGGCCCGGCCGACAAACCCGGCCAGGACGATGATCGTCAATACATACGGCAAAAGGCCGATGAACTGGTGCGGGATGATATTGCCCAGCCCAAGGAATTGTAACTGGCTCTGCAAGGCGTTCGAGAACCCGAAGAGCAGGGCCGCCGCCCAGGCACCGATCGGGTTCCAGTTGCCGAAGATCATGGCCGCGAGCGCGATGAAGCCGCGCCCGTTGGTCATCAGCCGTTCGAACGAGCCGACCGCCTCCAGGCTGAGGAACGCGCCGGCCAGCCCGGCCAACCCACCCGCGATGACGACGTTGGCATAGCGCGTCGCGATCACGTTGATGCCCACCGTGTCGGCCGCCCGCGGGTTCTCGCCCACGGCGCGCATCCGCAACCCCCATTGCGTCCGATACAACACGATGTGGGTCACGACGACCAGGATCAGGGCCAGGTACGTGATCGGCGGATTGTCGAACAGCACCGGCCCAAGGATCGGGATCTGCGACAGAAGCGGGATCGGCAATGACGGCAATTTACCCGGTAGCGTCACGCTCGATGTGTACAGGTAGCCGGTGAGACCGACCGACAGGATGTTGATCACGGTTCCGCTGATGATCTGGTCGATTCGTAGGTGGATGCTCAGCGCGCCGTGAAGCAGCGCCAGAAGCGCGCCCGCGAGCACGGCCGCCAGCACGCCCAGCCACAGACTGCCCGTGGTCGCGCCGACCATGAAGCCCGCAAACGCGCCCGTGAGCATCATGCCCTCGATGCCGATGTTGACCACGCCGGCGCGCTCGGAGAAGATCCCGCCCAGCGCGCCCAGGGCGATCGGGGTCGACAGCCGCAGGGTGCTGCTCAAAACCGCGACGAGGATCAGATTGAAGTCGACGCCGTTCATCGCTTCCCCCACCCTGCGCTGAAGGTCGCGGTCTCCTCCTGCTTGACGCGCAGTCGGAAGATGTAGCGCAGGATCGCGGGCGCTGCCACGAACATCAGCACCAGGGCCTGCACGACCTGCAGGATCTCGGTCGGCACGTGCGACGCGAACTGCATGTCGGTGCCGCCGGCGTCCATGGCGCCGAAGAGCAAGGCCGAGAGCGCCACCCCGACCGGATGATTCCCACCCAGCAGGGCGATGGCGATGCTATCGAAGCCATAGCCCACGTTGAAGTTCGGGGCGAAGTAGTAGTTGCGACCCAACGTCTCGACTGCGCCGGCCAGCCCGGCCAGCCCGCCCGAGATGGCCATGGTCAGCATCGTGACCCGCGCCACGTTGATGCCGGCCGCGCGCGCCGCTGATGGGTTCTGGCCCACCGTCCGCACCTCGAAGCCGATGGTGGTGCGCCAGATCAGGAACGCGATCACGAACACGGCAACGATCGCGAGCACCAATCCGATATGGACGGCCTCATCACCGAGGTTGAACATCACCGGTAGACGCGCCGCTTCGGCGATCTTGGCCGTCCGCGGGACGATGTTCATCGGGTTCGGGTCGCGGAGCGGTCCCGGCGCGATGCCTTGCGAGCGGCTGCCCTGCGACACCAGCCAACCGGTGATGACCAGGGCGATGTAGTTGAGCATGATGGTCGTGATGACCTCATGCGCGCCGGTGTAGGCCTTGAGCGCGCCGCTCAATCCGCCCCACAGAGCCCCGGCCAGTCCGCCGGCCAGCAGCGCCAGCGGAAGCAGCACGAAGCCGGGCAGACCGGCGAAGGCGATGCCGATCCAGGCTGAGGTGACCGCACCAAGGAAGAGCTGGCCTTCACCGCCGATGTTGAACAGGCCGCCCTTGAAGGCGAAGGCCACCGCCAGACCGGCGAAGACGAAGGGGATGGCGTTCAGCAGGGTGCGGCCGATGGCGGTCGGCGAGCCTACGGCGCCGGATAGCATGCCGCCGTAGGCCGCGATGGCATCGTAGCCGGCGGCCCAGATGAACAGCGAGCCCACGATGACCGCCAGGATCACCGAGAGCAGCGGGATGAGCAGAGATTGCAGTCTGAAGCGCAACATGCGCAAGAGTGAGATACGAAAAAAGAGGGGCGGCCTGAGCCGCCCCTCCTCGTCGGGTGCCGTTTAGGGCGCGTAGCCGGTCGTCAGTTCACCGCTCTCGAGCTTCGCGGCGGTGTCGATGATCAACTGCTTGACGTCCGCGGGGACGGCGCTGTCGAGGTCATGGTAGGGGGCCAGACCGACCTGCCCGAAGTAGTTCCCGCCCGGGAACTTGCCGTCGTTGGCCATTTTGATCAGGGCCTCGACGCCGGGGGTGATGAGCTTCATGGCGCTGCTCACCAGACAATCGTGCGCCTCGGGCACGGTCTCCCACTGATCGGAGTCAACGCCGATGCAGTACACCGAGCCCGGGTTCGCCTTGGCCGCCGTCGCGATCTCGATCAAGGCGCCGTTGCCGGTCTTGCCGCCGGCGCCGAAGATCACGTCAGCGCCCTGGTCGAGCGCCTGCTTGGCCGTGGTCGCGCCCCACTCGGGGTCGACGAAGGCCTTGTCGAGCGGGCCGGGGTGGTAAGTCAGCAACACCTGGATGTCGGGGTTGGCGGCCGCGGCGCCGAGCTTGAAGCCCTCGCCAAAGGCGACCACCGGCGGCACCAGGTCGGTGCCGAGCACGGCGCCGATCGTGCCCGATTTGCTCAGTTTGGCGGCCAGCGTGCCCGCCAGATAGCCGGCGCGATCTTCATTGAACACCAGGCCGGCCACGTTCGCCACGGCTTCGCCCTGGAACTGGTCGACGCCGATGAAGAGGATGTCGGGGTGCTTCTTGGCGGCCTCGAGCGTGGCCTCGCCGAGCGCGAAGCCGACCGTGACGATGACTTTATAGCCCTCGGACACGAACTTGTCGATGTTCTGGGCGTAATCCTTGGCGTCCTGGGTCTCGATGTACTCGGCCGTGCCGCCGACGGCGGCCGCGCCGGCCTGCGCGCCTTCCCAGGCGCTCTGATTGAACGACTTGTCGTCGACTTCGCCGACGTCGGTGACCAGACCGATCTTGATCCCGGCCGGCGCGGCCTCGGTGGGCGCGGCAGTGGGCTCAGCCGGGGCCGGTGTGGTGGCCGGCACGCAGGCCGCGGCCGCCAGGGCCAGCGCAGCCAGGCCGCTCAACATGCGTAAAGACAGGCTCTTCATGGGTTCTCTCCTCCAAGAAAGAAACGACGAACAACAATAGTCGTTGGCCATTATAGGGCGAAACACAAGGCGGCCCGAGCGGCGGGCGTCAGCTTCGCCGATCCGCGCGCCTCGCTCTCAGCCCTGCGATCACTTTTCGTACGGCTGCCCGTCGGCCGCCGGCGCGATCACGCGCCCGATGAGGCCGGCAATGACGATGATCGTGGCGATGTACGGCGCCATCAACAGGAACTGCGACGGGATCGGCACCTGCAAGATCGCCAGCCGCGTGGCCAGCGAGTCGGCAAAGCCAAACACCAGCGACGCGCCAAACGCGCCGAACGGCGACCAGTTGCCGAAGATCATGGCCGCCAGGCCGATGAAGCCCTTGCCGGCCGTCATGCCCTCATCGAAGCGCCCAACCGCGCCAAGCGTGAAACTCGCCCCGCCGATGCCGGCCACCAACCCGCCCAGGATGACGGCGATGTAACGCGTCTTGAACACGTTGACGCCCAACGTGTCGGCGGCCTTGGGGTTCTCGCCGACCGCCCGCACCCGCAGACCCCAACGCGTGTAGAACAACGCCACGTGGATCAGGGCCAGCAGCGCGAACATGATGTACGTGAAGATCGTGTTCTCGAACAGCACCCGCCCAAGCACCGGGATGTCGACCAGCCCCGGAATGACGATGTTGCGGAACGTCCCCGGGTTGTTGAGCTGATCGGTCATCTGCTGCATGAACAGCGACGAGATGTAGCTGGTCGTGCCCGTGGCGAAGATATTGATGACCGTGCCGCTGATGATCTGGTCGACCTTGTAATGGATCGACAGCACCGCGTGGATGCCCGCCAGCAACGCGCCGGTGGCCATGCCGGCCAGCAGGCCGACCCACAGGTTCCCGCTGACCGTGCCGACCAACGTCGAGGTCATCGCCGCGCCGAGCATCAGGCCCTCGATGGCGATGTTGGCCACGCCTGCGCGTTCGCATAGGATGCCTGCCAGAGCGCCGAACGTGATCGGCACGCCCAGGTTGAGCGCGGTCTTGATCAGGCCCGCCAGGTTGATCGACGCATCCCGCGTCGCCCAGACCAGCAACGCAAAGACGAAGATCAGCAACCCGATGCCCAGGAAGATGTTGGCGGTCCGCGAGTCGGCGCGCACCACCTGATAGGCCCCGAGCAGGCCCGTCACCGCCGCCAGGCCGGCGACTGTGGCAAAGGTCGGAATGACCCAGTCGGGGATGCGCTGCTCTTTGGGCACCGCGCCCTGGTTCAGGCCGAATGACGAGTTCAGGGCCGGGTCGACGCCATTGGCGAAGAAGAAGTACATGGCGATCGCGACCAGGACCGTGATCGCGCCGTAGATCCGGGCGCGGGTCTGATGCGCGTCGCGGACCGTGGTTTTCTTGGATGCCGCCAGGAAAGTGGGAGCCGTTGCGCTGCTCATGGTTTAGCGCCCCCACCCGCGCATGAAGACGGTCCGGTCGCCGTCGCCGCCTCGCTTGATCCGGTACAGCCCGCGCACGATCGCGGGCGCCGCGATGAAGGCGATGATCAACGCCTGGATGATCGAGATCAGATCGACCGGGATGCCCGCGATGCTCTGCATCTTGGTCGCCCCGCTGCGCAGCACGCCGAACAGGAAGGCCGCGGCCACCACACCGAAAGGATGGCTCTTGCCGAGCAAAGCCAGTGCGATCGCGTCGAAGCCCAGACCCCCGCTGATGCCCGTGGTCAACGTGTGATTGAGGCCCAACACCTGATTGGCGCCGGCCAGTCCGGCCAACGCGCCCGACAGACACATCGCCAGGACCAGGTTGCGCGTCACGCTCATGCCCGAGTACCGGGCCGCATCCGGGTTGGCGCCGACGGTGCGGATCTCGAAGCCCACGGTGGTACGGAATAACAGCCACCACACCCCGAACGCCACAGCCAACGCGATGAAGAAACCGATGTGGAAGCGTGCCGGCTCCGGCAGCAACGTCGGCAGCTGGGCGGTATCGAGGATCAGGGGGCTGATCGGGTTGGTGCTGCCTTCCCGCTGCATCGGCCCGGCCAGCAACCAGTCGGTCAGGCGGTAAGCCACGTAGTTCAGCATGATGGTGGTGATCACCTCATGTGCGCCGGCCCGCGCCTTGAGCAAGGCCGGGATCGCGGCCCACAGCGCGCCGCCCAGCGCGCCCGCCAGCACCGCCAACGGGATATGGATGATCGCCGGCAGCCCGGTGAAGGCGTAGCCCACATACGTGGCGAAGATCGCGCCGAGGAAGATCTGGCCCTCGACGCCGATGTTGAACATGCCGCAACGGAAGCTCACGGCCACGGCCAAACCGGCCAGGATGTAGGGCGCCGTCGTCGCCAGGCTTTCCGAGATCGGGTACAGCGACTGCCCGATCGCGCGGCTGTCGCCGCTGGCGAAGGCGGCCGCGATCGCGCCGAAGTTACCGATCGAGCCCTCGAACATCGAGCCATAAGCCGTGGCGATCGCGGACCACATCGCGCCGAGCAGGTTCCCGGCGGCCTTGCCGCTCAAGATGTCCAGCACGCCGAAGTTGGTGAACACGATGACGATCGAGCCCAAGATCAGGGCGGTGAGGATGGCCAGCGCCGGGATCAGCAGTTCGTTCCGGAAGGCCATCAGCGCGGAGGAGGAAGGTGCCGGGGTTGATTTTGCCGTCATGGTCGAAGATGAACGTCGTTAGTTCGAAAAGGCGGTCGAGCGCGCGGCCGGTCAGACCTGGCCGGTCGCATTCTTGGCCAACGCCTGATCCGGATTCACCCCGGCCATCAACAGGCCGAGCTGTTCCTTGGTCACGTCGCTCGCGTCGACGACGCCGTTGACGCGCCCGTGGTACATCACGGCGATCCGATCCGAGAGGCCCATGATCTCGTCCAACTCGGTGGAGACCAGGAGCACCGCGCAACCCTCATCGCGCTTCTCGACGATCCGCTGGTGGATGTACTCGATCGAGCCGACGTCCAGACCGCGCGTCGGCTGCACAGCGATCAACAACTTGATCGGGCGCGACAACTCGCGCGCGATGATGACCTTCTGCTGGTTGCCGCCCGAGAGCGAGCCGGCCGAGGTGCCGATGCCGGGCGTGCGCACGTCGAACTGCTTGACGCGCTCGGTCGCGGCCTTGTCGACCTCGGCCTGTTGCGTGACCACGCCGCGCGCGAACGGCGGCAGATAGTAGGTGTTGAGCACCATGTTGTCGGCGACGGGATACGACAGCACAAGCCCGTCGCGCTGCCGGTCTTCGGGCACGTGCGCCACGCCCAGCTCGGTCACCGTGCGCGGGTTGGCATGCGTCGTGTCGTGACCAAGGATGCTCACCTTGCCGGCCTGTGCTCGCCTCAACCCGGTGAGCGCTTCCACAAGCTCGGTCTGTCCATTGCCTTGCACGCCCGCCAGACCCAGGATCTCGCCGACGCGCACGTCGAAGCCGACGCCATCGACGACCAGACCGTCGCGATCGTCGAGCACGCTCAGCGCATCGACCACAAGCACGGGTTCGCCGGGCTTGGACTCCGCTTTGTTGACGGTCAGCAACACCTGACGACCGACCATCATCGAGGCCAGTTCGGTTTCACTGGCGGCCTTCGGGTCCGCCCCGCCGACCACCTTGCCGAGCCGGAGCACGACCACGCGGTCGGCCACTTCGCGTACTTCGCGCAGCTTGTGGGTGATGAAGATGATCGACTTGCCGCCGGCGACCAGCGAGCGCATGACCTTGGCGAGCTCGTCGGCCTCCTGCGGAGTGAGCACCGCCGTGGGCTCGTCGAAGATCAGGATGTCGGCGTTACGGTAGAGCAGCTTGATGATCTCGACCCGCTGCTGCACACCCACCGGCAGGTCCTTGATGTACGCGTCCGGGTCGACCTCGAGACCGTAGGCCTGCGAGATCTCACGGATGCGTTTGGCCGCAGCGCCCCGATCGAGAAAGACCCCGCCGCGCAGCGATTCCTGCCCGAGCATGACGTTCTCGGTCACGGTCAGCACCGGGATGAGCATGAAGTGCTGGTGGACCATGCCGATCCCGGCGCCAATGGAGTCGTTCGGCCCGGTCGTGTGCAGCGGCTTGCCGCGCACGCTGATCTCGCCCTCGTCCTGCTTGTAGAGGCCATACAGCACGTTCATCAGCGTCGATTTTCCGGCGCCGTTTTCGCCCAGCAAGGCCAGGATCTCACCCTGTTCCAGAGCGAGATCGATGTGGTCATTCGCCAGGACTCCGGGAAAACGTTTGGTGATTCCGCGCAGCTCGAGAACAGGAGGCATGTCGTTTTATGGGATCTGGATTGGGATAACCAAGTTTATCATGTCCCACCCCCTAGCCCCCTCCCGGAGATGCGCGTCAAGCGGCCAGCTGGACAGGCGCGCTATAGCGCATCTCCGGGAGGGGGTTGGGGGGTGGTGCCAGAACCAGAATCAAAACGGGGCGGCACAGTGTGCCGCCCCGCCTCGTTCGACGTTCAGAGCCTGAGCGTTACGGAAGTTCCGAGAACGACAGGACCTTGATTTCGCCGGAGATGATCGCGGCCTGGATGGCCTCGATCTCGCTCGCCAGCGCCGGGTCGACTTCGCCTTCGAAATCGTGGAACGGCGCGATGCCGATCTGGCCGTTGGCCAGGTTGCCGACCACGATGCCGCCCGCGAACGAGCCGTCCGCAGCAGCCTTGGTGCCGGCGATCACCGACTGGTCCAGGCGCTTGAGCACGCTGGTCAGGACGATGTCCTTGTACTCGGCCGCGCTGGCGTACCAGTCGCTATCGACGCCGATGATGTAGGCGTCGCCGGCCTTCTGGACTTCAGCCGCCGCGCCCAGGCCCACCGGGCCGGCCACGGGCAGGATGATGTCGGCGCCCTCGGCCATCAGGGCCTTGGCCTGCTCGCCGCCCTTGACCAGGTCGCTGAAGTCGCCGGTGAACAGGCCGTCCTTCTTGGCGTTGTCCCAACCGAGGAGCTTGACATCGGCGCCCTTCTGGGCGTTGTAGTACTCGATGCCCTGCTGGAAGCCGACCATGAAGTCAGCCACCGGCGGGATGTTGATGCCGCCGAACGTGCCGACCGTGCCGGTCTTGCTGAACGAAGCCGCGACGTAACCGGCCAGGAACGCGCCCTCTTGCGTGGCGTAAACCTGCTGGTAAACGTTCGGGACGTCCTCGCCATACGCGTTGTCGAGGATCATGAACTTCTGATCCGGGTTCGCCTTGGCAGCCTCGAGCGTCGCATCGCCGAGCAGGAAGCCGACGGTGACGATCAGATCGCACTTCTGCGACACGAACTCGTTGATGTTGGTGGCATAGTCGGAGTCGCTGTTCGACTCGAGGTACTTGGCCTCCCAGCCGACTGCCTCGGCGCCTTGCTGCGCGCCTTCCCAACCCGACTGGTTGAACGACTTGTCGTCCACGCCACCGGTGTCGGTCACTTCGCACACCAGCCCGCCGGCGGCGGGGGCCTCAGTAGCGGCCGGCGCTTCGGTCGGGGCCTCGGTCGCCGCAGGGGCTTCCGTCGGGGCCACGGTCGGGGCCGGAGCTTCGGTCGCCGGGACGTCGGTCGCGGGCACCGCTGTCGGCGTGGCAGCCGGTGCACAGGCCGCGAGCATCAGCGCGGCGGCCGAAAAGGCCGACAGGAACTTCACAGTTGTAGAGCGCATAGAAATCTCCCCTCCTAAGGGAATAGAAAAGACTGAGTCACAGGGTAAAGGTTTTCGGGTATCGCGAAGCAACCACCTCCTTATTGAGAATTCGCTACCGTTGGGAAACGGGACAAGCTTTGAGGATGTCGTGGCGTTTGAGAGACCTATTATACCGGATCATGGAGAAGGCCTCAACCACCCAGGATAACCGCCCCGGAAGGTGTAGCAGGTTGGCCCCGCGCCTCTTACTCGGCGCGCCGCAGGCTCGCCGTCCGGCCGTGTACGGCCGCCGCGCGCACGTGCCAGGTCTCTGCGACAAAACCGGAACTTCGCAACGCGTCGATGGTCTCCAACCCGGAGGTCTCGCTCAGGTTCAAGACATCGGTCGCGGGGTCGAACGCTGCACTGCCGGCCGGGCCGGTCAACCGGGCATCGAAGTAACTCCCCCGGTCGCTCGCGGTGCGACCCGGCAAGAAGATTGAGCCCTGCCAGTCCATAGCTCGCGTCGCCGGCGACAAGGCCCGCGCCGCGCCCATGCGGGCCTGCAACACGGGCCGATCGTCCAGCACGAGATCGAGCCGGCACGGGGGTTCAGTCGCCAGGCCGATCCCGGCATGGATGTACGGCGTGCGAAACAGCACGCGCTCCACCCACGCGAACGCCGGCAGGTTGTTGAAGGCCTGGATCAAGAAGAAACCGACAGGGTCCTGGCCGGAGACGTCGCTCGAGATCGCGACCGAGATGGTGCACTCACGAAACACGAGCCCGAACCACCGAGCCGAGATCGCGGTCAGCGTGATCGCCGCGTGGCCCGCAACACTGCGCGGCACGAGTGCCTCGGGCTGCAGGCGCCGCCGCCAGAAGTCGAGGTCAGCTCGGCCGGTCAACATCACTTCGCGGACCTGGCGGATCTCGACCGGGTAGCGGCGCGGTGCGTCCGATGTCTGGGTGTCGTTCATTCTGGGAGAAGCCTCAACGAGCGACGAGCCGGTACAGGATCCCTTCGATGTCCACCACATATAGCTCGCCGGCCTCATCCTCGCCGAACGAAGGGATCGGGAAGTGCGCGGTGCCGAACAGTTGCGACGTCCACGTTCCGCCGTCGGCCCAGGCGACCCAGATGTTGGTGCTGCAGAAGTCGGCGTAGAAGTACACGCCGTTCAGCGCCGGCAGCGCCGAGCCGCGATAGACATAGCCGCCCGTGACCGAGCAGCCGTCGCTGTGCGTGTACTCCAGGATCGGACCGACCGGATCCGTCCCGGCGTGCCGCGTGCTGTCGTAGTCGTGGTTGCCTTCGTAGACGCGCCAGCCCAGGTTGACGCCGCGGCTCTGGCCGTTGGGCAGGAAGTCGATCTCTTCGTACTGGTTCTGACCGACGTCGCCGATGTAGAGATCGCCCGTCAGTCGATCGAACGAATAGCGCCACGGGTTGCGCACGCCATAGATCCAGATCTCGGGCCGGCCGCCTCCGGACGCAAACGGGTTGTCGGGCGGGATGGCCAGGTCGGGTCCGCTGACGTCGAGACGCAGGATCTTGCCCAACAGGGCGTCCAGGTCTTGCGCCCGGTCCTCGGGGTCGCCGCCCGCGCCGCCATCGCCAAGGCCTGCGTACAGATACCCATCGGGGCCGAAGGCCAGCATGCCGCCGTTGTGGTTGCCGTAGGGATCGTCGACCGCAAGCAGGATCTGTTCGCTGTCCGGGTCGGCGACGTCGGCAGCCGGGTCCGCCTGGAAACGCGCGATCGTGTTCTTGCCTTCGTCCTCGGCCGTGTAATAGACGTAGAGCCGCCCGCTCTCCTCGAAGTCTGGGCTGAAGGCCAGGCCGAGCAGGCCCTGCTCGTTCTCGGAGTCGGTCACGCGGTCGGTCAGGTCAAGGTAGGGCGTGTCGAGGAGTGCGCCGTCGCGGATCACGCGGATGCGCCCGGGCTGCTCGACGACGAACAGCCGACCCGACCCATCACCGGCGTGCGTGACGAACACCGGGCGGTCGAGGTCGGTGACGACCTCCTGCAACGCATAGCGGTCGAGCGACAGCGCTTCGGGGTTCGGCGTGCCCGCCGCGACGGCCTCGGGCGCCGAGGTCTCGGTGGGTGCCGGCGCTTCCGTGGCGACTTCGGTGGCCGCGGCCAGCGTGTCGGTGGGCGCCGCGGTCGGCGCGGCCGGCGTTGCGGTGACGCGCGCGATGGTCGGCGCCGGCGTCGCGGTCGGCGCAGCCAACGAGCAAGCGGCCAGCAACGCGGGCAGCGCGAGCAGCAGGAACCGTCGTTCGAAGTGGATTTGCATCGATCTCCTCCAGCGTGGCTCGGGTCGGCGCCCGCTTTCCTTGCGAGGCTAGCCGGGGCGGCTTAACGCCGCCTGAGCCGGCTCATAGCACGCCGCGACGGCGCAGCAGAACAGCCTGCAGCCCGGCCTCGATCGTGAACGAGAGGCTGTTGGCCACCGCAAGCGCGGCCACGCCAAACGTCGGCGTCAGGGCCCAGCCCAATGTGGCGAACACAACCAGGTTAACGGCGGCCGTGACCAGCGGCGTCCGTGCATCCCTGTACGCATAGAACGTGCGCGTCGTCGCTTCTTTGAGGCTGTGGCCGACGAGGCCGAGCAGGTAGGCCTGGGTCGCCACCGCGACCAACGCGGCCCGGCTCTCGAAGATCAGGCCGGTCACCCACGGCACGACGACGATTCCGATCACGGCCAACGGCACGGTCAGCGCCAGCAGGATCCAGAGCGCGCGCCGGAGCAGGCGCTTCAACTCGGCGTGTTGGCCGCGCGCGACCAGCTCGGCCAGCGCCGGCAGGATCGCGACGCCGAGCGCGGTGCCGATCAGGGTCTCCGGGATCTGCTGGATGCGCCAGCCAAAGCTCAGCGCCGAGATCGCGCCCTCGTTCAGACCTGAGGCGATGTTGTCGTTGACGATGAAGATCGCGCTGACACAGGCCATGGTCAGCACGCGGGGCCCCATCAACATCAGCATCTCGCGCATGTCGGGCCGGTCGAGGCCCAGGCCGCGCGTCCAGCGGAAACCGAAGCGGATCAGGCCCGGGATCTGGATCAGCAGATGCAGCGCCGCGCCCAGCACGACGCCCCAGGCCAGGCCAAAGACCCCGAGGTCCGGGGTGATCGCCGCCAGGGCCTGCAACGGCGGCGCCACCAGCGGGCCGATCACGCCGATGCGCCCAAGCGACTCGGCCAGCGTCGCGGTCGGGCCGAGCACCACCAGGCCGGCCAGCTGGCCCAGGCTGTACATCATCGGCGCGAGCCCGGGCAGGATGAAGTGCTGATGGGCCTGCAAGGAGCCCGAGACCAGGCCGCTGATCGAGAAGATCATGAGCGCGGCCAGGTTGAGGCGCATCAGGTTCACCGTGAGCGCTTGCTGCGCCGGGTCGAAGCTCGGCGCCACCACGCGCGCCACCAACATGGGGGCAAAGACGAAGATGCCCAGCGCGAGCACGGCCGTCACCAGAAAAGCGAAGTTGGCGATCTGCGAGAACAGGCGCCAGATGCCGGGCCGGCCCTCGCGTTCAAGCGCCTGGCGCAGCAGCGGGATCATGGCGAGGTTGAGCGCCCCGCCCGAGATCAGCAGGAAGAGCGTGTCGGGCAGGTTGTTGGCCGCGTTGTAGGCGTCGAGCGCTTGACCGACGCCGTAGGCGCGCGCAACCAAAAACTGCACCCCCAGGCTCACGATCTTGTCGAGTGCGAACAGGGCGCTGATCAGCAGCGAGGCTTTGAAGAGCGAACGCATTATGAAAACCTATCTCCCGAACATCCACGCAGTTTACACGGCTCTTACATATTCAATGAACGCCGTTGACAGCCGAGAACTATCCTGCGGGCAAGGTCGCAAACAAACGGAGCACATCGACATGAACACTCACACCTTCACCCACAAACTTTTCGCCGGCCTGACCGCCGGTGCGCTGGCCCTCGGCCTGGTCGTCGTCAACGTCAGCCCGGCGTTCGCCCAGGAGGGCGGGCCGACGCCGACGCCGTCGGAACTGACCCGGCCCGAGATCCGCCAGCAGCGCATCGAGCGCCTGTACCAGCGCACGCTCAATTGGCGCGACGTGCAGACCGAAAACCTGGCCCGCGCCGACGAGGCCGTCGCCAAGACCCAGAGCTACATCGACGCCAAGAAGGCCGACGGGCTCGACACGAGCGCCGTGGAAGCCGCGCTGGCTTCGTATCAGACTCAGATCGCCGAGGCGCACAGCTTCCACGATCAGGCCGTCGCTGTGCTGAGCACCCACAGCGGCTTCGACGACGCCGGCAAGATGACCGACATCACCGCCGCGCGGGTCACGATCGCCGACTCGGCCTCGGACCTCGGCCAGGCGCGGGTGCGCATGGTCAACGCCGCCTTCAATCTGCGCCAGGCCATCAAGGACTTCCGCGCAGCCAACGGCCTGACCCACACGCCGTAATCGCCGTAATCGATCGCCGTTCCAAGTCGAACGGGGCCGGGCATCTGCCGCGGCCCCGTTCGCCACGCAAGGACTTATGAACGCAACAACATCCTCTACTCGATGGGTTCTCATCGGCGGCGCTCTGGTGCTCGCGGTCTTGAGCGCCGGCTGCGGACGACTGCGCGGCGATCGCGATGCGGGCAGCGAGTCCGCAGCCACGTTCACGGCGGTTGCGCCCGTGGCAACCACGGCGCCGGTGGTGAGTGAACCGACCGCGATGGTTGAAGCGGCCACTGCCCTGCCCGAGCCCACCGCGACCCAGCCGGCACCACCGACCGTCGCACCGACGACGGTCCCGCCCACGGCGGCGCCCACCGCCACCGTAGTCAAGAGCGACGAGGCAGGCGCCGCGCTCGAGGACTTCCTCGGCGGCCTGGGCAACAACGCGGCCGACGATAGCGCGATCCTCACGGAGTTGGATCAGATCCCGTAAGCGACTGTGGAGGGCGGACGGAAATCCGCCCTACACCTCCTCGCGTCAGCGCGGGTTCCGGACGCCCTTGACCAGCAGCGCGAGGGCCCGCGTAAGTCGACCCGCCCGGGTCACCGCGCGTTTGGCGCTCGTGATCCAGGAGACGTAGGCCTGTTGATGCGTGAAGGCGAGCGCCGCGAAGCGCGCAGCGGCTGCGGCGTCGCAGTCGAGTGCGGCCTGCAGATCGGCCGGAACCTCGACGACGCGGGCATCGACATCTTCACTCAGCCCGACGTCGATGAGGTCACCGATGCCGCGGCCCGTCTTCGCGCGGATGTCTTTGCGAACGCCCAACACGTGGCAGGCCGTGCCCATGCGCACCAGCGATCCCCGATAGGGTTCACCGGCCAACGCGGCGCGCACCTTGACGCGCTTCTTGCCGAACACCTGCTCCACATCGAAGGGGATGGTGACGTAAGCGCCGCCGCCGCCGGCGTCCTCGATCACGGCGTTGAAGCGATGTTCACGTTTCATCTGTCTGAGGCTCCGATGAACACGCGTTGCCGATCCGGCTAATCGGCCGGAGTGAAGAACAGGACCCACCAGGGCGTCGCCTGAGCCGGGAGCGGCGCGCAGCCGGGCGCATCCGGGAAGCACTCGTGATAGCCGAGGGCATCGGTCATCCGCCAGAAGCCCGCCGTCGCGTGACCGGCGAGCAATACCACGAGCGTGAGCGCGACGATCAGGCTCAGACCCGCGAGCACAGGGCGCGATGAAAGCCTCAGCGCCACGACGGCGCCGACCGTGAGTAACACGGCGCAGGCCAGGATGAACGGCGTTTTGTACGCCGTCGAGACCTCATCGAAGACGAACATCAAATACAACGGGAAGAAGCTGAAGAGCACGAGCGCGATCGACATCCACCGCTTCCACAGCGCAAACGCGCTCAGTAGAATGGCGCCGCTGAAGGCCGCGTTGGCCACTTCACCCGACACCGGCGGGCGCGGAAAGCCCTCGACCAGGATCGCGATCGAGACCAACCAGAGCGGGACCAGGCCGAGCATGCGCAGCGAGAAACGGGGCGGTGTTGGAATTGGGCTCACGACCATGGTCTACCTCCCGCCGAGCAGAGCCGCTGGCTCAGGCCTCGCCGGCCGTTGCCGCCGGCCGCGCCTGCACGTCTACGTCGGTCGTCGCGTCGGCCTGGCCCTGGCGATAGAACTGCCCAAAGAGCCCGGCGCCGACCGCCAGCACATAGAACATGGCCGGCGGCAAGATCAAGAGCGCCACGAAACACAGCACCCACGTGAAGTAGATGATCATGTAGAGGAAGTAGACGATGCCGGCCAGGCCCATGACGACGACCCAGACGCTGAGGTAGCGCCAGAACGCCGAGCGGATCAGGCGCCAGATCGCGCGCAGTTGGAAGGCGTCGCCGATGCGACCGCTGGCGACGAAGCGGCCCAACGCGACCGGTAGCGGCACCGTCCCCAGGATCGAGAGCAACATCCCGAGCGACAGCGACAGCATCATGACCGCCATGCCGCCAAACAGCCCGACCAGCGGCCACAACGACGGGGCCGATCCGGACCGCCCGCTCTGCAAGAACGCCATCGAGATCGGGCCCGCCAGGAAATAGACGGCGAATCCGGCCATCATCACCAGCCAGCCGGGCAGCAGATACACGAGGCCGATGGCCGTGGCTTTGAGACCGTCGAGGAGCATGGTGCTCCAATCGTCCCAGGCCGGCAGGCTCGACGGCTCACCGCGCATCGAGCCGCGCATCACGCGCAACAGGTAGCCATAAACGAGGATGGCCGGCAGGATCGGGACGAACATTCCCGCGAGCATGAGCCCACTGCCTGCCAGGAAGCGGCTTTGCGCGGCCTGCCCGCGGAACGGGAAGCGGATCTGCGCGCCAAGCGCGTCGAGGTCAAGCGTCGTTTCGGTGGAATCCATCATGTCCCCCTCTGTGGTGCCCGGCGCAGGGTCCGATCGGGCCGGTGCGCGCATTAGCCTTAAATGTAGCGGGATGGCGCGCCCCGTTCATCCGGGTGCGCCATCCCTTGATTGTATGCCGAATGGCACGGAATTCGACCGACCGGCGTTACGGCGCAGCACCCAGCCGCGCCAGACCGTCGGTGGGCAGCTTATAGCCGGGGCGTTTCTCCAACGCGGTGCGGTAGTCGAGGATCGCCTCGTTGTACTGGCCGAGCGCCTCGTAGGCCTGACCGCGCCAGTAGTACGCTTCCTCGAGCCCGGGGTTGGGCGTCGCCTTGATCGCGGCCGAAGCGAGATCGATCACGTCCTGGTAGCGCCCGGTGAAGTAGTAGGCGCGGTACGGGCCGAACTGATACCAGAGCATGCGATACGGCAACCCGGCCTCACGGGCCTTGTCGTAAGCATCGGCTGCGCCGGCATAGTCCTGCATGTAATGAAGGTTCGTGCCGACGTTGAACCAGGCGAAGGCCAGATCCTGGCCCTTGAGGTTCGGATCCTGCGTGTCGGCCCGCGCCCGCTCGAGCGCCTGTTGATAGTTGACGTCGAGGTCGGCGGCGCCGCCGAGCAGCTGCACCACCTGAGCCTCGCGCTCGGCCGACTGCGGGAACACGACCGTGTAGTTGAAGTTGAACGAGCGCCAGAGCGTCATCAACTCGTCGTAGCCCATGGTCTTGTTGGCGCCGCGGAACGTGTCCTGGATGATGAAGACCCGACGGCTGTCGTCGTAGCCGCCGAACACCGAGTAATGCCCGAACCAGCCCTCGCAGCGCGTGCCCTCATCGGGCCCGCATTGCAGGCCCTTCTCGATCAGCACCGGGTAGCCGGCGGCGATAAAGCGCTTGACTAGCTCGACGTCGCCGTTGTTACGGATGTAGGCGTTGAAGCCGATGGTCGAGACGTAGTTGTAAAGCTCGATCGGCGAGACGTTCTTGTCCTGGCGATTGGGCTTCATCGCTGCGGCGGTGTCGTCTTGCGTGCCCTTCCAGCCCCAGAAGCTGAGGTCGACGGCCAGCGAGGCCGGGCCGCAGTTGTTGTACTTTTGTGCTTCCCACCGAAAGCCGGTCAGCTCGACCTTGCCCGGCAGCGGCGTGGGCGAAGGGCTGGGTGTGGGCGTGAAAGAGGGCGTCGCCGTCGGACCGACGGTGGGGCTGGAGGTGGCGACCACGGTCGGCGTGTGCGTCGACTCCGGCAGCCCGCCGGCGAGATCGCTCCCCAGTTCGGGATCGACCATGGTGGCCAGCGGCGCGACGCCGGTCGCGCCGGCCACGGCGGTCGGCAGCGTCTCGGATTGCGGGTTGGCGGCGGAGTACAGCTGCGCCTGCACCTGCAGGACGCGAAAGAACACGGCATCGTTGGTCTGATACAAGTACAAACCGACGACCGAGGCCATTAACAGGATCGAGATCGACAGCGCCGCGATCGCCAGCGGCCAGGGGGTTGGGACTCGTCGTTTGCGCATAGGGGGAGAATTTTACCGCCACCTCGCCGGCAAGCCCGGCCGGCTTCTAACCTGTGACCTGACAGGTCCGTCTGTGATTCGCGGTTTTCATGGGGTTTCAGAATCGGTATTCCGAAAAATACGGCGCAGATTCTAACTTTCAGCCAAGGCGTCCTGCGCGTACACTGCCGCCATGCACATCCGGCCCGCCACCCCCGACGACCTTCACGCGCTCGCCACCATCGACCCCTTGCTGACGACCGACCCGACCCGATTGGCCGGTGTCGCGCACGCGATCGTGGATCAGCACGCCGTTGTGGCGGTCGACGATCACGACGTCGTCGGTTATCTGATCCTGACCCACACCTTCTTCGGCAATGGTTTCGTCGAACTGATCGTGGTCACGCCCGAGAAACGCCGCGCGGGCGTCGGCACGACGTTGATGCGCCACGCGCGCACGCTCTGCCGCACACCCAAGCTCTTCACCTCGACCAACGCCTCGAACGCGCCGATGCAGGCCTTGCTCGAACGCCTCGGCTACACGCGCTGCGGCACGATCGACGCGCTGGATGAGGGCGATCCCGAGTGGGTGTACGTTGACATCGGCGGGTAGGGGTATCGACCCGCGCGCCCGGCACGCTTCCATGACGGGGGTGCCGAGATTGTTTGAGAGGCCCTTCGCCCTTCGCCCTGCCCGCATATAATGCCCGGATGCCCTCCGATCTGGCCGCCGAGCGCGGTGAACCCAGTTACGTCTGGCGCGCCGGACAGGACAGGCGCCTGGCCCTGGTCCGCGCCGCCCTGCCCGCCGGGTTCGGCCCGCACAGCCGGATCCTCGACGACGGCTGCGGGCTCGGCCTGTACGTGCACAAACTGCTGGCCGACACAACGCACAGCCACGGCCTCGAGTACGAGCGCGAACGCGCGGCCGAGGGCGCGCACAAGCTCGGCCTGACGTTGCTGGTCAACGCGGCCGGCGAACACCTGCCTTACGCCAACGCCAGCTTCGACGCCGTGCTCTCCAACGAGGTCATCGAGCACGTGCAGGACGATCGCGCCGCGCTGGCCGAGGTCGCGCGCGTGCTGCGCCCCGGCGGCCGGCTGTTGCTCTTCTGCCCCAATCGCTGGTACCCGGTCGAGCAACACGGCGTGTACTGGCGCGGTCGCTACGTCTTCGGCAACATCCCGCTGGTCAACTACCTGCCCGACGCGCTCCGCAACCGCCTCGCCCCGCACGTGCGCGCCTACACCGCCCACGGTCTGCGACGGCTGTTCGCCGGGCTGCCGCTGCGCATCGTCACTCACACGCGCATCTTCGGCGCGTACGACAACCTCATCTACCGCTTCGGCCCGGTCGGTCGGTGGTTGCGCTCGGGTCTTCATGGCGCGGAATCCACACCGCTGCGGTTCTTCGGCCTTTCGCATTGGCTCGTCGCAGAGAAGATTGCTGATTGTTAATTGTTAATTGTTGATTGCCGATTGCTGATTGCCGATCAATCGCTTTGTCCCTGCGACGTAAGGGTCGCTCCTCCCCCCTCCCTCCTCCCCCCTCCTCCGCTCATTGCGTCGTTCCCGTCGAAGGATAGAATTACCGAATGCCTCGAGCCTATGCGATCGTCCGGCGCCGCCAACTCCGCGAGCTGCAGGCCCGTCAGGGCACGGCCCGCGCACAACGCTGGGCGGCCAGCGGGTTGCTGACGGTGTCGCTGGCGCTGCTGGCCGTCATCGCGCTGATCATCAGCGCCGCCGCCGCCGCCTACGCGTACTTCACGCGCGATCTCCCGCCGGCGGACCGGTTGCAGGCGGTTTTCAGCCCCGACAACCCGCTCTTCTTCCAGACCTCGCGCTTCTACGATCGCACCGGACAGGTGCTACTCTATGAAGTCATCGACCCGCAGGGCGGCGACCGCCAGTACATGGCGCTCGGCGACCTGCCTGAGGCCGTGATCAGCGCCACCGTGGCGCTCGAAGACAAGACCTTCTTCACCAACCCCGGCTACGACCTGTACGGCATCTCGCGCGCCCTGATCTCGAACCTGCAGGGCGGCCAGGTGCAGGGCGGCAGCTCGATCACGCAGCAATTGATCAAGAACACGCTGATCGCGCCCGAGGAACGCACCCAGCAGTCGTACCCGCGCAAGGTGCGCGAGATCCTGCTGGCGGCCGAGATCACGCGCTTGTACTCCAAAGAGCAGATCCTGGAGTGGTACCTCAACACCAACTTCTACGGCAACCTGGCCTACGGCATCGACGCCGCGGCGCTGGTGTACTTCGGCAAACACGCCGATGAGCTGACGCTCGGCGAGGCCGCGCTGCTGGTCGCGATCCCCCAATCGCCGGGCATCAACCCCGCCACCGACTTCGACGAGTCGGTCCGCCGCGGCGAGGTCGTGCTCGACGTCATGGAGCGCGAGGGCTTCATCACAAGCGACCAGGCCGAGGCAGCCCGTGCCGAGCCCTTGACCGTGCGCGAGCCCGTCCAGCGCTACGACATCGTCGCCCCGCACTTCAGCGTGTACGCACGCCAACAGGTCGAGCAGTTGCTCGAGCAGGCCGGCTATGACGGAGAGGATCTGGTCAACCGCGGCGGTCTGCGCGTGATCACGACCCTCGACCTCCCGTTGCAGCGCCAGGCCGAGTGCACGCTGCGCACGCAGATCGCGCGGCTCTCGGGCGCACCCGCCGGGACCGTGGTCGCCGCCGAGGGCGACGCCCCGGATTGCACGGCCGCCGCCTTCCTGCCCGAGTTGGCCCGCGAACAGGCCGGCCAGGATTATCACGTCACCAACGGCGCGACCCTGATCCTGCGCCCCGGCAGCGGCGAGATCCTGGCCATGGTCGGGTCAGCCGACTATTGGGACGCGCGCATCGACGGCGCTTTCAACATCGTCATCGACGGGCAGCGCCAGCCCGGCTCGTCGTTCAAGCCCTTCACCTATGTCGAGGCGTTGCGCCTGAACTACGCGCCCGCCACACTGCTGCTCGACGTGCCCATGAATTTCGTCACGGCCGACGGCGGGACTTACGCGCCCGAGAACTACGACCGCAAGTTCCACGGACCCGTCAGCCTGCGCCAGGCCCTGCAGCGCAGCTACAACATCCCGGCCGTCGACCTGATGAACCGCGTCGGCGTCGACAACGTCATCCGGCTCGCGCACCGGCTCGGCATCGACACGCTCGAGACCGGGCAGTACGGCCTGGCGCTGACGCTCGGCGGCGGCGAGGTGACGCTGATGGACATGACCTACGCCTACAGCGTCTTCGCCAACGGCGGCGTGATGGCCGGGCAACCGGTGGCCGTCGATCTGCAGAAGCCGGGCTTCCGCCAGCTCGACCCGGCCGTGATCCTGCGAGTCGAGGACGCGAACGGCAAGGTGCTCTACAGCTTCGAGGCGCCGGGCACACAGCCGATCCTCAGCCCCGAGCTCGCGTACCTGATCAACGACGTGCTCTCGGACAACAACGCGCGCACGGCCGCCTTTGGGCGCGACAATCCGCTCTACCTCCCCGGTCGCCCGGCCGCGGCCAAGACCGGCACGACCAACGACTTCCGCGACAACTGGACGCTCGGTTACACGCCGCAGCTTGCCATCGGGGTCTGGGTCGGCAACGCCGACAACACGCCGATGAAAGGCGTCAGCGGTCTGACCGGCGCGGCCCCGATCTGGCACGCGCTGATGACCTACGCCACACAGAGCCTGCCGCTGCAGGGCTGGGCGCAACCGGCCGGGATCGAACGCGTGCGCGTGTGCGAGAGCTCGGGTCTGCTCCCGACCAGCTACTGTCCCAAGGTGCGCGACGAGGTCTTTCTGCAAGGCACCGCGCCGACCACGCCCGACAACCAGTGGCAGCCGGTGATGATCAACCGCGAGACCGGCAAACGCGCCACGGCCTGCACGCCGCCCGAGCTGGTCGAGGCCCGCGTCTACCAGGTGCTGCCGCCCGAGGCCGCCGATTGGGCCACGCAGGGCCAGATCCCGCAGCCACCCGGCGAGTACGACGCCGTCGGAGGCACCTGTCTCACAAGCAGCAACGCCGTGCTCGCGACGCCGCAGCCCTTCGCCACGCTGCGCGGCACGCTCGAGATCTCGGGCACCGCGCACGGCGACGGCTTCGCGTTCTATCGCCTGCAGATCGGCCAGGGCCTGTACCCGCAGGCCTTCACGGCCCTCGGCCCGGACGTCGGCACGACCGTGGATGCCAACGTGCTCGGCGTGTGGGACACGTTCGGCCTCGACGGCGTGTACACACTGCAGCTGATCGTCGCGCGCACGGACCCGGCCGGCGGTCCGCCGATCCTCGACACCGCGGCCGTGCCGGTGACGATCGACAACATCGCGCCGACCGGCCAGTTGCTCGCGCCGGCGGCCGGCGCCACGATCGACTCGAGCCAGAACGAGACCGTGGTGTTGCAGCCGCAGGTCAGCGACAACCTCTCAGTGGCGCGCGTGGTCTTCTACGCCGACGAGCGCGAGTTCGCGACGGCGACGGCCGCGCCCTACTCCACCCGCTGGCCCATCAAGGGAGCCGTCGGCGCGCACACGTTCTTCATCCGCGTCTATGACGGCGCCGGCAATTTCGCGCAGAGCGAGCGCGTGACGATCACGATACGGTAGAGCGCAAGGGGCGAGGAGCGGAGAGCGCGAGGGGCGAGGAGCGAAGGGCGAGGGGCGGAGAGGGCGAGGGGCGGAGAGGGCGAGGGGCGGAGAGCGCGAGGGGCGAGGAGCGAAGGGCGACTGCGCGTTCGGTGCCCTCTCCACCCAATGTCATCCTGAGGGCCAACCGACTTGGCCTGTAGGCGCGCTGAATGAGCCCGAAGGATCTCCTGTCGGACTCGTTTGGCCGGGGCGGAGCGCCAACAAGTCCGACAGAAATTCCTTCAGACTCATTCGATGACATTGAAGGACGATCCGACGATGACCACACACGGCCAATTACACGCAGCGATCCTGCAACACATCATTGAGCACGGCGTGGCGCCGGAGGTGGGGGCGCTGAGCGAGCGCTTTGAGGTGCCTGCAGAGCGGATGATCGCGGCGCTGCACGCGCTCGAGGAGTATCACGGGGTCGTGTTGCATCCGCACACGCCCAAGGTCTGGGTCATCCACCCCTTTTCGCTGGCGCCCACGAACTTCCTGGTGCGTGCCGCCCATGGCGGCGAGTGGTGGGGCAACTGTGCCTGGTGCTCGCTCGGCGCAGCCGCGCTCCTGAACCGCGACGTAACCATCACGACCACCCTCGGCGCGGACCGCCGTCAGGTCGACCTGCACATCCGCGACGGGCAGGTGGTCGAGACCGACTTCGTCGTGCACTTCCCGATCCCGATGTCTCAGGCATGGGACAACGTGATCTACACCTGCAGCACCATGCTGCTCTTCGAGAACGCCGCGCACGTCGACGCCTGGAGCCGGCGACACGGGATCCCCAAAGGCGATATCCAGCCGATCGCCAACGTCTGGGCGTTCGCGCGGGTCTGGTATGGCAACCACCTCAACCCCGAATGGACCAAGTGGACGACCGACGAAGCGCGAGCGATCTTCGAGCGCTTTGGCCTGGCCGGCGCCATCTGGCAGTTGCCCGAGTCGAAGACGCGCTTCTGAGAACGACGAGCTGACGGCCTCGCCCCTCGCTCCTCGCCCCTCACCTGCCTTCCGCCCACTACGGCCCGCCCACAAACAGCGGCGTCGGGTCGACGCGCGTCCCCGGCTCCGCGGCGCCGTTGCTCACGCCGACCACGGCGCCGATCCAGAACGCGGCGGCGCTTTGGCCCTCGCCGGGGCGCAGGCCGCTGGCCGTGACCGCGACCTCGACATGCGCGTGCGGGCCGGTGGAGTTACCCGACGTGCCCATCTGCGCGATCGGGTCGCCGGCCTCCAACGCTGCGCCGGCCGCCGGCACCTGGTCGGGCTGGAGATGCGCGGTCATCAGGTAGAGCGACTGCCCGGGCTGGACGCTGACGCCGCGCGCCGCCAGGTCAACGATCTGTGCGGCCGTGAGCGCCTCGAACCGGGTCTCGACCACGGTCATCGCGCCATAGCCCCAGTTGTTTTCGGGCCCAAAGGCCGAGCCCGGGCTCATCTGCCCCGAGGCGTCGCCGCCGGCGGTGAGGGCCGGGCAGGGGTCGGCGACGATGCGCGTGCCCGGGTACGGCGCGCGCAGGGTCTTGTCGGCCCAGGGCGTGTTGAGGTCGATGGCGTAATGGCCGGGGTGCGCCAGCCAGGCGTAACCGCTGATGTAGGAGTCGGCCAGCAGCACGGCCGCGCCCGGCTGAAGGGTCGGCGCGGGCGGCGGCGCTCCGGCCGCGGGCACGATCAACAGCTGATCGGGATAGATCAGGTCGCCGACGATACCGTTCGCGCGCCGCAGATCCGCGACCGTGATCTCGTGCGCCACCGCGATGCCCCAGAGCGTGTCGCCGCTGCGCACGCGGACCGTGCCCGCCGGCGCGGTCGGCTCGGCCACGGTCGGCCGAGGCGCAACGCCCGGCCCCGGCACGACCAAGGTCTGACCCGGATAAATCAGGTGACCCGTGATGGCGTTGGCGGCGCGGAGCGCGTCGACCGACGTGCCGAACCTGCGCGCGATGTCCCACAGCGTGTCGCCGGCGACGATCACATAGAGCGTCGGCCCAACACCGTCTTGCAGCGGCGGTCGGCTCAGTCCCGGCGCCTTGCCGGGCCGATGCGCGTCGGTCGTGCCGCGCTGCGCGAGACCCGCCTCCAGAGTCGCGTACGTCTCGATCACGCCCTCGAGAAAAGCGCGCACCCGTTCGAGGTCGCGTTCGGCCGCGCCCAGGTGTGCCAGCAGCGGCGCGCCGCCGGCCGAGCGAAACGCCTGCTGCGCCGGAGCGCCCCAGGCCGCGTCGAGTTCGCGTAGCAGCGCCCCCAGCGCGAGGCGGGCCCCATGCAACGGACCGCGGCCCAGCGCGCCCAGCGTCCGGCCGAGGGCGGCCAGGCGCTCAACTTCGACTCGAATGTGGTCACCCGGTCTCTTGATCATCGCCGCCCCCCCTCCGCGCCTGACTTGACTGTAGGGCGAACCGGGGCCGGGTGGGACATCGAAGAGTCCTCGTGACTGGCGGGGGCGACGCGTGCGTCGCCCCTACGACAATCGCTTCGCCATTCGCTTCGAAAACCAACGCACCTTTCTTCTCGCCCTTCGCTCCACGCTCCTCGCCCTTCGCTCTTCGCTCCTCCCCTTCGCCCCCGCCTCCCACCCGTCACTTGGGGCATAATGCCTGCATGCAGCCCAACCAGCCGTGGAGCCTGGACGACCTCAACACCGCGCACGACCACTACGTGCGCACGGGCCGGCTGCCCTTGCTGCTCGACCCGCTGGTGATCGCCTCCTGGCAGCGCTGCAGCCCCCGGCTCAACCCGTTTGCGCCGCCGCGTTGGACCGCGCTCAACGCCGAGGTCTTTCGCCTCAACCTCAATCAGCACAAAGACCTGATCCGTCAGGCGCAACCCCTGCTTGAGGACCTGCAACAGACGCTCGAGGGCACCGGCGCCGTGCTGCTGCTGGTCGACAGCACCAACTGCGTCTTGCTCGTGATCGGCGACGGCAAACGCGAGTTGATCGCACCCGCCGGGCTGCGACCGGGCGTCTTCCTCGACGAGAGCCACATCGGCACCAACGCCTTCGGCATCACGCAGCTCCAGGCTTGCCCGGCCTGCGTGGTCGGCGCCGAGCACTTTCTCAAGGTCTGGCACGAGATCGCCACCGCCGCGGCCCCGATCTTCGGCCTCGACGGCCACGCCGAGGGCGCCATCGGCGTCATCGGGCCGGCCAGCTCCAGCGCCGGCCACATGCTCAGCCTGGTGGTGGCCGCGGCCAAGTCGATCGAGAACCAGCTCACCGCCGATCAACTGCTGCTCGAGACCCACCTGCAATCGACCGAGCTCAACGCCACCATCGACGCGATCTCCGAGGGCGTACTGGCCTGGAGCGCGGTCACGGGCCAGGTGACGCATCTCAACCGCCAGTCCGGCCTCATGCTCGGCATCGCGCCCGCCGAGCTGCTCGGCCGCTCGCTGGCCGATTTCGTCACGCTGCCCGAGGGCGTGTCGCGCGCGCTCTCGCGCGGCCAGGAGTTGAGCGACGTCCTCGTCAACCTGAACGTGCCGGGCGGCACGCGCGAGTGTCTGCTCAGTCTGCGGATCGTCCACGGACCCGGCCAGCAGCCCGCCACCTACATCGCGACGCTGCGCCAGGCCGAAACCGTGCGTCAACTGGTGACGCAGATGGTCGGCGCCCAGGCGCGCCTGACGATCGAGGACCTGGGCGGCGACGGCCCGGCCGCGCAACGCGTCAGGCGTCAGGCCCTGGCCATCGCCGATGCCAAGGCCAGCGTGCTGTTGCTCGGCGAGAGCGGCACGGGCAAGAACATCCTGGCACGCGCGATCCACAACAGCAGCCGCCGCGCCGCGCGTCCATTCCTGGCCATCAACTGCCGCGCGGTGCCGCGCGAGCTGGCGCTGCAGGAGTTCCTGGGCTACGAGGCCGGTGCCTTCGGTACAAGCGGCGTCGGCGACCAGCCCAGCAAGTTCGAGCTTGCCAACGGCGGCACGCTCTTCCTTGAGGAAGTCGACGCGCTGCCACTCGACATGCAGGCGGCGCTGCTGCGCGTCACCGAGGCCGGCGACGTCATCCGTCTGGGCGGCAAACGCGTCTGGCCGATCGACACCCGCATCATCGTCTCGAGCCATCGCGATCTGGAAGCCCTGGTCGATGAGGGCAGTTTCCGCCGCGACCTGTTCTTCCGCCTCAGCGGCGTGATCATCTCGATCCCGCCGCTGCGCGAGAGACCGGAAGATATCGCGCCCTTGGTCGATCGCGTCCTGACGCGCCTGCGCACCCAGCTCGGTCGTCCGTTGGCGATCACGCCGGAGGCCGAGCGCGCGCTCCTGGCCTACCCCTGGCCCGGCAACGTCCGCGAGCTGCAAAGCGTGCTCGAACGGCTTGCGTTGACCATCGAGGCGCCCGAGATCGGGCTCAGCCACCTGCCCCAGACCATGCGCCAGCCGCGGCCAAGCCTGGGCGGTCACGGCGAACCGGGTAAACGCGAAGACGTCCTGCCGCTGGCCGAAGCCGAACGACGCGCGATCATCGAGGCCCTGCAGGCCACCGGCTCGAACGCCAGCCAGGCCGCGCGTCTGCTCGGGATCGGGCGCAGCACGCTGTGGCGCAAGATCAAGGCCTACGGCGTGACGCTCTAGCGGCCCTGGGCTTCGGCGCACCACCGTCTGCGGCACCGACACAACCGCTCGCCAACCGGCTCGGCCGCGAGACTCGGCCAGGGCACCGTGACGCCCGGGATGACGCTGAAGAAGGGGCCGCCGCAGAGACTCAGCAGCGGCGGCAAACCGATCAGCCGCGTCAGGCCAAGCCCGAACACCGTTGCGAAGAGCCCGGTCAGCGAAAGCCAGCCGAGCCGGGCACGCGTTCGCCGCGCAGGGCATAGCCAAGACGGTACGGCGGCTGGCTGCCGATCGAGATCGAACCCACACAACTCAACTGGGCACCGATCGCCAGGAACGGAACCCAGGCGTTTGTCGACTCCATCGCACGATCCTCCTCACTGGTTTTGATGGACGACTCTTATGGCGCCGCCGTCAAGGTCTGTAGCACCGGCTGAACCTGACCCCAGCTCTGGCTCAACCAGGCCGCCAGCGCCGTCGCCGTTGCCGTGATCTCGGCCCCCACGGCGCCGACTGAGGCCGGGACGAGCAGCGGCGCCAGGACCAGACCCGTCGGCCCCGGGTAGACCCGGGCCTCTTCGGCTGCGTCGAACCCGATCACGAAATCGAGTCCGTGGATGGTCGCGACGAGTCGTTGGGCGCGCGTCGCTTCGGCGGTCACCTCGGTCATGTCGGCGAGGCCCAGGCCGGCGTCGCCGCGGGTCTTGTACGTCAGGGTCACGGGACCCAACCCATCGATCTCGAAAGTGCCCAACTCCCACGACGTGGAGTCTTGGGTCAGGCGCGTGGTGACGGCGCCCGTGCCGAGATCGACCCGCGTGCTCGAGTTGGCGTCCGAGACCTGCAAGACTCCGGAACCGGGATTGATCGTGAGGTCATCGCCCGCGCCGTGCGGGACGATACGGATGGCCGGCTTGAGCGCCAGAGCGACCTCGAGCCAGGGGAGCGTGACGCGCGCCGCCATCCAGTTCGGGGTCCAGCGCCTGTTCCACAGATCGAGGCCGTCGTCCCATGGGGCAGCGCTGTTCGCATTCGCGAAAGTGAAACCCCACGCGGTCACGATGCGTTGCATCTGCCAGAACCGGCCCCAGGCTCCGATGCTGCCGTCAAGCGACCACCAGGTCTGGGCCACGGCGATGAAGACGGCCTTTTGGAATTCGAACCAGGCTGCGTCCCACCCCGGCCTCGGCGCCTCAGCGAACGGCGTCTGTCCGACAAGGCACTGACCCGCCGGCGGCGCCTCGTTGTCCTCGCCCCACTCCGCGCTGAGTGTCCGCTCCTGATCGAGGTAGTTCTGGAGCACCGTGCTCAGGTAGCGGCCCACCTGGTCGAGGTCCGCCGCCGCGCTCGCCCAAAAGGCACTGGCCCAGCCGTCGAACCTCGCTTCAAACGCCTGGCGGGCCTGACCGGACCAGGCCGCCGACAATTCTTGGGCAAGCCCGACGAGCTGGCCCGAGATCTCGGGCAGAGCGTCGGCGCGTTGTCGTTCGAGCGCGGCCAGCACATCGACGAAAGGTTCGGGTTCGAGTCGTAACAGCGTCATCGCCACCTCGCCGACAGTCTAGGCGGCTGGCTGTGCCTGCGGTCCTCAATGAGTCCTTTCCGGCGTTGTCGGCGGGGAGTGGTCGGAATACCGCTCGATACAACCTATCTTAAGGAATTCAGACCGTTTCAAAAAGGAACGCCGCTATCGCTTAGGGGTGTTTCAAATTGGCACAAACGCCTGCTATCGTTGACATACAGCATTCCCTCCCGTACTGTCAGGAGTGTTCCACCCCAATCCCAACAGTCGGTTACCTGCCCTTCCATCACCATCGTGATGGCCAGATCCTCTTGTGCAGGAGCCCGGCAAGGCGAGGGTGCCCGGCCGCGAAGCCGGCGCCAGGAGGTTGCCCAAACCTTAATCGCTGCTGACCCACCCCATCGGCCTGTTCTATTTCGTCCTCAATCATTCTGGAGGGGCAACATGTTTCTCGCTGAATTCCTCGGCACCATGACTCTAATCGTCCTCGGCGACGGTGTGGTCGCCAACGTCCTGCTCAACAAGAGCAAGGGTCAGAACTCCGGCTGGATTGTGATCACCGCTGGCTGGGCCATCGCGGTCATGTCCGGTGTCTTCGTCTCCGCTTCGCTCGGCGGCGGCGGCAGCCTCAACCCGGCCGGTGAAGTCGCGGGCATGATTGCCGGCGGCGACGTCATGGTCGGCCTGACCAACATCGTGGCGCAGGTTGCGGGCGCGTTTGTCGGCGCCATCCTCGTCTGGTTGCTCTACTACCCGCACTGGGCAGTCACCAGCGACGCCGGCCTCAAGCTGGCCGTCTTCTCGACCGGCCCGGCGATCCGCAATCCCATGTGGAACCTCGTGACCGAAATCCTGGCGACCTTCATGCTCATCCTGGTTGCCGGCGCGATCTTCTCGAAGACCGTGGGCATCGGTGGCACGGCCGGCCTTGGGCCGCTAGCCATCGGTGGCCTGATCTGGGGCCTCGGCCTCTCGCTCGGCGGCCCGACGGGCTATGCCCTGAACCCCGCCCGTGACCTTGGCCCGCGCATCGCGCACGCCATCCTGCCCATCCCGGGCAAGGGCGACAGCGACTGGGGCTACAGCTGGGTCCCGGTGGTTGGACCGATCGTTGGCGCTGCGCTCGCCATGTTCGTCCGCCTGGCCATCGGCCTCTAAGTAAATCCGATCGCGCACGAAAGGACGGGAGAGGGCTGGCGCCGCACGACCCGCAAACGCCCGCCGTCTCCCGTCCGCTGTGCGCAGATCCGGTCCTGTATTTTCAAGAGGAGTCCAATCCATGAAGAAACTGATTAACAAGGTTGAGGATGTCGTGCCCGAGGCGCTGGCCGGAATGGCTGCCGCGCACGCGGACATGATCAAGGTGTTCACCAACCCGAATTACATCGTTCGCGCCGACGGCCCGATCCAGGGCAAAGTGGGCGTGATCTCGGGCGGCGGCTCCGGCCACGAGCCGATGCACGGCGGGTTTGTGGGCATGGGCATGCTCGATGGCGCCTGCCCCGGTGCGGTCTTCACCTCCCCCACCCCCGATCAGATGCTTGAGGCCACCAAGGCCGTCAACGGCGGCGCGGGCGTGCTACACATCGTCAAGAACTACACCGGCGACGTGATGAACTTCGAGATGGCCGCCGACCTGGCCAAGGCCGAGGGCATCGAAGTCGTGTCGGTCGTCACCAACGACGACGTGGCCGTGAAGGACTCGCTCTACACCGCCGGTCGCCGCGGCGTGGGCGTCACCGTCCTGGCCGAGAAGATGACGGGCGCCGCCGCCGAGCAGCGCCGCTCGCTCAAGGATGTCGCTGCGGTGTGCCAGAAGGTCAACGACCTCGGCCGCACCATGGGCATGGCGCTCACCTCCTGCACCGTCCCGCACGCCGGCAAGCCGACCTTCGACCTGCCCGAGGACGAGATGGAACTCGGCATCGGCATCCACGGCGAGCCGGGCCGCAAGCGCATGAAGGTGGTCAGCGCGCACGAGATCGTCGAGATGATGGCCGCGGCCGTCGTCGAGGATCTGCCCTACAAGTCCGGCGATGAGGTCCTGGCCTTCGTCAACGGCATGGGTGGCACGCCCCTGATCGAGCTCTATGTGGTCTACAACGAGCTCGAGAACTACCTCAAGGGCAAGGGCATCAAGATCACGCGCCGCCTCATCGGCTCGTACATCACCTCGCTCGAGATGGCCGGCTGCTCGATCTCGCTGGTCAAGCTCGACGACGAACTCACCAAGCTGTGGGATGCGCCGGTGAAGACGCCGGGCCTGCGCTGGGGAGCCTAAGACATTGAAGATTGCTGATTTGTGATTGATGATCGGCGACAGGCCCGGGTGGTCCAATCGGTACCCAACGGCCAGCGCCGATCACCAATCATCAATCAGCAATCATCAATCAGCAATCACCCATGACTATCTCACGCGACTCAATCGTCGATTGGATCAAGGCCTTCGCGGTCGCCATCGAGGCCAACAAGGATTACCTGACCGAGCTCGACTCCGCCATCGGCGATGCCGACCACGGCGCCAATATGCATCGCGGGATGCAGGCCGCCGTCGGTAAGCTGCCGACCGTGGCGGATAAGGACATCGGCACGATCCTGAAGACCGTCGGTATGACCCTGGTGGCCACTGTCGGCGGCGCCAGCGGCCCGCTGTACGGCACGCTGTTCATGCAGCTCGGCACGGCGACGGCCGGAAAGATGGAGCTCAGTCTGGCCGATTGGACGGCTGCCGTCGAGGCCGCGCTGGGCGGCGTCGTGGCGCGCGGCAAGGCCGCCGTGGGTGAAAAGACCATGGTGGATGCGCTTACGCCGGCGCTCGAGGCGCTGAAATCGTCGGCGGGCGGCGACATCGCGGCTGCGCTCAAGGCTTCGGCGGCAGCCGCTGCCGCGGGCCGCGACAGCACGATCCCGCTGGTGGCTCGCAAGGGCCGCGCCAGCTACGTCGGCGAACGGAGCGCGGGCCATCAGGATCCCGGGGCGACCTCGTCCCATCTTCTGCTGCAGACCGCAGCGGATACGCTCAAGTAAGTCAGATCTTCCAAGAAGAACGACTCGACTTAAGGAGACACACGACTATGTCCAAGTATGTGGGTGCCGTCGACCAGGGCACCACCAGCACGCGCTTCATGATCTTCGATCACTCCGGCAAGGTTGTGGCCTTCGATCAGAAGGAACACGAGCAGATCTTCCCCAAGCCCGGTTGGGTTGAGCACAACGCGGTCGAAATCTGGGAACGCACGCAAGACGTCATCCGCGGCGCGCTCGCGAAGGCCGGGATCACGGCCGCTGACCTGGCCGCCGTCGGCGTCACCAACCAGCGCGAGACCGCGGTCGTGTGGGAGAAGGCGACCGGCAAGCCGGTCTACAACGCCATCGTCTGGCAGGACACGCGCACGGCCGATATCGTCAACAAACTCGCCAAGACCGGCGGCCAGTATCGGTTCCAGAAGAAGGTCGGCCTCCCGCTGGCCACCTACTTCTCGGGCCCGAAGGTCAAGTGGATCCTCGACAACGTCAAGGGTCTCAAGGCCCGCGCTGCCAAGGGTGAACTGCTCTTCGGCAACATCGACACCTGGGTGATCTGGAACCTGACGGGCGGCGCCGACGGCGGCAAGCACGTCACCGACGTCACCAACGCCAGCCGCACCATGCTGATGAACCTGAAGACGCTGGATTGGGACGCCGACATGCTCAAGGTCATGGGCATCCCGCGCGCCATGCTGCCCGAGATCCGGTCCTCATCGGAAGTCTACGGCGACGGCACCGGCCCGCTGGCGGGCACCGTGATCGCCGGCGACCTGGGCGACCAGCAGGCCGCGCTCTTCGGCCAGACCTGCTTCTCGGCCGGCGAAGCCAAGAACACCTACGGCACCGGCTGCTTCATGCTGCTCAACACCGGCACCAAGCCCGTGATCAGCAAGAACGGCCTGCTCACCACGCTCGGCTACAAGATCGGCAAGCAGCCGGCTGTGTACGCGCTCGAGGGCTCGATCGCCATCACCGGCGCGCTGGTCCAGTGGCTGCGCGACAACCTCGGCCTGATCGAGAAGAGCGCGGATGTCGAAGCCCTGGCGGCCACCGTCGAAGACAACGGCGGCATCTACTTCGTGCCGGCCTTCTCGGGCCTGTACGCGCCGTACTGGAAGGATGATGCCCGCGGCGTCATCGCCGGTATGACCCGCTACGTCAACAAGGGCCACATCGCCCGCGCGACGCTCGAGGCCACGGCCTACCAGACGCGCGAAGTGCTCGACGCCATGAACAAGGACTCGGGCGTCAAGCTCAAGGCCCTCAAGGTCGACGGCGGCATGGTCTACAACAACACCTTGATGCAGTTCCAGTCCGACGTCCTCGGCGTGCCTGTGGTGCGCCCGACGGTCGCCGAGACCACGTCGCTCGGCGCGGCTTACGCCGCGGGCCTGGCCGTGGGCTACTGGGCCAAGGTCGAAGACCTGCGCGCCAACTGGGGCAAGGATCGCGAGTGGAAGCCGGCCATGAAGGCCGCCGCCCGCGAGAAGCTCTTTGCCGGCTGGAAGAAGGCCGTCAGCAAGTCCTTCGCCTGGGTCGACTGATCGGTGATTGTGAACCCAAAAAGAAAGGGCCCGTGGCTATGCCACGGGCCCTTTCTTTTTCCGGGAAATCAAGCGTTGAGGTTCTCGCGCTCCTTGACACCGAAGCGCGCGGGGTTGACCACAACGAACAGCAGGTTCAGTAAAATGCCGACCAGGGCCGAGAAGACGATGGCCGGGACGCCGTCCGGGAAGACGCCCGGTATCTGGAACGGGAAGAGGCCCGAGGGCATGAACAGGTTGCCGCCAATGCCCAATACCAGGATGATCGAGCCGATCGCCAGCTGGCGCGGCTCGAACAGGTTGACCTTCTCGCTCTGGATCAAGGCCACGCCCTGCATACCGATCACGCCGAACAGGTAGATCGCAAGGCCGCCGGTGACGGCCACCGGGATCGTGTTCACGACCGCCGCCAGTTTGCCGACGAAGCTCAACAGGATCGCCAGTCCGCCGGCGACCATCAGTACGATGGTCGAGTAGTTGCGCGTGATCGCCATCAGGCTGTTGTTCTCGCCGTAGTTCGTGCCCGCGCAACCGCCGAGCAGGCCATTGATGACGTCGTTACTGCCGTCCGCCACCAGGTTGAGGCCGATCAGGTTCTTGATCTCGAACGGCTTGCGGCCGAGCTCCTTACCGAGCGCGTCGATGTACAGGCTCATCTGGTACAGGTGCGCCGTGCTCTCCGGGATCGTGGCGATCGCGATCAGCGAAATGCTGACGATCGCGCCCCAGGCCCGCGGATCCTCGAAGGCCGGCAAGGTGACGGGCGGCACACGCAACCATAGCGCCTGGGCGATCGGATCGAAGCTCACCAGGCCGAAGAAATAGGCCACGATGTAGCCCGTGATCGCGCCGAACAGGATCGGCAACATCCCCCAGATACCACGGTTCTGGAGATACACCGAGAAGATCACGGTGGCCACCAGGGTGATGAAGGCGACGATCCAATGCACGGAAGACACGCCGGGGTTGAGGCCGCCGGCCATGTTGAGCGCCGAGCCGGCAAGGGCGATGCCGATGACGATCGCGACCGAGCCGGTGACGATCGGCGGTAGCACCTTGTCGAGCGCCGACTTGCCCAAGCGCATGATCAACAGGCCGACGAGGATCTCGAGCACGGCCGTGCCCAGGATTCCGACCTGCACCAGACGCACGCCTTCGGCGCAATAGACGGTGGTCGGGTCGCTGAAGCAGTTCCCGGCGTACAGGCTCATGGTCGTGACCACGACCGTGATGTAGCTGAAGCTCGACCCGTAGTACATGGGGATACGCCGGCCCGCGACCAGCAGGGCCACGATGGTGCCGAGACCGCTCGCCAGGAGCGTGACGCCGACGTCGAACTTCGTCAACAAGGCCACCAGCACCGTGGCCGGGAACATCGTCAACACCTGCTGGAATCCCAGGCTGAGCATGGCGCCCCACGAAGGGACGTCATCGGGCATGAAGCCGGCCGGTTGATTGGCCCGGGTTTTCGATCCGGCGGTTGGAGGGGTGGATGTCATAAGAGTGCTCCTCGGCTGCCTGAATAATGATGAACCCGGCGGCCTCAAATCAGACGGCGCTCGGTCTGGTCGCACGCAGCAGTTCACAACGGGTTTGCCGACACGGCTCCAACCCGCAGCAAACGGACATCAAGTCCGCGCAGAAACCGGTTGATGCCCGTCGACTGACTATGGTGCGCCACACTGAAGCGGCGTGTTGATCTGATGGCTCTCGGCTTGAACCAGAATAGCGGCCAAACCCGGGCTGTCAAACGTCGGGTCACAGCAAAATCGGATGCTGAATGTCACTCGCGCGCGCACGACCTGGCGACACGCGATCGCCGTCGGCCGGGTGCGAGCGCGGGACTATGACACATGGCGCCCGCTTCCTCGCCGGAAGCCGGACGGCCGACCGTCGCGCCGACGCGGTCGCGCAACCCGACAAACAGGCTCAACGCGCGCGTCTCCGCCACCGGTGTCCGGCCATCCGAGGCGGACTAATCCATTGGCGCATAGCGACAGGGCGGAGTGGATCATTCCTTAAGGTGTGACAATCCTCCCGCGAAATACGGCACCTCTACCACTCCGAAACCGTGCGCATTTCACCGAGAATCGACATGCTCCATCCAGGTGAACGCAACGGCCCCAACGCCCCACCCCGGGTGAAGCGCGGATTGAAGTGCAGCGCTGCGCGCTCGCGCAGCCAAGGAGAGCCCATGCCCGCACCACACGTCGTCATCGTCGGCGCCGGATCCACCGGAGCGGCTTGCGCCCATGACCTCGCCCTGCGCGGACTGCGCGTGACCGTGGTCGAGCGCGGCGAGTTTTCGAACGCGACCACCGGCCGCAACCACTGTCTGCTCCACTCGGGCGGGCGCTACGCCGTCACCGATCAAGAGTCCGCGATCGAGTGCATCGACGAGAACCTGATCCTGCGCAAGATCATGCCGGACGCGCTCGAACTCAACGACGGTCTCTTCGTCGCCCTCGTCGAAGAGGATCTGGCGTTCAAGGCCAAGTTCGTCGCCGGCTGTCAGGCCTGCCACATCCCGTACCGCGAGCTCACGCCGGCGCAGGCGCTGGCGCGCGAGCCGCTGCTCAACCCAAAGCTGCTGGCCGCGGTGCAGGTGCCCGACGGCGTGTTCGAGCCCTGGCGCTTCTCGATGGCCTTCCTGGCGACGGCGCGCAGCAACGGCGCCGTGTGCCGGTCGTACACCGAGGTCGTCGAGCTCGTGCGCCAGAACGGCTCGGTCACGGGCGTCAAGGTGCTCGACCGCGTCACCGGCAAGACCGAAACGATCGGCTGTGATCTGGTCGTCAACGCGGCCGGGCCGTGGGCCGGCGAGGTCGCGGGCTTCGGCGGCATCGAGGTCCCCGTGCAGCCGACGGCCGGCATCATGGTGACGGTCGGGCGGCGCATGAACAACATGGTCGTCAACCGGCTCGACAAGCCCTCCGACGGCGACATCGTCGTGCCGCAGCGCACGACTTCGATCATCGGCACCACCTCGTGGACGGTGACCGACCCCGACGCGATCGACATCCCGCCGGAACACATCCAGAAGATGCTCAAGAAGGGCATCGACCTGATCCCCGAGATCGCCACGGTGACGACCCGCGGCGTCGGCGCGGCCGCGCGCCCGCTCATCAAGCGCGCGCGCCAGGACGAGCGCGACGTCAGCCGGACGTTCGAGTGCTTCGACCACGCCCGCGACGGCGGCGTCGAGGGCTTCGTCTCGATCTCGGGCGGCAAGACGACGACGGCGCGCGGCATGGCCGAAAAGCTCGGCGACCTGGTGACGCGCAAGCTCGGCCTGTCGGTCGAGTGCCGCACACGCACGACGCCGCTGCTGTCGTACCGGTTGTTCTATCAGTGATGCCCGGTCGCGGTCGACTGCCGCGACTCAAGCGCGAGGTGTTCATGCCCAAACTTCACGTGCGCGTCCAGCGCCAACGCCCCGACACGTCGGCCCGCTACGACCACTTCGACGTCGAGGTGCCCGACGACGCCAACGTCATCGACGTGATCGAGGCCTGCTGGCGTCAGGATCAAAACCTGATGTACCGGCACGCCTGCCACCACGCCTCGTGCGGCACCTGCGCCGTGCGCGTCGACGGCAAGGAAGTGCTGCCGTGTATCGTGCCGCTGGCGGCCTGCAAGGCCGGCGAGATGACGATCGAGCCCTTGCGTAACTTTCCCGTCGTCGGCGATCTGGTCGTCGACGTCTCGGCCTTCTTTCAGCGTCAGGCCGCGGCCGGTATGGTGATCACGCGCGAGGCCGAGGAGACCATCGACGGGCATCCGTTCGAGCCGAGCGAGTTGCTCCAATCCGACGGCAAGCTCGAACGCCGGCACTACAACCGCTTCGAGAACTGCGTCGAGTGCGGGATCTGTCTCAGCGCCTGCCCGACGCTCGCGGCCACCGACGGCTTCTTCGGCCCGGCCGGGCTGGCCGCCGTGCACCGCGCCTGGGAGAAGACGAACAACGAAACCGAGCGCGCGGCCCTGCTCGACCTGGCCGACCGCGAGGGCGGCGTCTGGCAGTGCCACGGCGCCTTCGAATGCAGCGAAGCCTGCCCGCAGGACTTCGACCCCGCCGGCGCGATCATGGACCTGCGCCGCGCGCTCATCCGCCGCAAGCTCGGGGCATTGTTCGGCCGCTGAACGGGCGACACCCGTCTACGAGGAGATCGTTATGAGCCTGCACTCAACCAACCGCGCCCGACCCCGCAAGCCCTGGCAGTGGATCGACATCCGCGGCCGCCGGACTGGCATGTGGGCGTTCGCGCTGAACCGCGTCACCGGGCTCGGCCTGGTCGTGTACCTGTTCCTGCATTTCATCATGCTCAGCCAGCTGTTCGTCGGCCGCGCGGCCTGGGACAGCTTCGTGGCGCTGGCGCGCTCGCCGCTGGTGCTGGCCTTCGACGTGGTCTTGTTCGCAGGCCTGATCATCCACGGCCTGAACGGCTTCCGGGTCGCGCTGAACGGCTTCGGCATCGGCGTGCGTCAGCAGAAGGCGATCTTCTACGGTCTCATGGCCGTCGGCGCCCTGATGCTGGCGGCCTGTATCGTCCTCATCTTCACGATCTGACGGCGGCGCGAGGAGATCATCCATGCAAACCACCGCAACCTTGAATGCCCCGACTCGCTCGCGGAGCGTGCTCGGCTCGCTCGGCTGGATCTGGCAGGTGATCACGGGCGCGGCCCTGATCCCGCTGGCCGGGCTGCACATGATCGCCCAGCACTTCGTGGTCGAGGGCGGTCTGCGCGGCTTCGATCAGGTGAAGGCTTATCTGAGCAACCCGATCGTCTGGCCGATCGAGATCCTGTTCCTGGCCAGCGTGGTCAGCCATGCCCTGCTCGGCGTGCGCGCCGTCGTGGCCGACCTCGGCCCCTCCCCGCGCGTCGCGCGCCTGATCGACATCGTGCTCGTCATCGTCGGCTTCGCCTCGGTCGCTTATGGCGCCTGGCTGACCTACGTCATCGCCGGCTCGGCCTGAGCTTTGTTCTTGTGGGCCTCGTCTGGAAGGATGGGGCGAAAAACGAAGTGCGGGTTGGGTCGGGGCTTCGCCCCGACCCAACCCGCACTTCGTTTTTCGCAGAAGCCCCCGCCGATCTACAGGATCTCGAGCGGATGATACGTCGGCAGGAACGTGATCGTGGCCTCGGGCAGGCGTTCGCGCAACCAGGGCACGACGGCACGCATCCCGGGCTCTTCGCTGACCGAGTGCCCGATGACGACCAGCGACTTGGCCAGACCCAGCCAGAGCGCGTCACGGACGTACTCGCTGGTCTCCCACTCGTTGATCTCGCCCACGATCAGGGCGTCGAGTTGCGCCTTCCTGAGCGCCTCGATATGCCACCGACCGGGCGGCGCGCCGACCATCAGGCCGATCCGCGAACAGACCTGGGCGGGGTCGCCGACCACGCGCACGTGCCGCACCCCAAGGCGCGCCTTGACCTCGTCGATGAGGGCAATCAACGACCGCGGCGGCAGATGGGCCGCGTAGAACGTCGTCGGGTCGACGGCCTCCGACCAGCCGAGCTCGCGGAAGAGCCCGACGAAGGTCGGGTCCGGCTGAAGCGTGTGCAGGTAATCGTGGAAGCGCCAGATCGCCATGCGATGGCGCGCGATGAGCGCGAGCTTGGCCGTGTACACCGGGTCGTCGACCAACCAGTCTACGGGGTCCGCGTGTTCGTAGAACGTGGGCTCATGGGTGATGATCAGGTTGGCGCCGGCGGCCGCCGCGCGCTCGATCACGTCGCAGGTGGCGAGGAAGCAGGTGACGATGCCGGTCACTTCCTGCTCGGGGTCGCCGCACTTGAGCGTGTCGACGGTGGAGGCGAACGGTGCGCCGGGCACATCGGCGATGATGCGGGCGATCACGTCTTTCACACGCAGGGTCATGGAAGGCTCCTTCGAATGCGCGGGCCGGAGGGGAGGGCCGGTTGAGGTTGACGTCCAGCCAGGATTGTACGCCAGACACCGGGTGTATCCCGATGTACCGTCACAGCTGTCCTGCTTGATATAATACAAACCTAACTCGCCATTCTCGCCAGCCGAAAACCCATAGCCTTTCCGGGCTGGCCTTTTCACAACCAGACTCTGCCAAACCGAAGTTGACGGAACGCTCCAACCAGGTGTTTCGTCTCCATGGGTATGACCGTCGCCCGCTGGGGCGGCGAATTCACTCAAGGAGGTTCCTATGCGGAAATGGACGACCGTCTTAACGGGCGTGATGAGCGCGCTGGCGCTCGGCCTGGCAACTCTGTTGCCCATCAGCCCAGGCCTGGCTCTGGCTCAGCAGAACTGCGCGTCGACCTACGTGGTCAAGACCGGGGACACGCTGTTCAGCATCTCGCTCGGCTTTGCCCCGGTGACCTGGCAGATGATCGCGCAGGCCAACAACCTCACCGACCCCAACCACATCCTCGTCGGACAGTCGCTGTGCATCCCCGCAGCCGCGACGACGCCCGGCGCGGCCACCCCAACCAAGACTCCGGCGGCGACGCCGACGCCGACCAAGGCCCCGGCCACCCCGACCGCCGGGCCGACGCCGACGGCCGCGCCGCCGACCGCTACGCCGGTGCCGGTGACGATCCCGGTCTTCTCGATCAAGGCTGTGACGCGTGACACGAACGTCACGATCGCCGGCCAGAACTTCCCGGCGGGCGCGACGTTCACGGCGCGGATGGGCGCCTACGGCACGCTCGCGGCCAACGGCCCGCAGGTCGGCACCGCCAAGGTGAACGCCGACGGCACAATCGCCGGCACGTTCAACATCCCGGCGGAGTTCAAGGGCGCCAGCCTGATCGCGATCCGCCTCGACGGTCCGGGCGGGTGGTACAGCTACAACTGGTTCTGGAACTACACGGCGACCGTGCCGTAACCGTCCCAGAAGGTGACTTGCGAAAACGCGAAGCGCGCCAGGGGACTTTCCCTGGCGCGCTTCGTGTCTTCGCGATTCGGTTCCACAACCTGTTTGGCCTTTCCAGATCATCTCGGGCTCAAAACGCTATAATCCTCTCATGCCCAGCCTGACAACCGAGATCCTGGTGATCGGCGGCGGCTCGACCGGCGCCGGTATCGCGCGCGATGCCGCGCTGCGCGGCTTCAAGACCCTGTTGCTCGACCGCGGCGACCTGGCCACCGGCACGACCGGTCGGTATCACGGCCTGCTGCACTCCGGCGGGCGCTACGTGGTCAAGGACCCGATCTCGGCCAAGGAGTGCATCGACGAGAACTACGTCCTGCGGCGCATCGCCGCGGATTGCGTCGAGGACACCGGCGGGCTGTTCGTCGAGACCGAGCACGACGACCCCAACTACGCGGCCGAGTTCGTGGCCGGGTGCCAGCGCGCGGGCATCCCGATCCAAGAGATCTCGCCCGGCGAGGCCCTGCGCCGCGAACCCCGGCTCAACCCGCGCATCGCGCGCGTCTTCTGGGTGCCCGATGCCACGATCGACTCGTGGAAGACCGTCTGGGCCAACGCCCGCGACGTCCAGGCCCACGGCGGCAGCATCCTCTCCCACCACAAAGTCACGGCCCTGCTCCGCGAGGGCGACGCCATCCGCGGCGCCGTCGTGGCCAACGCGCGCACCGGCGAAACGGTCACGATCCATGCCGACTACACGATCAACGCGTCGGGCGCGTGGGCGGGCCAGATCGCGGGGCTCGCGGGCCTGCCCGTCACCGTGCTCTCGGGCAAGGGCATCATGATCGCCATGAACCATCGGCTGACGCAGATGGTGGTCAACCGCCTCAAGCGCCCGGCCGACGGCGACATCCTTGTCCCGATCCGCACGGTGTGCGTGATCGGCACGACCGACGTGCGCGTGGCCGACCCCGACGATTGGCCGATCGAAGAACACGAGATCCAGTTCATGCTGGACGAAGGCGAGAAACTCGTCCCGGGCTTCCGCCAGGCGCGCGCGCTGCGAGTCTGGGGCGGCGTGCGACCGCTTTATCAACCGCCCAGCCTCGGCGCCGTCAGCGACACCCGCGACGTCAGCCGCACGTACACGCTGCTCGACCACACCGACGCCGACGGCCTGAGCGGCTTCCTGACGATGACCGGCGGCAAGTTCACGACCTATCGGCAGATGGCCGAGGTGGCCGTCGACGCGGCCTGCCGGCACCTGGGCGTCGAGCGCGCCTGCACCACTGCCACGACGGCCCTGCCCGACTCCGAAGACGGCCGCTTCTACTGGATCGGGGCCCGGCTCGACAGACGCGAGCAGGACCCGCACGGCGACCAGTTGATCTGTGAGTGCGAGATGATCACGCGAGCGCGCATTCTTGACGCCATGCGTGTTCGGGGCGGCGATCTCGACGACATCCGGCGCACGGTGCGCCTCGGCATGGGCCCCTGTCAGGGCGGCTTCTGCATCTACCGCGCGGCCGGACTCGGTCACGCCCACGCCATCGCCGACGCGCCTGCGACAAACGCCCACCTGCAACGCTTTGTAACCGAACGCTGGAAGGGCGTCCAACCGCTGCTCTGGGGCGACCAGCTCCGTCAGGCCGCGCTGGACGACCAGATCTTCCAGGGCCTGCTGGACATCGAGCACCTGCCGGGGAGCGCGGGAGCGGAGAGCGAAGGGCGAGGAGCGAGGAGCGAGGAGCGAGGAGCGAAGGACGAGGCCCGGCCGGCCAAGAAGGTGTCGGGAAGCCGCAAGCGCAAGACGCAGACGGGCGGTGACGCATGAGCGCGGGCTACGACCTGATCGTGGTCGGGGCCGGCTACGCCGGGCTCATGACGGCGCTGACGGCCCAGCAGTCCGGGCGCCGAACCTTGCTGATCGCGAAGGGCAACGGCGGCACGCATCTGCGCACCGGCTGTATCGATGTGTTGGGTTACGCAGGCGGCCGACGCATCGAGCATCCGCTGCTGGCTGCGGCCGAGCTCGCCGCTGCGCAACCCGCTCACCCTTACGCCGTGACCGGGGTCGAGGCGCTGGGCGCCGCGCTCCTGGCCTTCAAGCAGGCCATGGTCGCGGCCGGCTACCCTTTCGACGGCGACGGGCACAGCAACTACCTGCTGCCCAGCGCGCTCGGCGTCGCCCGGCCGACCGCGCTCGTGCCGCGCACGATGATCGCCGGCGATCTGCGCCGACCCGAGCCGATCGTCGTGGTCGGCTTCGACAACTTCAAGGACTTCTATCCGACCTTGATCGCCGCAAACCTGGTTCGCGGCGGGTTCGCCGCGCGGGCGGTCTCGCTGACCGCGCCCGGCTCCGAGAACGAGGCCGACCTGCAGCCGATGACGCTGGCACGCGCTTTTGATCGGGCGCCGTTCCGCGCGGCGCTGGCGGCTCAGCTCGGCCCCTTGCTGCGACCGGGCGAGCGCGTGGCGTTCCCGGCCGTGCTTGGCATGAACGCGGCGCTCGAAGCGCTGGCCGATCTCGAGACGCGGCTGGGCGCGCCGGTCTTCGAGATCCCGACCCTGCCGCCGTCGATCCCGGGCATCCGGATCTTCAACGCCTTCGACCGGCTGCTGCGCACCGCGGGCGCCAGAGTGCATATCGGGCACCCCGTCGTCGGATTCAAGACCGACGGGCTACGCGTCACGGCAATCACCAGCCAGACCGCGGCGCGCGACAGGGACTGGGCCTGCGATGCGGTCGTGCTCGCGACGGGCGGTGTGGCTAGCGGCGGCATCGTGGTCGATTCGCACCGCGTCGCGCGCGAAGTCGTCTTCGACCTGCCGGTCGTGGCGGCCGCCGCGCCGCCCGAGACCGTCAACGGCCTGAGCGCGCCGGCCGCCTATTTCGAACGACCCGCGCCAAGCCTGCCCGGCCTGGCCGTCGATGCCGCGCTGCGCCCGCTCGACGCCGCCGGCACCGCCGCCTATCTCAACCTGTACGCCGCCGGCGCCCTGCTCACCGGCGCCGAACCCTGGCGCGAAAAATCCGGCGAAGGCATCAGCCTCGCCAGCGGATGGAGAGCCGGACATTGATGGACGTTCGCCTGACCCTCGACCACTGCGTGAAGTGCAACATCTGCACGACGGCCTGCCCGGTCGCGGCAGTGACACCGCTCTTCCCGGGGCCGAAGTACGTGGGCCCGCAGGCCGAGCGCTTCCGGCTCGAGCTCGAGCCCATGATCGCGCCCGAAGGCGGGGCCGCGCCGTCGCCGGATCATTCGATCGACTATTGCTCGGGCTGCGGGATCTGCTCGCAGGTCTGCCCGCAGGGCGTCAAGATCGCCGAGATCAACACCCGCGCACGCGCCGCGTACGTCGGCGGGCAGTTGCCGTTGCGCAATCAGTTGATCGCGCGGCCCGATCTGCTCGGCACGCTCGGCACGCCCTTCGCGCCGATCGCCAACGCCACCCTGGCCAGCCCGCCGTTGCGCGGCGTGATCGAGGGCGTGCTCGGCATCCACGCCGAGGCGCCGCTGCCGCCCTTCGCCGGCCGGACCTTCCAGCACTGGGCACGCCGACATCGCCGCGTGCGCGACGCGGTCCGCTCGGTCGCCTACTTCCACGGCTGCAGCACCAACTACTACGAGCCCGGACTGGGCGCGCTGACCGTGCAGGTGCTCGAGCGCAATGGCTGCCGCGTCATCGTCCCGCGCGATCAAACCTGCTGCGGGCTGCCGCTGCAATCCAACGGCGACTTCCCGGCCGCGCGCGCCGCCGCCCAGCGCCTGGTGCGCACGTTGCTGCCGTATGCCGAGGCCGGCTTCGACATCGTCGCGACCTCGACCAGCTGCGGCCTGATGCTCAAGCGCGAATACATGGAGATCCTGGGCCTGGACGGGGCCGAGTACAGGACCGTCTCCGAACGCATGTGGGACATCTGCGAGTACCTCTGGCACCTGCACGAGCAGGGCGAGCTCGACACCGACTTCCAGGCGGTGCCGCTGACGGTGCCGTATCACGCGCCGTGTCAGCAGAAGGGTCACGGCATCGGCAAGCCCGCGCTCGACCTGTTCGGCCTGATCCCGCAACTGCACGTGGTCGAGATGACGGCCGCCTGCTGCGGCATCGCCGGCACCTACGGCCTGAAGAAAGAGAAATATCAAATCGCCATGGACGTCGGCGCGCCGCTCTTCGCCGACATCCGCGCCGCGCAGCCCGACGTCGCCGCCTGCGACTCCGAGACCTGTCGCTGGCAGATCACCCACGGCACCGGCGTCCGCGCCGTCCACCCGGTCGCTGTGCTGGCTCAAGCCTACGGGATTGCTGATTTATGAATGCTGATTGTTGATTGGCACTCAATCAGCAATCGGCGATCGGCAGTCAACAATGGAAGACGTCTGGGCCCCTTACGACGAATCGACCTACGGCCCCGCCCTGGCCGCGTTGAGCGCGACCGACGTGGTGCTCGACATCGGGGCGGGCGATCTTCGTTTTGCGGAGCGGGCGGCGACGCGCGCCCTGCGCGTGATCGCGATCGAGCGGCAGGCTGAGCTGATCGGCCCCGGCCCGTGGCCCGCGAACCTCGAGATCGTGATCGCCGATGCGCTGCGGTGGCCGTTCCCGAACGGGGTCACGGTCGGCGTGCTGCTGATGCGGCACTGTACCCACTATCGCGCTTACGCCGAGCGGCTGCGCGCGGCCGGCGCCGGCCGCCTGATCACCAACGCGCGCTGGGGCATGAGCGTCGAGGTCGTCGACCTGCTCGCGCCGCGCCGCGACCTCGCCGATCTGCGCGCGTGCTGGTACGCCTGCGACTGCGGGGCAGTCGGTTTTGCGGATGGACCGGCCGAGGCCGTCACGCCCGAGGCCCTGCGCACCGCCGTCGACGTCGCCGCCTGCCCGCACTGTCGGCCCGCCTGATCCGCCTCCTTCCACATCCCTCCTCCCTCCTCCCTCTTCCCCCGTGCGTCACAGCTTCGTCACGGGCGCACTTGCCGGCCTTCACGCATCGCAAAGTAATCTCTAGACTGCGGGCATGAACACAGACACCTCTCGCTACGCACGCTGGCTGCCGGCTTTGTTGTTGGTGTTGTCCTGGCTTGCGCTCTGGCTGACCGGGCTCTGGCTCACGCCCGCCCGACCCGACGAAGCCATCGCCGTGGTCCGCGTCAACGACGTGTATCTGGACGGACGGCGCTTCACGTGCGAGCACCTCTCCGAGACCAACGATTTCTCGCTCGGCTGCACGCTGGCGCGCGGGGCGGGTGAGCTCCGGGTCGAGACCCGCTGGGATCTGCCGACGTCGTGCGCGGCCACCTGGCACGGTGAGTCTCTGGCCTGTCAGTTGCGCGGCTTTGGATACTTCCACGTGGTCGCCGAAGTGACGGCCCCGGCTGAGATCGCGGCCACATTCGCGCCGGGTGACGTCACCCTCGTCGCGCTGGGCGTCAACGAGCAGTCATGGTTGTGGATCGGCCTCGGCGTGCTGGCGGCCACCAGCCTGCTGGCCCTTTATGCGGTCTGGGTCTGGTCGCGACGATCGCCGCGGCCGATTCTGACGGCGGGTTTGATCCTCGCCTGGCTGCTTCCCCTGAACCTGATCATCGTCGTGGCCAACTACGCCGGGCTGTCGATGATCGACTAATATCCGGCGATCCCCGGAATGGCCGCATATGGCCGGAAATCGATCGCGCCGGGACTTCACGGTTCCTGATTGGGCTCGACGGCATACCCCCGATTCCTGGAAACGCGGGATAATTAACCAGTTAGGGGTTTCAAAGCCATGCGCCTCAAAAACAAACGAATAGCCGTGCTTCTGGACGAAGGATTCGAAGACCTCGAATTCTGGGTGACCGTGATGCGCCTTCAAGAAGAGGGCGCCAAGGTCACGTTGGTCGGCACAGAGGCCAACAAGACGGTGCGCGGCAAGAACGCGCTCACCGCCACGACCCAACTCGCAGCCGCAGCCGTCAGCGCCGACGACTACGACGCCCTGGTCGTGCCGGGCGGCTGGGCACCCGATAAGCTGCGTCGCTACGATGCAGTCAAATCGCTCGTGCGCAACGTCAGCCTCCAGGGCAAGATCGTGGGCTTGATCTGCCATGCCGGCCTGGTGGCGATCTCGGCCGGCATCATCCCCAAGGGCGGCCGGGCGACCGGCTCGCTCGGCATCAAGGACGACCTGGTCAATGCCGGGGCCGTCTGGGTCGACGAGGCCGCCTTCCGCGAGGGCAACCTGGTCTGGGGGCGCGTCGTCGCCGACATTCCCGATTTCTGCCGCGAGCTGGTGGCCGCGATCGAGTCCGGATCCTGAAGCGGCCGCACTAAGTATCGGCAGGAAAGAAGCGACGTCATGGTCGGAATCGTGATCGTCTCGCACAGCCAGAGGCTGGCGGAGGGTGTGGTTGAGCTGGCCCGGCAGATGGCCGGGCCGGATGTGCCGATCATCGCTGCGGGCGGCCTGCGCGAACCCGCCGGCGCCATCGGCACCGACATCGCCATCATCGGCGAGGCGCTCGACGCCGCCGACCAGGGCCAGGGCGTGCTCGTCTTGATGGACCTGGGCAGCGCCATCCTCAGCACCGAGATGGCGCGCGACATGCTGCCGCCCGAGGCGGCTGAGCGCATCCTGCTATGCGAAGCACCACTGACCGAGGGCGCGATTGCGGCCGCCGTTCAGGCCCGCCTGGGCGCGTCGCTCGAACGAGTCGCGGCCGAGGCGCGCACCGCGCTCACCCCCAAACAGATCCAACTCGGCGTCACGCCGACGACGGCAACGACGACCGCAGCCGGTGTCCACGATGCTGCAGCGCCCCGACACACACTGACTCTGACCGTACACAACCGCCTCGGTCTGCACGCGCGGCCGGCCGCGCGTTTCGTCGGCACCGTGGGTGGGTTCAAGGCCGATGTCTCGGTCATCAACGACACCACCGGGCGCGGGCCGGTCAGCGCCCTTAGCATCAACGGCGTGACGACCCTGGGCGTGCGCTCGGGGCACACCATTACGCTCACCGCCACCGGCCCCGAGGCCGAAGCCGCGCTGGACGCGGTGCAACACCTGGCCGACGGCAACTTCGGCGACCCGCCCGACCAGGTCGGACCCGGCGCGCCGCCTGAGGCGCAACCGGAGCCGCAGACAGACGCTGCGCCGGTCACAACCCTGGTCGACAACGTCCCGCACCCCGGCATCGCAGCCGGCCCCGGTCTGGCGCTCGGACCCGTGCGCCGGTTCACGGCCGCGTCGATGCCAACCAACGGGTCGAGCGGCGCGACCGGCCAATCGGAACCGAATGCGAGAACCGCACCCGCGTCGAGCAGCGACCGGTACGCGTACGAACTCGCGCA
>WBZS01000482.1_pt1 | contig 50482 bp, 8 predicted proteins | sample 5204201 | NCBI WGS metagenome assembly WBZS01 (sample SAMN12344357, study PRJNA552823) | activated sludge metagenome | biome: Activated sludge suspended growth; feature: Nitrification reactor; material: Wastewater; isolation source: activated sludge from nitrification reactor of wastewater treatment...
AATGTATCACCGGTACTACTGATCCGTTGCCTTATAAGGATATCTCATTGTATCCCAATCCTGCTACGGACAGAATTTCGATACAAAGCAAAGATGCTGATTTATCCGGTATCAGCATACTGACTGCTGATGGTATCATGCTTGACCGGGGTGCCGTCAATGGTGGAGTGTATATGGATATTAGTGATCTGAGACCGGGGGTGTATTATATATCTGCCCAATTGGGTGGCAAAACGGTGCGTCTTCCATTTGTGAAATTGTGAAGTGTAGCATGATCCATCGGTTGGATGTCGATGAGCTGTTCGACCACGAGGGGGAATTCCCAAAATAGCGATGGGATGGTGTGGAGCCATCCCATCGCATGAGCACTCCATATGTGATGTGGGGGATTTTGTTTGACCGCGAGGGGGTTTAATACCTAAAATAGCGATGGGATGGCGGGGAGCCATGCCATCGCGAGGGGGTATTTTGTCGGAGTATTCCATAAAGCAAAAGTTGAATCACTGGGCAAAAATTCCGCGTCTCACCGCTATTTATTTCGGTTATAATCAGTAAAAAATTTCTAAAACTAATCTGTGTTTAAACTGCCAATCCGGGATAAAACCATAAACAGTTCACAACAAATATGGTGCTCTTAAACCTTTTAAAAGGGCTATGGCCTTGTTAGGCTAAATAAATTCCAATTTTTTCTTCAGAAGCTCATTTAATAATCAATATTATATATTAAAATAAAATACAATATGTATCTTTGGGATTTGTTTAATCTTTGGCAGAGGTTAAGCTTTTTTGTAATTTGTATTTGAGAATAAATTGTATCTGATTTTTGGTTAGCACTAGATGTGTTCAAAATATGCTATGCGTCATAAATATTTTGTGCATTTGATAGTGGTGATTATGAATATTCGTGTCCTATGTAGTGTTGACCTAAATTTGATATTTTGGTTTGATATATGCTATATGAAGCCTTTATAACTGGTCTAAAAATTTGAAAATGAAACGTTTCGATAAAAGTGGTAAAGCAAATCAGGAAATTGGTATACGTCATCATTCTTCTGAAGCCGGAAGTGGAAACCTACTATATTGTTATTTCCAGTTTTTTAGGGAATTTCTTTTTCATATTACAAAAATAAACCAAGCCTTGAGTAGCCGCACGAATTATATTATGATCTCAACACCAGCAGCGGATTTAATTCAAGCCACAAAGCCCTTTTGTATGCCAAAATCTGCCAGTTTGAAATATCATGTCGCACTAATATTGTTCCTAACAACGACTGTAATACTATTTTCCGGACAAGTGGGTGCCCAGTGTGTCACCTGTACGGCCAATATCGTCACTAACGGAACATTTAACTCCAATACATCCGGCTGGACCTCTTCCAACGGTAATTTTTCCAGTGCAAACATATATCCACAATGTGGGTCTGCGCGGCATGCCATGATTAAGCATACCAGTGGAATTGCCGAATTTTATCAGGATATTACCGGTGTTCTTGAGGGGTCTTCGCTTCAATTTTCATTTTGGGGTGGGGTACATGTGGCGAGTTATGATGCAACGTTTGGTCTTGAATTTTACAATTCAGCTACCCCTTCTGCCGGAACATTGATATCCCAATCCAAACTGCAGGTGGACAAAATATTAACCGGTACTCCGGCGATGCAATTCTATTCCACAACTATTGTTGTTCCAGCGGGGACAGTTAAAATCCGTGTCCGGGGCTCTACCAATGGTGACTGGTTAAAAGTAGATGAAGTTTGTTTGCAGACTACAGCGCCCAGTAATCTGTGTACTCCTCCGGCTGCCAACAGTGCCTGTACACCGCCAACCACGTGGAATGTAGACGTTGTTGCGAACGGGAATGTCGATTGGCAAACGCTTACCGGATTAGCCCCGGATAATGTCAGTGTCAAGGTGCGGGTTTCCGGTTCGGGAACGGTTACCATAAAAAATAAAAATCTAAGTTTAGTTTCCGCTGCGGCGGTTGTTTTTTTTGATGGTCCAACGCTGGTCATTGACAATGGTTCATTGCTCATGCCTGCTTCAGGGTCCCGATATATCCAAAATTGTGCTGCTTTGCAAGTCACGGGAGGGTTTATACAGAGCCCCGGGAGCATTAGTTGTATCACAGGGGTGACCGTTGATATCGGACAGGAAAAGGCAGGCCCAAAATTTACTACAGGAGCTACATTTACCAGTGCTGCGTTTTCCAATGACGGTGGTTACCGGTATCTGGAAAATAATTGTATCAATGTGACCAGTCATTTCATTTTAAAAGCCACGGGTACCGGAACCGGCACCAATGGGCTGGATGTTATCAAAAGCTGTTTTTTTGAAATCGGGGATGCGGGTATAAACCATGCCAGAACCACCGCCATCGGATCGGCTGATGTTGAAGATGCCGGAAACTGGGAAACCAACAATAACCAAAGCATTTATGCTTCGACAATCGTGATAGCGAAAGGTAATTTTGTTAAAAATAATAAGACCAGTCTATTTTGTGATGTGAATATAAAAGTCAATAAAGACGGTAACTTTCACATCAACAGCGGCACTGTGGCCGGCGAAGGATTACGTGTCGCTGTTCAAAACGATTTTGGAAATTGTGGTGCCTGGACAGTAAGTAACCTCATCTGGTATTCTGCCTTACAAAAGTCGACCAATGTTCCGGGTGCCGGTGTTGAAGCCACGTTAAACGCTATATTAAACCCGTATTTTAACGAAAAATGCAATACCCCAAATTGTAACAATAATGGCAATAATGGTAATAATCAGAATTCGTGTACAGAATCGCTTAAGATTCCCTATGCATCCGGCTCATTTATTATCAATATGGGTGTTACCCCTCAAACGGATCAAAATGCGTTGAAGCCGTACGGCATGATCTATGACCTGATCAAAAACTACAATGTTAAAATTGTTTGGATCATTAATCCAAATAAAGTCAAAGACGGCGTAGATTTTAAGTATAACGGTGTGAATTATTCCGGAGGGCCATTTCTGATACCAGCAGAATACAGAAATGCGACTGTTAACGCCAGAATTACTTACTGGCAAACACAAGGTGTCGTGGGCACTACCACTATATCGGAGCTCCGGCTTTGTCCTGAATTTGTCAACCGGGAATTAAAAAATGTTCCCCGCTGGACCCTGGATAAACGCAATGGACAGATTGCGGTGGAATATTATAAAAATGCGGGTATACCGGAAACGGCTTATGGGGGCAATAATGGTTCAGGATGGAAAAATCCTGCCGAGCTCAATTGTTGTGATGATTTATTTGTATTGCCTCACGCCGAGCCGAGCTGGGAGGTACATCAGCGTTTGTATACCTGGAACCTCGAATGTAAAGGGGGTATATGGGATGGATGTACTTCAGGAAGTGCGATAGAAAATATGGTAAATCCGGCTGATCGGAACGTACAAACTAATTTTTTAACTGTTAAGGACCCTGCTTATAAAGGTACAAGTGGAATTTATGCCAACAGCAATTCTTTGATGTTGTGGACGACCCATAAAGACGGAACTCCACCATATACACACCGGTTGCCGGCTGATCCAGTAGCGCAATATATCAGCACTACTGACGCTGCGCATACCAATGGAGCAGAACAGATTTATGTTCCAAGGCAAACTGCCGGTTCTCTGGCGAGATGGAATCCTTCAACCCGAATCATAGCCTATGACCCGACACATCCTGATGTGCTCAATGTAAATCCGGATATGCGAAACGCTGCGGCTGTTATTGTTTATGGTCGGGGTTTTGAAGATCCAAACAGGGGATATGTTATGCATTCTTCAGGGCATAGTTATGATAAAGGAACAACAAGTCCTGCGCACATTGCCGCTCAAAGGGCATTTTTTAATTTCAGCTGGTTGGTGGCGCAAGACAAAGCGGAATCTATCAATTTTGGTGCCGGCCCTACCTTGGTGAGTGCCGGTGAAAATACCAGAGTGGATGTATCATTGGGTAATGGACAGGATTTTACCGGTTATACGGTAGTCTGGTCGTCTAATTGCGGGGGTACGTTTGTACCCAATGCTTATGACCCCTATGCCGAATTTGTACCACCTAATGCCAATGAAATTATTCCCTGCGTCATATCCTTATCGGTGACGGATCCATGTGGAAGGACAACCACTGATTCCAGAAGGGTTGAAATCGGTTGCGATTATCATATAAAAACCACCATTAGTAATCCTACCTGTGCCGGAAGTTCCAACGGAGTCATCAATATGGAAATTACCGGTGAAAGTGTTTACGGCAGCAATGACTGGGTCTGGTCAAGGGCAAATCCTACAGGTTCAGGCAGTGGAAGTGGTAACAGTATTTCCGGCTTATCATCCGGGTCTTATAACGTTACGGTTACATCTTTTACCGGATGTTCCGCCACGTATACTGTCAATCTGGAGGAACCTATCGGGATCACAACTACAGTTACTCCGACCAGTTATTCCTGTTTCGGGCAAACGGGCAAAGTTATATCAAATGTATCCGGAGGGAAAGTACCGTATACTTATTTGTGGAATAACGGAACCACCACATCAAGCATCGAAAATATCACCACCGGACAATATACTATCACTGTTACAGATAATAGTGGGTGTACAGCTACAGCTACAGCATCTATCTCGGGACCTTCAAACCCGATCAGTATGGGTGTTCAGAAAACAAATGTGTCCTGTTCAGGCAGTACCGACGGTACTGCCACAGTTACTGTTACCGGCGGGAATGCTCCACTTACCTATTTATGGTCTGATGGAATAACCACTCAAAACAGGACTGGTCTTAGTGAAGGAACCTACCGGGTTACAGTCACTGATGCCTCAGGATGTACTGCATCGGCATCTGCAGTGATAGTTCAGCCATCACCATTGTCGCTCAGTATCAGTCCGCAACAACCCACTTGTCCAGCGACCACTGAAATGCCTTTAAATAGTGACGGAAGTATATTGTTAAGCCTAAGCGGAGGAACATTGCCCTACATGTATTTATGGAATGATGGCAGTGCCGTTGAAGACAGATATAATCTGACTGCAGGTACATACACGGTGACAATCACTGATGGCGGAGGATGCCAAATTGTCAAAAGCATCACCCTCAGTTCAGTTTCAAAATTACCAAATACCCCAACGGGTATCAATAAATAGGAAAAGTGATGATGGCAGGATATAAAAAAACATGGAATTCCAATTTTGGTTCTGACCCGGGAGGGCAGGATGGAATTAACCTTCGAAAAATGATATTTTCGTTTTCTGAATCATTCAGGAATTTTGACATACAAGTCAAAAAAGATGGGGCAATTCAGCCGATAACGGGCAATCTGCATAAACAGCTTAAAAAATACAGCATTATATTACTTACAGCAGTGTATGCATCACTGGGTATATGTATTTCTGCCAATGCTGCTATCATTCCCGATAACACTTCATTTGGTACTATGAGTAATGTGAGTACAAAAACGATCTCACACATCACACCCAGCGGAAGCAATCGATTGATGATTGTCAGCATTTCAGCACAACAGCCAGGAGCATCGGTATCCTCTGTCACGTACAATGGCATTGCTTTGACTAAACTTGGCAATGTTTCCAATGCCTCTCAATCCAGAATTGAAATCTGGTATCTTAAATCACCGGCTGTGGGTACGTTTAATGTCGTGGTGACCAATAGTCAGAGTGAAAATGCTGTAGTGGGGGTGAAAACTTTTTCCGGGGTTAATCTGACAACAACTTTCGGGACTATGGTAACCGCAACAGGCAACAGTGGTACCGCTTCAGTTACTGCCACCTCTGCCACGGATGAACTGGTGTATAGTGTTGTTGCTTTTAACAATGCATCGACCAATTCCACACCCGGGGCATCTCAAACTGAATACTGGGATGCGACGATCAATAGTTCTATTTCGGGAGCCGGAAGTTCTAAAACAGGTGCTGCCTCTGTAGCTATGAGCTGGACTTCCACATCCAGTCCATGGAGTATTGGTGCCGTTTCCATTAAATCTGCTCCGTCCATTTTTCCAGGCGGTGTCAGCGGTGCTTCCATGTGGTTAAAGGCTGATCTTGGCGTTACTACTGGAGCGACCTTAACGTGGGCGGACCAATCCGGAAATTCCAGAAACGGCGTACAAACTACATCAACCTTTCAGCCTGTACTGAACAGCAATGTATTTAATTTTAACCCTGCGCTAACATTCGATGGTACAGATGACCGATTGACGATACAAAGTCTTAGCGGATTGCCTACCGGTGCTGCTCAGGTACAAATGTTTAGTGTCGCCAATAATACGGATATAGCCAGGGGATGGAATCATATTTGTACTTATGGAACAGGCAATACCAATCAGATCTTCGGATTGGGAAAACATTATCTGACTGCCAATGCCACTGCCATGTTCTGGACCAGTGATGCCATCAGCAGCAGTGGTGAATTTGCCGGCAATAATGTGGTGCTGCTAGATGGAAAGTACACCGGAACACAAGGAATCGTTTCTACCTTCGGTACACAACGCGGATCTATCACCTTTACAGCCAATAAAACGACAGCTGCCGGTTACATCGGTGTTGACCCTGTCGTCAATGCGGGAACTTACTGGCTGGGAAATATACCGGAAATCATTTTATTTCCTACCAACCTAACCACGACTCAAACAAGTCAGGTCAATTCGTACCTGGCTTTAAAGTATGGTTTGACTCTGGATCAAACCACCGCTCAAAACTATATTGGGTCAGATGGAACGACGCTGTACTGGACAGGAACAACCAATAGCGGGTATAAAAATAATATAGCCGGAATTGTCAGAGATGACCTCTCTGCCTTATACCAAAAACAATCCAGGTCTGTCAATGCCGGCCTTCAGGTTGTTATTGGTAATGGGAACACCATTTCAGCAACCAATGCTGCCAATACGAGCACCATATCCGCGGATAAATCAGCTCTCGTATGGGGAGACAACGGAAGTTCTGCTTCGGCATGGACAAGTACCGGCAGCCCTTCTACCAGCCGGCAAATCATAGCCCGGACCTGGAAAGTTCAGGAAACCGGAACTATTGGATCGGTAAAAATACAAATTGCCGACAACAGTGGAAGTAACGGGCTGCCTACCGAAGTCAATACCATCTATTTGTTAACGGATGCCGATGGCAATTTTGCTTCCGGATCTACGGAAGTGGCTATGACTCTGAATGGCACAAACTGGGAAGCGAATGTAGATTTGACCAATGGTCAGTTTTTTACTTTTGCTACTGATGTGCAGCGCGGGCCGGGTGGGGTAGTCACCAACAATACCTTATGGCTCAAAGCGGATGCCGGAACCAGTTCTGTTACAGATGGGTCATTGGTATCCACCTGGACGAATGCTGCATCCGGTGCGCAGGTAAGCACGGCTGCTACCGGTTTACGGCCTGTTTTTAAAGTGACCTCTTCTGCGTTAAATTACAATCCAATCCTGGATTTTGACGGCGTAGACGATTATTTTGCCGGTACCAGCAATTTTGGAGTGACGGGAACAAGTCTTTTTACATCCTTTGCTGTTTCCAGACGAGCTACATCCACCACTTCAGATATGTTGTTTGGTGGTAATTCATCCGCCAACAACAATTTTGGCTTTTTTATACACAGCAATGACCTTGGATTGGTGGAAGCCACTAATTACGGGACTAAAAGTGGAACCAATGCCACTTCTCTGGATGGGGTAGCCACTATTAAAGGGGTGAAACGGTCGGCTTCCAACACCTGGCAGATGTATCATAACGGGGCTACAGACGGAACTGCCGGGACGATCACCGGTGGTATTACCGGAAATTTTGCCGGTACTCTGGCCACCTCCAATCTGAATATCGGTGTGGGTGAAGGAACACAAGCGCCGTTTGATGGCGATATTTGTGAAATTGTGATCCATTCCGGTGCATTAACCGATGCAGAGATTAACCGAATTCAATCCTATCTTGCTATAAAGTATGGTATAACACTGGATCAGACGGCTGCACAAAACTATACGGCTTCGGACGGTACCACCATTTTCTGGAATGGTACTTCAAACAGCGGATATAAAAATAATATTGCGGGATTAGCCAGAGATGATGGTTCTGCTTTAAATCAGAAACAGGCTTTTTCGGCCAACAGTGGTTTTCAGGTAATCATGGGGAACGGGAATTCCATTGCTGTTTCCAATGCAGCCAACACCAATAATTTTACTGCCGATAAATCAGCTTTAATTTGGGGGGACAATGCAGGTTCGGTTTCCAGTTGGACTGCAACAGGTGCACCCAACTCCCTTAGACAATTGTTAAACCGTACCTGGAAGGTACAGGAAACAGGCACTGTGGGGTCTGTGAAGATACAAATTGCTGACAATAGTGGTATCAATGGCTTGCCTGCTGAAGTGAATACGGTGTATTTACTCACCGACACAGACAATGATTTTTCGACCGGCGCTACTGAAACTGCTATGACGCTAAACGGCACAAACTGGGAAGTAAATTTTGATTTTTCCAACGGGCAATTTTTTACTTTTGCTACCCAGGTTCAGATCGTACCAGGTGGCGTACCCGGTGCCCTGGTTTGGTTGACCGCAACTACAGGAACAAGCACCACTACATCCGGAACGGGTGTTTCCACCTGGACCAATCAAATGGGCGGCGGCAATGCCGTGCAGGTGACGGCGGGAAGTCAGCCTACTTTTCAGACTGCTGTGGCGGATGTACTTAATTTTAATCCTGTCATTCGATTTAACAGTGCAAGTTCTCAATTTTTTAATTTGTCGGCGAATATATTTGGTGACGGAACAGCGCGAACGGCTGCCAATTTTTTTGCCGTTGCCAAAAACAATGATCTAAGCCAATTTAACGGATTTTGGTATGAGGTTTTTGATGCTTCAAACCGGATTTTGCAGCATTTACCATGGAGCAGTAATGCCATATACTGGGATGCCGGTAGTACGACCACTGCTGAACGATTATCTATTTCGAATTCATTTATAAACACAACCACTCCCTTTCTCTGGAGCTTTCTCGGACAAGGTACAAGCCAGTCCATCAAGCAGGACGGGCTGACGATTGGGACCAATGCCAGTGCCAATGTTTCGTATAGTTACACGAACAGTGTTAAATATTTTGGCAGAAGTGATAGTGGTTTTTTTGGCGGAGATGTGTCTGAAATTATAGGTTACGGGACCAGTCTCACGGCTACCCAAATTCAACAAATAGAAAGCTATTTAGCGATCAAATACGGTAAAACGTTAAATCAGACCAGTCCAACCAACTACCTGGCATCCAATGGAACGACCATATACTGGAATGCCACGACAAATGGTATTTATAAAAATAATATCGCCGGTATTGCCAGGGATGACGTTTCCGGACTAATTCAGAAACAATCCAAATCTGTGAATTCCGGTCTTCAGGTAGTTATTGGAAATGGAAATCAGATAGCCGCTACCAATGCGCTGAATTCCAGCAGCATAAGCGCCGATAAGTCCGCCCTGATCTGGGGCGACGATGCCGGTTCGATTTCATCCTGGAGTAGTTCAGGAGCCCCAAGCGGATTTCAGATGACAGGCAGAAAGTGGAAAGTGCAGGAAACCGGCACAGTTGGATCAGTAAAGATCCAGATTGCCGACAACAGTGGTACCAATGGATTACCAGCGGAAATTTTCAGTATTTACTTATTTACAGATGCCGACGGTGATTTTAGTTCCGGTTCCACTCAAACTGCGATGACCTTAAATGGCACAAACTGGGAAGTCAATATTGACCTGACGTCCGGTCAGTTTTTTACCTTTGGAACCCTGATGTTGACCACATCTGTAAGTCATGTTTCCTGTTTTGGCAATACTACCGGTGCGATAGATCTGACTATTGCCAGTGGCACCGGTTATACCTATGACTGGAGTAATGACGGTCCGGAAACACCGGATAATGATACACAAGACCTGACCGGACTTGGTGCGGGCAGTTATGTGGTCACGGTGACTGACGGGGCGGGCGCTACAGCTACGGCTACAGCTACGGTTACACAACCAGGGGCAGGCATATCCTTATCCAGTGTCATTACCAATGTAAGTACAGCGGGTGCATCCAACGGTGCCATCAATATTTCAGTAGCCGGGGGAACTTCTCCTTATACGTATCTTTGGAGCAATGCAAGTACAACTCAAAATTTGGCCTCTTTATCTGCCGGCAATTTTACTGTGACCGTTACAGACAATAATAGCTGTACTGCTTCATTTACCATGACTGTCGGTACCAATTCCAATACTACGGTGGTAAACAAACAATTGTATCTTAGTGACGGGTTTAGCCTTGACCGGATAAATCCGGCTGCCAGTCCATTTGATAATACCACGGCAGTCACCGGAATCCTGAGTGCGTCTGCATATGGTGCAGCCGTAGATGCCATCACCACTGTGACATCGACCTCCACTTCTGCGGCAACGTTGTCACATACTGTAGGAAGCAGTGATAACCGACTTTTGCTGGTGGGTATTTCTTCCAGAGAACGTTCTGTTACCGGAGTGACCTATGGCGGTACTGCGCTAACCCTCGTCGGAACCCTCAATAGTGGTCCTGACTGCCGAATTACTATTTACCGACTTATAAATCCACCTTCAGGTACGGCTAATGTGGTTGTAAATTTCAGTGGAACCCTGGGAAAAGGTGCTGTCGTTTCTGCTACCTCCTTCCGGGGTGTGGATCAGACCACGCCATTGGGCACTTTTAATTCAGCCATTGGCTCTTCTACAGCGCCTTCCGTCAATATTGCTTCGGCCTCCGGTGATCTGGTCTATGATGTTTTGGCATTAAAAAACCTCACGGCACTTACAGCAAACAGCGGGCAAACAGAACGATGGGATCTCAGTGCAGGAGAAATCAGAGGTGGTGGCAGTACAGAGCCGGCAACTACCACGTCTACTACTATGAGCTGGACTACTGCCAATGCCAAATGGGCTATCGGTGGCGTGGCCATTAAACCGGCCATTGTTTTAAACACTGTAACTTTTACTCAGGCACCTGCTCTTTGCAGTCCGCTTACCATCAAAGCAGGAAACACTATCTCGTTTAATGCGTATCTTGCCATCATCAGTGGTACCATGCCGGCAAATCCCAATATAACTGCTGTGATTAAAAACGGTGGTACCACTATTGTCACTTTAACGAATCCTGTGTATAGCAGCGTAACGGGAATGTTAACCTGGACGGGTACACGCGCCACGGATATAACCGTTGCAGCGGGTCAGACTATTTCGGTTGAAATCACTACGGCCCAAGCCGGGGTTTCTTTTCAGGTGAGGCATGATTCCCAAAGTTACCCATCTAAAATAACGCTTCCTGTAAGTACATTTATCAATGTCAATTCACTTCAAATATACAATGCTACATATCCAAATGGTACTTTGCTTACCAATGTGCCCAATTCCGGAAATTCATTTTTAAGAGTTGCGGTAAGTGATCCTTTTGGAACTTCGGATATATCCGGTGTAAACCTTACTCTTACCCGACCCAACAGCACTACAATAACAGCAACTCTGACAGAAGATCAGGTCGTCAACTCTGCCGGATGTGTCAAAACATACCAATATGTCTGGGGTAATCCGACGGACCTTGGAACCTGGAATATTCAGGCTATAGCGAATGAAGGTACAGAAGGGGTGACCCACTCCAATACGCTTTCAGTAAATGTGACGACACCACCACCTTCTTTAGGAGAAACAAAATATTTATATTTATCTGATCCTTCCCAGGCACTTGACCGTGTTGATCCGGTGAGTGTTGGTGACGGAACGACGGCGCAAACGGCCACGCTTTCCGCAACCGGAACGACAACGGCCACCTTTTTACAGAGTCCTGCGCTGTGTGGCGCTTTGACATTGCCCTCCGGCGGATCTTTGGGTGTAAAAACCTATGCCACGATCGTTTCCGGATCTGCAGCAACAATAACTGCTGCTGCCACAACAAGCAGCTCTGCGGCTTCCGTTGCCAGTGGTGGTAATCTGACTTTTTCCCATACCCCCGGTACGGGCTCAAACAGACTATTGCTTGTTTCTATTGCCGTTGGTAATACGGGCGTCAGTGATGAAGCAGCACCCGGTACAGTAACCAGCGTTACATTTGGTGGTACGGCCATGACACAGGTCAGTACGGCATATAGTGGATATGCTGTAAGGACTTATATTTACAGACTGGTTAACCCTACGGCAAGCCCATCTGCCAATGTCGTCATTACCATCGGAACCAAAACTTCCGGTGTCATTGCGTCAGCCACTACCTTTAACAATGTCAATCAAAGTACCCCTTTGGGAACCGGGCAGACCTTTGTAGGAAATGGAACAGATTATTTTATGAACGCCAATGTTACTTCGGCTGTCGGAGAACTGGTATATTCCACTGTAGCTATTGATGAATACACAGGGGTAAATCAGGGTGTTAATACCTTTACCGGACAAACTCAATTGTGGAATAATAGTGGTTTTAATTATGTTTCCGGGGCCACCAGTACCAAAGATGGTGCTGCCAATGTTGATGTGCGGTATGATTTTCAGGATTTTGAAGATGCCTGTATTGCCGCAGTGTCAATAAAACCTGCCACAACCGGAACCATGTCTTCTACTCCAAATCTTACGGCTGCTCTGAAATATGGCACGACAACCTTCGCCACATTAACAAATCCATCGTACAACAGCGGAACCGGATTGATTTCCTGGAGTGGTACTTTAAACAGCCAGGTGAATATACCGGCAGGGCAGGCTATTTCATTAGTAGTCACTATGGCTGAGCCTGTTGTTACCTTAAAACTCGACTTTGACAGTCAAACCAAACCTTCCAGAATAGAATTGCCCGTCAATTCCTCTATAGACATTACCTCATTAGCGATGTATAGTGCTGCCTATCCCGGCGGTTCAATTATTACAAATGCGACCAAAGGTTCTACCGTATATGTACGGGCTACGGTAAGCAGTCCGTTTGGAACCAGTGATATTACCGGCATGAATATAGGCATATCGCCTATAGGAGTAAACGATGTGGCCACTTCTGTGGCAACATCGGGATGTACCCGTACCTATCAATATATATGGGTTACACCGAATGCTTCCGGTGATTATACCATCATGGCTACTGCCAAAGAAGGATATGAAAATACAAAAACCGATGTTGAAAATTTAAGTTTTTCACTTTGTCCATTGACCGTGAGTCCAACTATCGCTTCAGCGCCAACCTGCAGTGTGCCCACAGCCGGTAATATTGCATTAAATGTGACCGGCGGCGGACCACCTTATACCTATAACTGGAGCCGGGTTACACCTGCAGCATCGGGAACCGGCATTGGTGACCATATTTCCGGTCTGGTTTATGGTACCTATAATATTACAGTGACTTCGGCGGGCGGATGTTCCGGAACTGCCTCTATCACGCTGAATCAGCCTTACGGACCAAGTATTGTCACTACGGTCACCAATACCGGGACTTTGTGTTACGATGGAAGCATAGAACTGGCTTTGACGGGAACCTCCGGATTTTACAGCAGTTTCTGGTCTGATGGTGTCTACACTCAAAACAGGAGTAATTTATCACCTGGCATTTACCAGGTTACTGTTACCGATATCGAAAATGGTTGTACTACACAGGCTTCCGCCGAAATATTACTAGGGTCGCCGATACAATCCACGGCCTTCTCGCTTGATCCTGCCTGTGTAGGTGGAGCAACAGGTGCTCTTAATATCACTGCATCAGGAGGAACGGGAAGTTATACCTATCTTTGGGCAGATGGTTCGGTCAGTAAAGACCGGTCATCTCTAAGTTCCGGAATGTATCAATTAACGATCACGGATAGTGGCGGATGTTCGTCAACATTCCAGTATACCTTATCCGAACCACAAGCCATGTCCGTCACCAATACTAAAACTGACCCAAGCTGTACGACCAGTGGTATTATAAATTTAAGTGTTTCCGGTGGTAATGCACCTTATCAGTTTAACTGGAGTGATCTCAGCGGTGGAACAGAACCGGAAGACCGATCCGGACTGTTGCCCGGAACGTATACTGTCACTGTTACCGATACAAAAAATTGTACTGCTACCAAATCGGTCGACATGATTACACCTGAATGTGACCTTGAAGCCATCTCTGTTTGTCTTTCCAACGCTTCAGATACCTATAAAGTTGACCCGGATCCGGATGTACTAAGCTACAGCTGGAGGGTATCTGCCGGGGCTGTTATCACTTCAGGTCAGGGAACACCTTCTATCACTGTAAACTGGTCAGGAGCCAGTCCGGGAACCGGTCAGGTATGTGTATTTACCGTTAATAGTTGTGGGGAGAGTGGTGAAATTTGTACTCCTGTATACTTAAAAAGTGTGAATGCGGCTATAGCACTGGCGTCTCCTGCATGTATTGGAACATCCGTCAGTTTAATTGGAAGTGGTGGCGTTTCCTATCAATGGAGCGGGCCATCCGGATTTGTATCCAACCTACAAAATCCATTTATAAATAATACTACTTTAGCAAATAATGGGCTATACTCTGTAACAGTTACCAATGAAAACGGTTGTACGGGTACCGCTACCTATACCTTAATGCTGAACTCCGGGCCTTCTCTGAGTGCTGCAGGCAATCCGACCCCTTCCTGTTCAGACAGCAACGGATCGATCGACCTTACAGTCATTTCGGGAACAGGACCATATTCATATTTTTGGTCTAACGGGGCTGTAACACAAGATATTTCCGGTCTCGGAATGGGGGCGTACCATGTTTCCGTTACGGATGGCAATGGGTGTGTTTCTATGACTTCAGCTACTGTTGTGAATACCCTGGGATTAAATATCGCTGTAAATAAATCGGATGTCATGTGCTATAATGGCAATGATGGCTATGCCAATCTGACCATCAGCGGAGGAAGCGGCTCTTATGCTTACCAGTGGTCCAATGGCGCTACAACGCAAAACGCACAAACATTACGGGCAGGAACCTACAAAGTAACTGTTACAGATATTGAAGAAGAATGTTTTGGTGTGCAAACCATTGTTGTCAATCAGCCTGACATCCTTTATCACGATTTTACAGTAAAAAACATTGATGTATACGGACAAAATTCCGGAGAAATTAATTTAATAGTACGCGGTGGAGTTCCGGCCTATCATTATGATTGGGCGGATATTTCCGGAGGATCATATGCAGACCCGGAAGACAGGGCAGGTCTCGCTGCCGGAATGTACTATGTTTCCATCGTGGATAATAATAACTGTACTACACTAAGGCAGGTTGAAATAACGCAACCATCCGGGCCATTGACCCTGAATGCGGATGCCGGAAATGTAGCCTGTTATGGATTAAGTAACGGATATATTGATCTGACTGTAACCGGGGGTGTTCCTGCTTATACATATTTGTGGAGCGGTGGACAAACCACAGAAGATATCAAAAATCTTTCGCCCGGCACCTACACGGTAACGGTAACAGATGCAAAACTATTTTCTACCACCGCTACTTATACTGTAAATCAGCCGGATATGCTGACCATCGTTTCGGATAACATGAATCTTGCGTGTTATAATGATATGAGTGGTTTAATTGACATGTCAGTCAGCGGTGGTACGGAGCCATACACTTATTTTTGGTCGACAGGGGCACAAACGGAAGATATCAACGGGTTGTCAGCCGGAACGTATTATGTAACCGTTATTGATATTAATTCCTGTCAAAGCCAGACCAGTATGACATTAAGTCAAGCTACGCCTATTTTGATTGTACCAAATGTTTCTTCTGTAGCCTGTAACAATACCAATACAGGTGCCATTAACCTGAACGTCAGTGGAGGAACAGGAAATTATACCTATATATGGTCCAATGGGGAAACAACAGAAGATATTACCGGATTATCAGCGGGCAACTATACGGTTACTGTAAGTGATGAATCCTTATGTACCAAAGCTATGGTCGTTACTGTTGACAATATTTCCCCAATAAACCTGACAGCATACGTTTCCTCTTTAATCTGCAACAGTGGTGAAAACGGTTTTATCGATCTTACGGTTACCGGAGGATTGCCACCATATACTTATTTTTGGTTTGATGAATCGGTTACCCAAGATGTAGACAGTCTGATTGCCGGAACCTACCATGTGACGGTAACCGATGCCAATATGTGTGTTGCGACTGCAAGTTATACCATCAGTCAGCCTGATGCTTTGGTTGTTAATGCTATTCCCGTTTACCCTGACTGTTTTGGAACCAATAATGCAGGGATAAATATTACCCATCTTGGAGGTACAGCCCCATTTGCCTATACGTGGTCTAATGGTGCCAGTTCGCAAAATATCACCGGACTATCCGACGGGGTGTATTTAGTCACTGTAACCGATAATTCCGGTTGTTCCGGTACTTCTATTGCGCTCATTACACAACCTTCCAAACTTGTCGTAACGGGTGTTACCACACCCAATTGTCCCGGACAAACCAACGGAACCCTTTCCCTGTATATTAACGGAGGAACGGAACCCTATACATATCAATGGTCGGATTCAGGTCCGAGCACACTAAACAGAACAGGACTGGCAGCCGGGAATTATACGGTTACCGTAACAGATGCCAATGGTTGCTCCAATTCTCCTGTTTTCAATGTAGTTCCACTTAGTTTTCAATTTTTTAACGTGCTGCCTTCGTGTGCAGTAGATTTGGAAACAGGGAACCTGTATGTAAAAGAAAACGGAGAGGTATATACTAAAGTAACTGGAGGATTGCCACCGTATCATTATACGTGGTCAACCGGTGATACTACCTCGTTTATTAATAATTTGCCTCTTGGAATTTATTCAGTAACTATAGAGGCCAATGGATGTACCATTTCAGATCAATCCTATTTGAATGGAAATGCCTGTATTCCACCGGTAGCTGTTGATGATTTCTACATGACCGAAATGAATGTATCGGTTCAGGGAAATTGTGCGATCAATGATTATGATTCCAATAATGAATATCCTTTAACGTTTCTTCCTCTTGGCTATATTGACCCTGATAAAGGGATTATTCAATGGGATACGACCTATAATGGAGCGTTTACTTTTACACCGGCAACAGGATATTATGGCACATTTTCTATACCGTATCAAGTCTGCGACACGCTGAATTTGTGTGATAAGGGTAATTTGACAATCCGGGTAGAAAAACCAGTTATAGGTGCGGCCAAATATATTTCAACAGGACCAATAAACAATAATGACGGATCTTACAATCTGACATACACTATTCTGATAGAAAATAAGAGTTTGCATACGATGAGCGGACTGCAGGTGCAGGACGACCTGAGTTCTACTTTTTCCGGAGCAACTTCCTTTACCGTCAATAGTGTCACCAGTAGCCAATTTTCGGTTAATTCGTCCTATAATGGTAATGGAAACAACAACCTTCTGACAGGCACAAACAACCTTTCACCGCTTAGTTCCAGTACCATAGCGATCAACGTTACACTGGTACCCGGATTAAAACGGGGGCCGTATCTCAACAGTGCGGTGGTCACAGCCAATTCACCATCCATGGTCCTATTTTCAGATATTTCGCAAAATGGCACTGATCCGGATCCAGATCACGATGGTGATCCTACCAATAATAATGAGCCAACACCATTGCTTTTCTGCCCGGCAGCGGTTATATCCGGTCCAGCTCAGGTTTGTGTAGGCTATACTACGACTATGACCCCATCAACGGGCGGAACGTGGACAAGTTCTAACCCTTTGGTTGCCACGATAACCAACAGTGGGATTGTTACCGCTATTTCTGCCGGTACTGTCACATTTACATATTCGACAGACGGTTGTTCTTCAGAACCTTCCAGTCCTGTTACTGTAATTGGGCAATCTGCCGAAGTGACCGGCTCGACATCGATTTGTGTGGGTACAACCACCACACTTTCCCCTTCAACGGGTGGGGTTTGGTCGAGCAGCAATCCTTTGGTTGCTACAGTCAATAATTCGGGTATTGTGACCGGCGTTTCCAATGGTAATGCCACATTTACCTTTACCCAATCTTCTTCTGGTTGTGTATCTCTGCCTTCAGCGCAGGTAAATGTGAGTGACAAGCCGCTAGTTACTATTACCGGAGCAACTGCAATATGTGTTGGCGGCACTACTACGTTGACGCCTTCTTCCGGGGGAACCTGGACGAGTTCTAATCCAGCTGTTGCTACCATCAGTAATTCAGGTGTGGTCACTGCCATCAGCCAGGGTATTGCTACTTTTACTTTTACATTAAATTCCGGTTGTATATCCAATCCTTCAGCTCCGGTTACGGTGAACGGAAGACCAACACCGATATTAAACGGTGATGCTGAAATTTGTATAGGATCAACCACTGCCTTTTTGCCTTCTTCAGGAGGCGTTTGGGTCAGTAATCATCCCGGAATAGCCACCATTTCAAATAGCGGTATAGTAACCGGGATCAGTACCGGTGATGCTACCTTTACCTTTACTGAAACTTCCAGTGGTTGTTCATCTGCTCCAAGTCAGCCTATTTCTGTAAAAAATAAACCCATAGTGTCGCTGACCGGACCGGGCACCATTTGTGCCGGACAATCCACGGCTGTATCGCCCACTTCCGGTGGTTTATGGACGTCTGCCAATCCATCTGTGGCAACTGTATCCAACAGTGGCGTTGTGTTTGGAGTAGCTGCCGGGCAAACCACCTTCCGATTCAGAGAAACCTCATCACAGTGTCTTTCCGATCCTACTGTGGCCGTGACAATAAATCCAAAACCAGTCGCTACCTTTACGGGCCCTATGGTTATCTGTGTTGGCACAAATACTACCTTAAGTCCTTCTACTGACGGGGTTTGGACAAGCAGTAATCCTACCGTGGCCCAGGTAACCAACGCCGGAGTAGTCGTGGCTGTTGCCCCGGGGTCTGCCACCTTTACCTATACGTCCACAGCAACAGGCTGTGTGTCTAATGTCACCTCACCGTTAACCGTGTTGAGTAAACCAACTGCTGGCATTAATGGCCCGAGTTCAATTTGTATAGGCGGTACCACTTCATTAATTCCGGGAAGTGGGGGTGTGTGGTCAACCAGCAATTCCAATGTTGCCACCGTAAACAATTCCGGTATTGTAACCGGTGTAAGTGCGGGCACTGCAAGTTTCTATTTTACAGAAACGAGTACAGGATGTGTATCCGATGCCACGGGAATAGTCACAGTTAATCCCGGTGTTCCTGTACAATTTAGCGGACCGTCTACCATTTGCGCGGGCACAACAACAAATGTATTGCCTGCAACGGGAGGTTCCTGGACCAGTAGTAATACCGCTGTAGCGACGATAACTAACGCAGGTGTTATTACCGGTGTATCCAATGGATTGTCTATACTCACTTTTACAGCGGCAAATGGTTGTGCTTCCGGAACCAGTTTACAGGTAACTGTGAATGGCAAACCTTCTATTTCATTAAATGGACCGGCAAATGTTTGTGTGGGTACTTCCACCGCTTTGCTACCGTCCAGCGGAGGAAGCTGGGTCAGCAATAACCCGAGTATTGCCACCATTAACAATAGTGGCATCGTAACCGGTGTTGCTCCAGGAACTGCTACTTTCGTATTTACCGATAGTTCCACCGGGTGTACATCGGTTGCTTCTACAATCATCACTGTAAATAATAAACCAGCAGCAACTATTATAGGACCTTCAACGATTTGTGAAGGGGCCAGTACCTCATTATCACCAACAGTTAACGGAAGTTGGTCCAGTTTGAATCCGACCATTGCAACGGTTAGTAATGCGGGTCTGGTCATTGGTATCAGTCCTGGTAATGCTACCTTTGTGTATACCCAATCTTCAACCGGCTGTGTTTCTGACCCCACTGCCCCTGTGGTGGTGAATGCCAGACCTGTGGCGGTAATCACCGGAAATAATCCAATTTGTGTTGGATCTATCACTACATTAACGCCAACAACAGGAGGCACCTGGACCAGTACCAACCCATTAATTGCCACGATCACCAATGGAGGTATCGTAACCGGCGTTGCTCCGGGAAATGCCAGGTTTATATTTACAGCAACTTCCACCGGTTGTGTCTCTCAACAATCGACACAACTCGTGGTACAATCCCGTCCATTGGCTACCGTTAATGGAAATACGGCTATTTGTGTTGGAACAACCACGTTATTGCTTCCAAACACAGGAGGTACTTGGGTAAGCAACAATCCACTGGTAGCGAGTGTCAACAACAATGGTACCGTAACCGGGCTTTCAAGCGGTTCAGCCACCTTTACGTTTACAGATAGTTCGACCGGGTGTACTTCAACAACAACCACCCCCGTTGTCGTTTCTGCAGCTCCTGAAATATCATTGGGCGGAGGCGATCGTATTTGTGTGGGTTTCACTACCTATTTACTTCCTTCGACTGGTGGTCTTTGGACCAGTAATCATCCGAATGTTGCCATGATCAATGCATCGGGCGTAGTCACCGGGATTTCTGCAGGTTTTGCTACCTTTACCTATACTGATTTTTCAGAAAATTGTGGTGTAGTTTTAGTCAGTGATACCATTGTATTTACGGATTGTTTTGAACCTGATTACAATATAACTACCGTCAATGTAAGTGTCCAGGGCAATGTAAAAACCAATGATATGGTTCCATCGGGAACAGTATATGGTACGGCGCCACAATTGCTTTCAAAGCCAACCGGAAGTATAGAAACACTTGTCATGATGGCAACCGGAAGCTATACTTTTGTTGCAAATATGCCAGGTGAATATGTATATCATGTACCAGTCTGTGTCAGTGATATGGTTCAGAATTGTCCTTTCTCTGTGCTAAAAATCATGGTCCTTGACCTGAATTCAAATAAAAAAATGCCGGTGGCCAATATTGACCATGCTTCAACGTATGCCAATATAAATCCTTTGCTTCCTGGTGATCCTGTTACTTTGGTAACCCTGGCCAATGACCTATGTATTTATGGAGCGGGGTGTAGTTTAGATCCAGCCAGTGTGTCCATCGTTTCCGGGACACTTTATGGTTCTACCAGTGTGGCACAAAATGGGGATATTACGTTTACACCAATTCCAGGTTTTGTCGGGAAAGTCTCCTATATATACAAAGTATGTGTTCAGGATGAACCGTTAAATTGTGATACTGCGTTCCAAATGGTGACCGTATACTCCGGCAGTGTTCTGGCAAATAATCTGACTTTAGCCGAAGATGATTTTTTTGTGATAAATCAAGGAACCACCTTAAACGGAAATGTGCGGATCAATGATATGGACCCTGAAAATGATATTCAGAGTGTCAACGCTACGGGTTTGGTTACCTCGCCGGTTACTATTTCCGGAGGGAAATATTATCTGACAGCAGATGGTAATTTTACCTTTATTCCAGACCCCGGATTCTCAGGACCAACCTCATTTATTTATACGATATGTGATGATAATGTGCAATCCGCCTGTGCTAAGGCCACTGTCAATATATTGGTTTTAAAGGACTTGCAACTTCAAATACGGGTATATCTTGAAGGCGCCCTGTATAAAAACAGCAATGCGAAAAGTGCCGATAACAGACCATTGATGCGAGACAATCTAAGAGTCAGTCCTTTTTCAGGTCAAAACTTCATTCCATTGTCAGACCCGTATAGTTTTGCTACTGAATTTGTGGATGTACGAAATAAATTTACAAAGGTCGGGCCGGGGCTATTATCAAAATTCCAGGTTATTAGTGATCCTATGACCGTATTTGGTGTAACGGGTCAGAATGCCATTGTAGACTGGGTATTTATACAGTTGCGTTCTAAGACAGATAATGCAAATGTAATTGCCACGAGATCGGGGTTATTGCAACGGGACGGCGATGTGGTCGATCTGGATGGTCTGAGTGCTTTATCATTCCCTGGTGTGGCACCTGACAGCTTCTACGTAGTTGTAAAGCACCGAAATCACTTAGGTGCGATGAGTATGCCTGTGCCTTCCAATATATTAATTGACTTTACCTCAACACAATTACCTTTGTTCAGTTATGGTACTTCCAAATACCCGGAATTTGATTATACCGGATATTCGATGAAACTCCACGACGGAATAAATGTCAGATCATTATGGGCAGGTGATTTTAACTGCGATGGAAAACTTAAGTTTGTGAACCCCAATGATGACCAGAATATATTATTTTCTGACGTGTTGTTGTATCCAAATAATATACTTGCCAGTGCCAATTACAATTTTGCACTGGGATATTTGCAGGGAGATTTTGATTTGAACAGCAAATCAAAATATGACAATCCGGATGATGATAAAAATTTGCTTTTCAGTCAGATTTTGTTGTTCCCATTAAATACCGGGTTATTGTCCAACTTTAACTTCTTTATTCAGCAAATTCCAGATCAGCGGTAGAAAACAGGGGCAGTTCATACAAGTAAATTTCAATGATTATAGCTTTATATTCATTGAAATTTACATATGAATAGTGGTACAGCCCTCATTTCGTGTCTTAGTATTGATCAGGTATACCATTAAAAGAAGGTTTATATTAAGCTGTATTCAGCATTAGAATACTTAGTTCTGATTGTAAAGTAATTCAGACAGGAAAGGTGTATAAGCTGGTATTTATTTTAGCATTGAAGTTGTACATGAAGAAACTTCCATGCTGAATTATCGAATTTTAATGACTCGTTCCAAAGTTGAAATGTATAATACAGGTATACCACGGCTATGCAGAATTTCTCTGTTATAGCCATCGTATTTTAATCAATAATTGCTAAATGAACAATGTTATGGTTGGAATCAGCAGACTCATCTGCCTATTAATTTTTTTGCTAAGCATTCAGCCTGTTTTTTCGCAGGTAGGGAGTGTAAATTATCATATAAAATTTAATCCGAACACTTGTTTGTTTGATTGCTGCATTATTATTAATGAAGGCAGCGCCATAACTGCCATTCAAAGAGCCCAGTTCAATTCCCAATATTCCATTGTGGTACCAACCGGAAGTAATGTAAGTATAGCGGCTAACAGAAACCCTATTCAAAACAACCAGACTTATAAGGGTACACAGCCACTGGTCTGGTTTATAGGGAGCGTTATACAAAATCCTGCATCATTACCCGGCAAGGACATATATAGCATCACTCCCACGCTAACACCCACTTCATTTTATAATAACCTTTATGCCGGAGATACCATTGTATTATTTAGTCTAGACATTGGACCTGTCGTCCAGTGTGGTGGTGGTATCCGCTTATTTGAAAATGGTGTTGACCCCGATTCAAATGCCCCCGGTATGGGCGGTGGTGATTTTAGCAATGGATTTACTTTAGGCGGGGTGGACCAAAAATATTTGGCAAATTCAGCAACAGTTTATCCTGTACCTCCTGCAATCACTTCCATCACCACCGGTTGCTCGTCTGGCCTGGAGATAAATTTATCTTCATCAGTAGCACCATGCCAGTCGCCCCTACAATATGTATGGAAAGGGCCGGATGGTTATGTATCATCCACGGAGGATGTGTTTATTCAAAATGCATCTCAGTTTAACAATGGTCTTTATAAGGTCACTATAACCGATAATTTCGGTTGTAAAGATTCCACATTTATACAGGCATATGCCAAACCAAATGCCGGAATTGACCAGGTTGTTTCCTGTTTTTCATCCGGAACGGCAACCCTTTCCGCCATTGGAAATGGCGTTTGGTCGGTTGGTTCTTCCAGTGCCGGTACAGCATCCATTCAGAACGTAAATCAGCCGGTAACCACTGTTTCCGCATTTTCCAATCCCGGGAATTATTACCTGATCTGGTCATTAAATGGTTGTTCTGATACTACATTAGTAACTGCAGGAAGTAATTGTACCTGTAATATTGTTAATCAGTTGAATATTCCGAGCGAACACTTGTTCTGTACCCAGTCTACTCCATTAAATCTGACAGGAAATGCGATCATAAACGAACAGGGAAATTATACATGGATATACAAGTTTAACAATCAGGCATACACCAATGCGCCGGGTCAAAATACACAGGTCAACTATCAGACCACCACATTGAATGAAGGTATCCATACCTTTAAAAGAATATTTAATAAAGTATCGCAACCTGTATGTTCTGATACCAGTAATTTTATTGAGATTCAGGTTTTACCTAAGCCTCAGGCCGGGCCAAACGACACTTTATTTTGTTTCGAGACGGATACTGCTTTTTTAAATACGGTCAGCGACGGATACTGGTCGCTGGGGCAGGGTAGTGCAGGGACAGTTACCTTTTCGTCGGTAACGAACAAGTCGTTGGTATTAACCGATTTTTCCGGACCGGGTAATTATTATATATTGAGATCCAACGCCATTTGTTCTGATACAACCATCGTCACCATTAATGATTGGTGTGGTTGTGATTATGCCTTTACCGGGAATGATACCATAGCTTGTCTGGGGCGTCCGGTGCAACTTTCCGGAAACTGTAAATACGGGCAATGGGCAGCACTTTCTTCCAACCCAGCGCAAACCATACTGGTACCCGATGGCAATGGAAAAGTGCAGATTCAATTTCCCAGTCCATTGACCGGAGAGTATGTTTTTACTTATAATGTGCTAGGGATGTTTTTTGATACTATTAAGGTGACTGTACGTCCATTACCTGTAGTCAGTTTAGGGGAAGATTTTGGTTTTTGCGAAAGCTCCGGCAGTGTAATTCTTACGGCCAGTGGTGCAAATACCTATATTTGGGGAAGCGGTGAAACCTCAAATTCCGTCATGGTAAGTCCACAAAGTACCACTATGTATATTGTTACTGGAACAGATGGATTTGGGTGCAGTGATACTGATTCTCTAACCATAACATTTTATGAAAAGCCGGATGGCAGCATACCCGAAATTCCTGCTGTATATGAATCTGATCCATTAATTCTGGATGCGGGTATCTGGCAAAATGCCATGACATACCAATGGTCGGGACCAAATAATTTTTCTGCCACCGGGAAAAGCCCCATGATTCCATCGGCTACGATGGCAAACGCCGGCATGTATACGTTAACGGTAATGAGTCCCAACGAATGTAGTACGGTTTCAACAGTGGCAGTGCAGGTATATGAGCGGGCATTACCGGTTGTATTTCATGGCTTCGAAGGAAACTGGAATTCCAGCAAAAAGGTGAATGATATTTATTGGACTGTGTATTCTGAAGTGCAGGCTAGCTATTATGTATTAGAAAGGAGCGATATTGATGGGACTGATTTTGATGAAATCGTAAAGATACCAGCCTCAGAGATCAACAATACCCTAAAAAGGTATCAATTTACTGATGTATACGTAGAAACAAACCGAACTTATTTTTACCGGTTAAAGCTGGTGGATGCAGATCAAAGGCACAGCTACCTTGGAATCATAAACATAAAAACAACAGGGGAAAATGAAAACCAAATATTGCTTTATCCAAACCCTGCGACCGAGATTGTAAATATGTATTTGAAAGGCGAGGGAGATCAAATTGTTTCAGTGTGTGTGCTTAATTCTGTTGGGAGTATATTATATCAAAAGAAATTTGAACCAACAGATACTCATACCAACTTACTGGAAGCATTTAATCCCTCCTTATTTGCCAATGGCATGTATGTCGTCAAATTAGAACGAGGAGAAAAAGTCTCCTATCACCGGTTATTGGTTGTGCATTAAATTTTTGGAAATAGTAGTTAAAAGAGGAAAATTTAACCGAAGGTAAAACCACAACGCATTGTAAAAAATGCTGGCATACCGTTAAACCTAATTTTGAGTTCAGTTTGAATTTTTCAGATTGGATATCAATCGGAAAGGAAAGCCTTAATTCGCATTAGAAAGAACACAGCTATTGAGTGTCTATGCTCTTTTTACGATTTAATACAAAATACGCATTCTACGTTTACGGTGAAACAATTCTGTGTTATACCAATAAATTTTCATGTTTTTTTCCGGCACCAAGTCCGATATAAAAATTTGGGTTAAGTTCTGACTCTCTTCATATGTCCATTTAAAATCTATTCTTATTTGGTAGAAGAAAACAGAACCGGTTAATATCATTGTCCCTTCCTCCCAGTTCAGGTAAAAATCACAGCTGAGAACAAATCAGCTTTACATCAAAAAAAAACATAAGACAGCATATCTAACATTATATGTAGTATATACCTGCTTAACTTCGATTTTATAAAAAATACATAATTGCTAAATCAAGGGAATAGAAATAACCAAAGGTAAAAGTTGGCGTTATCTCTTCTCATTGTATATTTTTTTTCATTGTAAAAAGACGGGCAAAACAAAGTTGAATCCATTTTGCCAATATTTTTATGAAAGTTGGATTCATGTTTAATTATATAAATTTTACATCCAAAATACCTTTTTGGGATTGCTGCAATACATCAACCCATTCCTGCATACTCATTTTTCTTGTTAAATTTTTTAAGCTAACCGTTGAAAGTTGCATCATCAATCTTTTGACTTATGTTTTGACCCGATTCCTGATTTGGCGAAAGCAATAAGATATTTTATTTTACCCGAAAAAGATTAAAACAGAAACCAGCATATTAAAATTATATCCTGCACCGGATCGTTTAACATATTATAATAATCATATATACAAAAGTAATTGGTAAATAAATTGATTCTAAATGCAATAAATGTATTAACGGTATAGGGGGAAGTATACTTTATGGTGTCCTTGATGTATGAATGTATCGCAATCACAATAGATCATACTTATTGTAAAACAACATTCTGTTGAGAGTTGAATTATTAGTATTTGTTCATTTTTTGTTTAGAAACCATTTTAAGTTTAAAAAGCAAAAGAATTGACAAGGTTTTAAGCGAAGCAACATTCCTCCTGCCCGTTTAAAACAATCCTGAAAATGGAGCCTGATCAGGCACATTTCCGGGAAGAACAAAACAAATCCAAAATATACTTGCACCTGTGACCACTATTTTCAGAATTTAAATGCTGAAAATATTTGATGAGTTTTTATAAAATTTTCAAAAATATTTTATATTATGAATAATAGTAATATATTTGCAGCAATATACCAGCAGGTAAGAAGCCTTTCAGGTTTCAAGAAATGTAATAGAATCTTAAATAATTGGTTTAATAATCAGTTAAATAATCTATTACATATATGAAAATATATCATGTTTTATTTTTTGTGACCATTTTTTCCCTGATACACATCTATAGGATGGTAGCACAGGGAAATTTTGCGTTGTATAAAAATATGCTAAATCTACTTTCTGACATCAGTCAGAACATAAATTTAGCCCTAGATATTAAAATTTTTTATTTTTTTATTATTACGGAAATAAACAGCCGTAGACTGCACCCACCCAATAAACCTCACCCTGTTGTTGTGAGTAATTTAAATTTTATTTCTTAATCCAAAAATCGTTTTTCAAAATTTAAAAAAAACACCATGAAGACCAGGATTTTTCTAATTGCAGCTACCTTATGCTGTTTTTTCCTAACCCAACGGAGTGATGCTCAGATTTCGAGTGTCAACTACCAACTTAAGTATGATACGGTATTATGCCGGTATGATGCTTATATTATCATTAACTCAGGTTCGGCAACTACCATTGCTCAGCGTACGCAGTTTAATGCCCAGTACACTTTAGTCGTGCCTACCGGTACCACATTGACCGTGGCTGCCAGCCACATGCCTCTTCAAAATAACCAGACCTATGGAGGAACGGTACCTTTGACCTGGCAAACTTCCAGTATTGTGGATGCCCCGGCAGCACAACCTGAAAGTAAATTTATCAGTATAGTACCGGTGCTCTCTCCGGCTGCTCAATATAATAATATATCGAGTGGAGATACCATCAAATTGTTTAGTTTTACTGTGAGTTCGATTGTAAACTGCGGATCGGGAATCAGAATTTTTGAAAATGGTTCGGACCCTACTTCTTCCGATGCAGGTATGGGGGGTAGTGACTTTAGCAATGGTTTTACTATTGGAGGTACTTCCCAGTTATATAATGCCAATTCAACCCAGTTATTTCCGCCTAGTCCGGTTATTGTCAGTGCCACCACTACCTGTAGTAATGGTATTGAAATCGACCTTACCGCCAGGACAACATCATGTCAGACTCCTTTAACCTATGCATGGACAGGTCCTAACTCTTATACATCCACAACACAGGACGTATCTATTATACCATCTACCATGGCCAATGTCGGGGATTATGAAGTGATCGTCACGGATGCCAAAGGTTGTAGAGACTCCATTACTGTAACTGCAACAAATAAACCTGATGCGGGTGTGGATCAATCGGTGTGTGCCGGTACTACTGCAACCATTCAGGGAGCGAATCCAACTTCAGGCACCTGGTCAGCGCAAACAGGAAACCCAGCGGGAGCTACTTTAAGTTTATTACCTGCAGGTGCAGCTAATGTTACTTTCAGTAATGCATCCAGCGGAAATTATAATTTTATATATTCTACTACCTCTTGTTCTGATACCATGAGAATTGTGGTCAACGCCAAACCTACAGTAAGTGTTACCGGCGGGTCATCCTTATGTATCGGATCAACCACTACTTTATCTCCAACATCCGGAGGAACGTGGGTAAGTAATAACCCTTCTGTGGCCACCGTTTCAGGTAATACTGTAACTGCGGTTGCACAGGGAAGTGCGACCTTTACCTTTACCAGTTCAGCTACAGGATGTTCTTCTACTACATCTCCGGTTACTGTTAACCCTAAACCAACTGTCGCTGTAACGGGAACAGCAGCGGTGTGTATAGGATCCACCACTACACTTACACCAACAACCGGTGGTACCTGGTTGGCTGTATTCCCGGCCATCGCCACTGTTACTAATGGTGGAATTGTAACCGGTGTATCAGCAGGTACAGGCAGATTTGTATTTACAGAAACAGCAACCGGTTGTAAATCGGATACCTTAAATGTTACCGTTACTGCCAAGCCTACTGTATCTATTACAGGCCCTACCAGTATTTGTGTGCTTACAACAACTCAATTATCGCCTGCAAGCGGAGGAACATGGGCCAGCAGCAACCCTGCTATCGCCACTGTTAATAATTCAGGTGTCGTCACCGGATTAACTGCCGGTTCAGTAACCTTTACCTGGACAGAAACAGCTACAGGTTGTACATCAGATCCAACCGGAGCAGTTACTGTTGTAGCAAGACCTACTGTCACTGCATCGCCTCCGACTATATGTGTTGGAAGTACAACCACTTTATCACCGACAACTGGTGGTACCTGGGTGAGTAATAATCCGGCTGTCGCCACGATTACCAATGGCGGTGTAGTTACCGGAGTTGCTCAGGGAAGTACTACTTTTACCTTTACAAACACTACTTCCGGTTGTTCCAATACAACAGGAGCAATCACAGTAAATCCAAGACCTACCGTTATTGCAGCATCACCTAATATATGTATCGGATCAACCACTGCTTTATCTCCTTCAACGGGAGGTACCTGGGTTAGTCTGAGTACCGGTGTTGCAACAGTAACAACAGGCGGTGTTGTAACCGGCGTTAGTGCAGGTACAGCCACCATGAGATTTACAGAAACAGCTACCGGATGTACCAATACTGTTGATATCACCGTAACTGCGAGACCTACCGTTTCGATTACTGGTTCCAATGACATATGCGTTGGCTTTACCACTACTTTATCACCAACAACAGGTGGTACATGGGCGAGCAGCAATCCTGCCGTAGCTACAGTGAGCAATGCCGGACTGGTTACCGGTATTTCTGTCGGTACAGCGACCTTTACATTTACAGAAACAGCTACCGGATGTAATTCATTACCAACAGGAGCTGTCACCATAAGAAATAAACCAGTTGTTAGTATAACCGGTCCAACTGCGATTTGTGTTGGATTCACCACTTCATTATCTGTGACTCCTGCTAATGCGGGAACATGGACAAGTTCAAATCCATCCGTGGCAACAGTACATGCAACAACAGGTGTAGTTACCGCAGTTTCTGCAGGTAGTGCTACCTTTACGTTTACAGAAACAGGAGGATGTACATCCAATGCTACTGCTCCGGTTACCGTAAATATCTTACCAGTTGTATCCTTTACCGGTCCGTCAACCATATGCGTTGGGTTTACCACCACTTTATCTCCAACAACCGGAGGTACCTGGGCTAGTAGTGCACCTGGAGTGGCTACTGTAACCAATGCCGGTTTGGTTACCGGAATTTCAGCGGGTTCAGTGACCTTTACATTTACTGAGACAGCTACGGGTTGTACATCTGCAGCACTCTCAGGCACGATATCACCTAAACCAACTGTAACCTTAACCGGTCCGTCTCCAATATGTATTGACAGTACTACTACATTGTCACCAACTACAGGAGGAACCTGGGTAAGTAGTGCTCCTTCAGTAGCGAGCATAACCAATGCGGGTTTGGTAACAGGTTTGGCACAAGGAACAGCCATATTTACATTTACTTCAACAGCAGGTTGTGCTTCTGATCCAATTATCAGTGTCGCCATCATGCCAAGACCTACAGTAAATATTACCGGTCCTTCCGGAATATGTATCGGAGGAACAACTACATTATCACCATCTTCAGGAGGAACCTGGGTGAGTAGCGATCCATCGGTTGCAACAGTAACCAATGGCGGTGTAGTTACCGGGGTAAGTTCAGGTATAGCTACCTTTACATTTACCTCTTCTGCAGGTTGTCAGTCTTTGGCTACCGGAGCAATTACAGTTAATCCTAAACCTGTAACAGTTGTCAATGGTCCATCTTCAATATGCGTTGGAGCTACTACCAATATTTCTCCTACAACAGGAGGAACCTGGGTAAGTACCAATCCAGCCATAGCCACTATCACCAATGCCGGTATCATTACCGGGGTTTCAGTTGGTAGTGTGCGATTTATCTTTACACAAACTTCAACAGGTTGTATTTCTGATACATCCAGTGTAGTCACTGTTACTACAGGTCCAACTGTTAGTGTAACCGGTGATACAGAATTATGTATCGGAGAAACGTCAACGTTAAGTCCGTCTACAGGTGGTACCTGGACAAGCAGCAACGTCGCTATTGCCACCGTCACCAATGGTGGTGTCGTAACTGCGGTTGCTCAGGGTACGGCTACATTCCGATTCCGATTAACATCTACCGGATGTCTTTCTGATCCAACTACACCAATCACTGTAAACGGCCGGCCAACAGTCAGTGTCACCGGAAGCACCAGTGTTTGTATAGGCGGTACAACCCAACTTTCTCCTTCAACCGGTGGAACATGGGTAAGCAGCAATAACGCTATAGCTACCGTCACCAACGGAGGCTTAGTTACAGGACAAGCTGTTGGATCTGCTACGTTCACATTTACCCTTTCTGCTACAGGATGTTCTTCTTTAGCTACGGAACCTGTGACCGTAACACCTTCACCTATTGCTTCAATTTCCGGTCCAGATAATATATGTGTAGGAGGAACCACAACCCTGTCACCATCTACAGGTGGTGTATGGACCAGTAGTGATCCAACCATTGCGACCGTTACCAATGGCGGTGTTGTAACCTCCATCGGACCTGGAAAAGTGACATTTATGTTTACTGAAACAGCCACTGGTTGTGCTTCTGCATCTTCAACAGGTACGTTGACCATTACACATTGTTTCAATCCAGACTTCAATGCTACGTTTGTAAACGTACTGGTTCCGGGTGATGTAAGCACCAACGATAATATCAATCCAGATTCTACCAGTTATGGCCCGACAGCGAGCATCGTTTTGATGTCCAGTCCATCAGGTAGTATTCCGAACATTAATATATTGCCTGACGGAACATACACATTCATTACAAACAAAGCGGGTGTTTATGTGTTTGAAGTGCCGGTTTGTATCAATCCTACTGTGTCCGGCTGTCCAAGATCTGAATTGACGATCAATGTAAGAGATAATCTGGATCCTGTTAAAATGCCAATTGCCAATGTGGATATTGCTGTTACACCTAAAGATGTAGCCGTGACCTTAAATACACTGGCCAATGACAGGTGTGTGGTGATCACGGGATGTACTTTAGATTCCGCATCTGTGGTGGTGATTGATAATCCAAATCATGGTGCTGCTTCGGTAAATACCACGACAGGAGAAATCACCTATACGCCATCTACCGGATTTATTGGAATGGATACCTTAATTTATAAGGTATGTGTTTCCGGCGAAGCTACCAACTGCGCTACTGCAAAACAAATCATCACCGTGATTGCACCATCTGCTGATAACACCACAGATGCAGCCGATGATTTTGCTGTAACAGCACAGAATACTGCAGTATCAGGTAATGTTAAGGACAATGACACCGATCCGGAAGGAGACAATCAGACAGTTACAGCATATTCGAGCACTGTCGCTGCCGGAACTCTGGTTCTGAATTCTGACGGATCGTATACCTTTACACCTGTATCGAGTTTCTATGGTCCGGTAGAGTTTGTTTATGAAACCATCGATGACAATACGACGCCAGATACAGCATATGCCACATTGCACATTCTTGTAGTTCAGGATCTGACCATTAAAGTCAGGGTGTATCTTGAAGGTGCTCTGATGAATAACTCCAATGCTACTGCTGCGGATGGCAGACCATTGATGAGAGATAATCTAAGGGTGAGTCCATTTAACGGAACAAGATATATTCCGGACAATGACCCATACAGATCTGCTACAACATATATCAATGTAACCTCCAAATTTACCAAGGTGGCACCAGGAGACAGAAGTGAATTCTTAACTGTTTCCAGTCCATCCACCGTATTTGGTGTCACAGGTCAAAATGCCATAGTCGATTGGGTATTTGTAGAACTGAGAAGTAAAACGACCAATACAACCGTATTAGCCACCCGTTCCGGACTGTTACAAAGAGACGGTGATGTTGTCGACCTTGATGGAGTAAGCGGACTTAGATTCCCTGGAATTGTGATTGACAATTACTATGTCACTGTAAGACATCACAAACATTTAGGTGCTATGACCAAATTTGCTCAGACACCTACACAGTTGACGACTTTAGTAAACTTTACAGTTTCTTCAACACCGGTATTTGACTTTGGTACAACCAAAAATAATGGATATGATTATACAGGATTAGCACAGAAATCAGGAGTAAAACTTGGCTACATGGCTTTATGGGCGGGAGACTTTGACTCTAACCGTAAAGTGAAAGCTGACAACCCGAATGATGACTTGAACAACCTGTTCTTTGATGTCTCTTACTATCCGAATAATGGTACGTTCAATGCCAACTACGACTTTGCATATGGATATTTACCAGGTGATTACGATATGAACAGTAAATCTAAATTTGACAACCCGAATGACGATAAGAACATGCTGTATGGTCAGCTTCTGTTCTATCCTTTAAATACTGCGTTGTTGTCAAACTTTGACTTCTTCATAGAACAATTGCCAACGCCATAATATATTGGGGTGTATCTCAATGATCAACCGGTTTGTTTCGGTCATAAACCGGTTGATCATTTAAATTGGGATACACCCTCCTTTAAAATTAAAAGATTTTTTGTTTTATAAAAGTTAGGATCATGAAAATAAGGAATGGGTTATACACCTTGATGCTGGTGTGTACTTTTTTTGTCCAGCAGGGCATTTCACAGGTGACCAGTGTTAACTATCAGATCAGGTATAATACCACCACATGCCGGTGGGATGCCTATTTGATTATCATGGGAGGCTCGGCTACAACACCTCAGCAAAGAGCCCAGTTTAACGCTCAATATTCAATCGTGGTTCCTACCGGATCGACGATATCAGTGGCACAAAATTTTATGCCCCTGAATAACAACCAAACCTATACAGGAACGGTACCGCTCAAATGGGTACTTTCAAGTTCCGTAATTGCTCCGGCTGTTATGCCCAATAGCGATTTCCATAGTATAACACCTACTTTATCCCCAACTTCATTTTATAACAATCTGGCAACGGGGGACACCGTCAAACTTTTCAGTCTTAACATTTCACCGGTTACCAATTGTGGCCAGGGCATACGAATTTTTGAAAATGGTGTGGATCCCGGCTCCGGTGCTGCCGGTATGGGAGGAGGTGACTTCAGCAATGGTTTTACCATGGGATCTCCAAATCAAATTTACAACGCCAATACACCTAAAGTCAACCCACCTAAACCCGTTCTAAGTGCCGTTACTGCATGTTCTTTAGGCGTTGAAGTGGACTTAACAGCGACTACCTCAGCATGTCAGACTCCGTTGACTTACCAATGGACGGGTCCAAATGGTTATACCGGAACAACGCAGGATGTCATTATTTCTCCTGCAACGCTTGCCAATGCGGGAACGTATAGTGTTACCGTGACCGATGCCAGAGGGTGTAGTGCAACGACAAGTGCCTTAACAGTTTCAAAACCTTCTGCGGGACCTGATCAACAGGGTTGTGCCGGTACATCCGCCACATTAACCGGTACGCAGCCCACAACAGGTGTATGGACTGAGTTGTTGACAAACCCTACGGGATCTACTCTGGGAAGTACAACTAATGGCATTTCGACTGCCACTTTTGATGCTTTAGCCAATGGAAATTTTAAGTATAAATACACCTCAGGGGCGTGTTCCGATACTGTCAATGTAAATGTTATACTTCCTGATGCGGGACCTGATCCACAACCAGTAGGTTGTTTCAGTTCCGGCACAGCAACTATGGCGGCGATTGGCACGGGAACCTGGACAGTCAGTAATCTGAGTGCAGGCACTGCTACCATTTTAAATCCAAGTAATCCATCAACAACCATATCCGGTTTCAGTGCACCCGGTACCTATTTTCTGGTATGGACAGTTGGAACCTGTACCGATACTGCTCAAATTCAGGTTGGAAGCAATTGTTCGTGTACTATTCTGAATAATTCATTGACTTCCGTTTCTCCTTCTGTGTATTGCGGTACCAGTGGTAATATTAATTTAGATGGTGGAGTTGCATCTCCTCCAGGCGGCGCGTACACCTGGCAATATAGTCTGAATGGCGGTACATATGCCGATGCTACCGGAATAAATAATCAGGAAGACTATCAGACACCCAACCTGAGTTTGGGTGTTCATCGATACCGACGGATATATTTTGTGGCTGGGTCTCCGCCATGCCGGGATACCAGTAATATTGTGCTTTTTAATGTAAATGCCACACCAGCTACACCGGTCGGACTTACAGCTATACCCAATCCGGTTTGTTTAGGAAACGTCGTTAATTTGCAGGTCACCAATAATCCTGGTGCCACTTACACCTGGACAGCTTCCTCCCCAAATGCCGGACTGGTTGCTGCTGCCACCAATGCAACCACCATGAATGCAACGGCTTCCGGAATATATACAATTCAGGTAACCCAAACTGTCAATAGTTGTGCTTCTTCGCCTGCCTCGGTTAATGTGACGGTGAATGAAGTACCACCCACGCCTACTGCTTTATCGATAGCAGCTACCAATCCGTTGGTTTGCGGGGGTAACAATGGGGCATTGTCATTCAGTGGTTTAAGTCCAAATGCAACTTTCACTTTAAATTATACAAAAAACAGCATAGCCGCTACCGCTTCCATTTTATCTAATAATAGTGGTTTAGCCGTTTTATCCGGGCTGACTGCCGGAACTTATGCTAACTTTTCAATTACCAATTCAGTGGGATGTACATCCGGTGTATTTGCAGGTCCAGTAGTGTTAACTGATCCGAGTGCACCTTCTGCTCCTGCAGGATTGGCCGCAGATCCAAATCCTACCTGTTCCGGTTCAGTTGTCAGTCTTTCGGTTACCAATAATCCGGGGGCAACATATACGTGGAGTGCTTCAGCTCCTGCAGCAGGACTGGTAAGCAGCACCACCAATACGACCACCATGTTGCCTACAGCCAGTGGTTTTTATACTATTAATGTGACCCAAACCGTTGCAGGATGTACTTCTGTACCCGCTTCCATCGGTATTTCTATCAACAGTACACCAGCGACACCATCGGCCGGGTCTATAACAACCGTGAATCCGGCAACGTGTGGTGCTTCCAACGGGTCAATCAGCCTGACCGGACTGCTGCCATTAACCGCTTATGATTTTACATACAAAAAAAATAATGTTACTGTAAATGTCAATCTGACTACAAACAGTAGTGGTATTGCTATAATAGCAAATCAATCAGCAGGGTCTTATACCGATTTTAAAATAACCAATATATCGGGTTGTGCTTCCGGCACTTATCCCGGCCCTGTCAATCTGACAGATCCGTCAACACCTGCAGCTCCGGCCAATCTTACCGCAGTTCCAAATCCGGCATGTCTGGGCAATTCAGTGGCTCTTTCCGTTACCAATAATCCGGGAGCGGTATATAGCTGGACTGCCTCTTCTCCAAGTGCCGGTTTAGTGTCTTCTACATTGAGCAATACGACCATGTTAGCTACCGCAACCGGTACATACACCATCAGTGTTACCCAAACTGTATCGGGATGTCTTTCTTTAGCGTCTACTGTTGTGGTTACTGTAAATCCGGTACCTCCAACGCCTACAGCAGGTACAGTATCATTTGCGAATCCAACCGTCTGTGGAGGAAATAATGGTAGCATCTCTATTTCGGGATTATTAAATAATACAGCATATACCTTACAATACAACAAAAATGCACAACCGGTTTCGGTCAATCTTACGTCAAACGGAACAGGAATAATCCAAATAACCGGATTAACTGCCGGTGTTTACAATAATTTTAAGCTGACCAATGCCTCAGGATGTTCTTCCGGAACCTATGCAGGACCGGTAACTTTAACCGATCCTAATGCACCTGCAGCTCCGGTTGGTATCACTGCCAATCCAAACCCTGTTTGTCCTAGTGTTACAGTTAATTTATCTGTAACCAACAACCCCGGAGCTACCTATACCTGGAGTGCTTCCTCACCTAATGCGGGTCTGGTTGTTCCTTTAACTAATGCAACAACCATGTTGAGTGCTGTTGCGGGAGTTTATGCTATTAGTGTAACGCAGACAGTTGCCGGATGTACTTCGCCTTCGGCTACAGTTTCCGTAACCGTAAATGCTGCTCCTCCAACACCGGTTGCCGGATCTATTACATCGACCAATCCGTCCACCTGTGGCGGTACAAATGGAACCATCCTTTTATCCGGTTTGGCAGCCAATACTAATTATACGATCAATTATACCAAAAACAGCAATCCGCTTACAGCCAACATTACAACAGATAATTCAGGAGTAGCTTTGATTGGTAATCTGACATCCGGAAACTATAGCGGTTTTACTGTGATCAATGCACAGGGATGTACTTCCGGTACCTATAGTGGAATTGTCAGTTTATCCGATCCGGGTTCACCGTCGGCACCTTCCAATTTAAGTGCAGTACCCAATCCGGTTTGTTTGGGCAATAGTGTAGCATTAAGTGTTACTAATAATCCCGGTGCTACCTATACGTGGACGGCATCATCTCCAAACGCCGGGTTAACCATTGTCAATTCCAATGCAACAACTATGCTGGCTACAGCTGTCGGATCGTATATTATTAATGTGACACAGACGGTTGCGGGTTGTACTTCTCCGGCAGCTTCTGTCACCGTTGTGGTTAATCCGATACCTCCAACTTTAAATGCATTAAATGTATCCGGTAATAACCCAACTACGTGTGGTGGAAACGAGGGATCAATTATACTCAGTGGTTTGCCATCGAATTCGAATTATACCTTAAATTACAGTAAAAACAGTACACCTGCAAATGTTTCCCTGATAACAAATGCAAGCGGAAGTGCCACTATTTCCGGTCTGACCGCAGGTAATTACGGGAATTTTGTTTTAACAGGAACAGGTGGTTGCCAGTCGGGTCTATTTGCTGGTCCGGTTGTATTGACAGATCCGCCTATTCCATTGGCTCCTGCAGGGCTTCAGGCAACACCAAATCCGGTTTGTGTGGGTACAACCATAAATTTAAGTGTCATCAACAATCCGGGTGCCACTTACACCTGGACCGCTTCTTCGTTACAGGCAGGGCTGGTGAGTTCTTTAACCAACACCACAACCATGTCTGCACTGGCAGCAGGAACATATACTATCAGTGTAACGCAAACGGTAAATGGCTGTATTTCTCCTGCTGCGTTTATCGATGTAACAATAAACCCTGCTCCACCAACACCGGGTGTTAATACGGTATCAAAAACTGACCCTACCACTTGTCTGGGTACTAATGGTACCATATCACTCAGTGGTTACACACCGAATACCAGTTTTACCATCAATTATACTAAAAATAGTATAGCAGTTGTAGTTACTTTAGTATCTGACAATGCCGGAAATATCGTAATAACTAATTTAACAGCGGGTACCTATTCTGATTTCAGAGTTACAAATCCATTTGGATGTAATTCCGGCACTTATACGGGGGCTGTTCAATTAAATGACCCACCAGCTCAATCACCACCTATTGGTCTGACAGCAAATCCAAATCCAGCCTGTCTGGGCGTAGTCATTCAATTGAATGTCACCAATGATCCCGCTGCAACCTATACCTGGACTGCTTCATCGCCTAATGCGGGTTTGACTTCCGGAACCGGAAATCAGGCAACTTTATTGCCTACTGTCGCCTCGGTGTACAGTGTCAGTGTTACAAAAACAGTAGCCGGTTGTACGTCTCCTTTTTCGACTTTAAATGTAACTGTAAATGCTAATCCTGCCACGCCGGATCAAAATGCATTTACTACGATTAACCCAACCTGCGGAAATGCCAATGGCGTGATTAGTATGACGGGTTTATTACCTAATGCCAATTACACTATTGATTATAAATTTAATACGGTCGCTGCCTCGCAATCCATACTCACAAACGGCAGCGGTACAGCTACACTTCTTGGTTTATTAGCCGGCAACTATACAGACTTTGTTGTCACCAATTCTTTGGGATGTGCTTCAGGGACTTTTGCAGGTCCGGTTAGTCTGACTGACCCGGGATTGCCTGTTCCACCTACAGGACTGGCCGTTTCACCCGATCAGATTTGTATCCGAAGTACGGTTAATGTAAGTGTCAATGATAATCCGGGTGCGGTGTATTCTTGGAGTGCGTCAAATTTAGGGGCCGGATTGCAGTTTAGCAATACCAATTCTACTCTGATGATGCCTACTGCGCCAGGTTTGTATACCATCAGTGTGACGCAAACTGTACTTGGATGTACTTCATTACCAGCTTCAATTATTGTTGATGTTAAAGGGGACTGTTATAATCCTGATTTCGATGTTACTTACGTCAACATACCGCTTACCGGTGATGTCAGTACAAATGACGTACCATTGACAATGAAAACATACGGGGCAGCGCAGGGTATGACAGGAAATCCTTCACCATGTTTACCAGTAATAGCTTCTGATGGAACGTATACCTTTACTTGTGCTATTTCGGGACGCTATGTATTTAATGTTCCGGTTTGCAACGGCGTTGCACCGGCCATGTGTACAAATATACCGTTGGTTATTACTGTATTACAACCATTAATCAACAATAACCCGCCGATTGCAAATCATGATTATATAAGAACAAAAACAAATGTACCTATCATGCTGAATCTGGCTGCCAACGACAGATGTCAAAGTGCAGCAAACTGTACTTTGGGAGTACCCGTTGTCACCGTGAATCCGCTTCATGGTACTTACAATCCAAGCACTATGTTGTATGTTCCGACATCCGGATTTATGGGTGTTGATTCCATAAGATACCGTATTTGTCAGACTCCGGTCGTAACACCTTTGAATTGTGAAGAAGCATGGGCTTACATTACTGTGGTAGGTGGTAATGCACCAAACGTCACCAACGCCATGGATGATTATGGTCAAACACCATTAAACACCCCATTGGTTATAAACGCGGCATATGGTCTTAAAACCAACGACTCAGATCCAGAGGGAGATGTACAAACCATCACGCCAATGAATGTCACTGTTGCAAATAAAGGTACGTTTACAGTTCAAAATGATGGCAGTTATATATTTAATCCGGTGACTGGTTTTGTAGGTCCGGTAGACTGCCCTTATGAAGTTTGTGATAACAACAGTGTACAGGCATGTGATATTGCCACGGTTCACATTCTTGTTGAGCCGTCCATTCCGAGTGGTTCAATAGGTAACAAAGTATGGCATGATACAAATGGCGATGGCGTACAAACCAATAATGAAGTTGGTATAAGCGGAGTCACGGTTAAACTCTATACTTCGACAGGAACTTTAATTGACACCAAAATTACGAACAATGCAGGTGAATATCTATTTACGCAGGTTCTGGCAGGTAAATATTATATTCAGTTCACAAAGCCCAATCAATATGAATTTACATTTTCAAACAGGGGGGATGATAACCTGGATAGTGATGTGACCAACGCAAAAGGTCCCGGAACAACCTCCGTTTTCGATCTGCTACCTGGTGATAATATGAATTCTGTCGATGCAGGAATGTATATTTGTGCGCCTATAGGTGACAGAGTCTGGTACGATACCAATAAAAATGACATCTGGAATACCAATGAAAATGGAATAAATGGAATTCGTGTGAACCTGTGGAAAAATCACTTTGGCACCTGGTTGGTTTGGGATTATAAATTTACAGGTCCAAAACCGGGATCCCCATCTGATGATGGTTACTTCTCCTTTTGTGCGCCTCCGGGACAATATTACATCGAAGTAATTATGCCTCCGTTGGGACTGGTACAGGCATTGCCTAAAGTTGGAAATAATCCTTTGATAGACAGTGATTTAAATAATGCAAATGGGGTAGGTACAACCAGCACTTTTTCATTGAATTCAGGACAAAGCAAGTTAGATATCGGCGCAGGATTTTACCCAATGGCGCTTGCCGGAAACTTAGTTTGGCTTGATGCAAACCAAAATGGCGTTCAGGAGGTCAATGAGCCCAAGGTTTCCAATGTAAATATCAAAGTATATGATGCAAATACCCATGAAATGGTAAAGGAAACGACCACCGATAGCAATGGAGAGTATAGTTTTGATTATCTTCAAAAAAGAGATGTTTATCTGAAATTCAGTGTTCCTGCTCAGTATTCTGCTACAATACCGTCAGCAGCAAGTGATGATATGGATAGCGATGTAGACCATTCCTACGGACCTAATACGACAGGAAAATATAGCATGGAACCTGGTGTAAATAACAGCAGCATTGACCTGGGTATTATGTTTGGGGTTTTACCTGTGGACTGGATGTATATCAATGCAAAAAGGAAAGATAACGTACACATTATAGAATGGGCAACCAAAAGGGAGGTGAATGTCAGTCATTATGAAATAGAAAGGAAAATTTCTGAAAATGGATCCTTTAAGTCTTTGGGCTTTAAAATTAACCCTGATAAAAAATCCATTGATACCCATGTTTATGAAGCAACAGACACGGACACTGACCTATCCGGAACCTATTATTACCGGGTTAAACAAGTTGATTTTGATGGAAAGTTCACCTATAGTGATATAGCGTATGTATCGCACTTAAGCGGGGAAGATATTAAAATTTATCCAAGCCCGGCCTTGAATGAAGCCAATCTGGATCTTCATCTTGAAGTAGACAGTAAAGTAACCATACAATTATATGATGCGTCTTCCCGATTAGTTTCCGTCATTGTTCCTGAAAAAGTGATTGAGCAAGGCGGTCATACATTTAAGATAGACCTGACCGGACTCCAATCCGGGGTATATAATGTTGTATTGAGTATAAATGCAGAGCAACTCAGCAGGAAACTCATTAAAATAGACTAAACGGACCTGTCGAGGTTGGTAAATCAGGTGATTGACAGGCAATGTTGGTCACCTGATTTTATTTAAATCCCTTTACAAATTAAATATTTTAAAATATATTGAAAATATTTAATAAAATCATAGGGGTGAAAGACTTTTTAGTGTCTTTAATAAGAATCATACACCGAAATTTAATTATCCAAAACTTATACGGGTGGTGAATTTGATCTGAAGAAATAATGTCTTTTATTAATGGCTTGTTTTTTTAGTTATTTTTCATTTACTCTATTCATTGAGAAGGTGGCTGTAGTAAAATTGCTATAACCATTTTAGTTTGGAAAATTGAATGACTTCACCTTATTTTCTGAGAGTAAATTAATTCAATTTTATTACAGCATAGCTGTATATAAATTGACTTTCTTAATAGGTATTGTTATCATTCAGGTATAGATTAAACCGATTTTTTTAAAAAACATGCCCAAAATGAACCGAGGACTAAAGGTACTTTTAGTATTTATTTGTAGTTATTTTTGTGTAAACCAACTTCAATCACAAGTAACTGCGGTGAAATATTTATTAAAATATGATACAACCAGCTGTTTATACAATGTTAATTTAGTCATAACGGGTGGTTCCGCAACTTCAATTCCTCACAGGACGCAATTTAATGCACAAATTACCCTGATTGTTCCAAGTTCAGATTCTCTTATAGTTGTAAAAAAGTTTTTCCCGCTGCAGAGCAACCAATTATATAACGGAACACTTCCTATGGAATGGACCATATCCAATACTGTTTTTGAACCGGCGGCACAACCCCAAAGTAATTTTTATACCGTATTTCCTTCATTATCCCCAACTTCACAATACAACAATCTTAATTTGAATGATACCATAAAGTTGTTTAGTGTTAAAGCGTTCAGAAAGGACGGTTCTCTGGACAAAAGTTGTGGTCAAAATTTACGATTTTATATAAATGGGGTAGACCCGGACTCCAGTGCACCAGGCATGGGTGGTGGTGATTTTAGCAATGGATTTACCTTAGGTGGTATCACTCAACTATATGATGGTAATCTGGGAACCATTTATCCGGCAAAACCTGTCTTAACTTATACAAACAGCTGTAATAGCAATATAGAAATTGATCTCGATGTTAAATCAACATTATGCCAATTGCCGCTGGATTATAAATGGATCGGTCCGTCCATCACTTCTTCCAACGAAGATATATTAATTTCTCCTGCTACCAGCAGTAATAATGGAGCCTATAACATCACGGTAACAGACAATATGGGATGTACATCTGAGCTCATTATACAGTCAGAAATTAAACCCAATGCGGGTTCAGATAAAATATTATGTGGTGGAACGGGCTTAGTGTCGCTTAGTGCAACAAGTCCGTTAAATGGTGTTTGGTCAGCCGTTTCAGGCAACCCTCCAGGTGCTACTGTTGGTGCCACAAGTGGTGGAAATGCATCTGTAAATTTTAATCCCGGCTCAAATGGAGAATATGAATTTGTGTATACCTCTTCTGTTTGCAGCGATACCGTACGGGTTTCTGCTGTTAATGGATTAACAGTAAATATTAATGGAAATGATGACCTGTGTGCCGGATTGACTACTTCAATTACCGCAAGCGGGGGAAGTTCCTATTCCTGGAATACCGGAGCTAACAATTCAACCATTACTGTCGGACCTGGTACATATACCGTGACAGCTACGGACATCAGCGGTTGCACGGGAACTGCCACCAAAACCATCTCCACATTGCCTGCTTTAACTGCAAGTATTGCTGGAGATAATGACATATGTGCCGGTCTCACTACTTCCATTACAGCCAGTGGTGGAAGTTTTTATGTTTGGAGTACCGGTGAAAATACAAATAATATTTCAGTTGGTGCCGGAACATATACGGTAACTGTCAGTGATGCCAGTGGGTGTACCGGAACAGCAGAAAAAACAATTTCGATTCTTTCATCACCCTCTGCAAATATTATCGGAAACAATTCGCTTTGTTTCGGGAGTACAACCACCATATCTGCGATGGGTGGAGATTCTTATTTATGGAATACGGGAGATGCCGGAAATACAATTACAATTGGTACGGGAACCTATACTGTAACTGTCACAGATATCAATGGTTGTACAGACTCTGCAGTTAAAACAGTTGCAAATTTTCCTGCTGTTTCTGCAAATATTAACGGCGATAATGATATTTGTTTAGGGCTGACAACTGTGATTTCCGCAAGTGGCGGAAGCAATTATTCATGGAGTAACGGAGACATGGGTGCTGCTATTACAGTAGGCTCTGGAACATACACTGTAACTGTAAGCGACGTCAATGGCTGTACAGATACGGCAGAAAAAACAATACTTTCACTTCCAAATCCAACTGCACTTGTAAATGGAAATGCTGTGGTTTGTCCGGGATCTACCACTAATATTAGTGCAAGCGGCGGAAGTAATTATGCATGGAGTACCGGTGAAAACAGCAGTAATATACAGGTAAGTGCAGGAACATACACCGTCACGGTCAGTGATGCCAATGGTTGTTCAGATACAGCCGAAAAAACAATTTCTCTTTTACCTTCCGCCACGGCTGCTATTAGCGGAAATAATTTTGTTTGCTTTGGATTAACAGAAGTCATTTCAGCCAGCGGAGGTATAAATTATCAATGGAATACAGGAGATAATGGAAACAGTATAACTGCAGGTGCAGGTACATATACTGTTACCGTTACTGATGCCAATGGTTGTACAGATAGTGCCGAAAAAACACTTGGTTTATTTCCGGTAACCAATGCAAATATAGCCGGGTCCAATTCTGTATGTGCAGGTAATACGATTACGTTAATTGCCAATGGAGGTGTATTTTATAGCTGGAATACCGGTGAAAATACTTCCAGTATTAGTGCAGGTGCGGGTACCTATACTGTTACCGTTACTGATGCTAACAATTGTTCAGATACAGCCGAAAAAACTATCAGCACTTCTCCGTCTGTTTTGGTAAATATTAATGGGTCAAACACCGTATGTGCCGGTTCCACGACTGTCATAACTGCAACGGGAGGGGCAAGCTATGTCTGGAATACGGGTGAAAATGCCAATAGTATAAATGCAGGAGCAGGAACTTATACAGTTACAGTAACAGACATCAGTGGTTGTACCGGCACGGCAGAAAAGGTTATTATCACTTCACCGGCAGTAGTAGCCAATATTATTGGAGCAAATTCGGTTTGTGCCGGAAGCAATACAACAATAACAGCAAACGGAGGAACTTCGTATGTATGGAATACAGGAGACAACACTAATGTAATTAATGTATCATCCGGTACGTATACTGTTACTGTCAGCGATTCCAATGGATGTACCGATACAGCAGAAAAAACAATCAATACATATCCGGTTACTGCAGTGAGTATTAGTGGTGTAAATGCCATTTGTACTGGTACAACAACTACTATCACTACTGCAGGAGGAATATCCTATTTATGGAATACAGGAGATATTGGAAACAGCATTACTGTCGGAAATGGAAGCTATACGGTAACAGTGACAGACAATAATGGATGTACAAATACTGCTGAAAAAACGTTGAGTTTATTTCCGGATGTATTACCTGCAATATCCGGATCCAATTCCGTTTGCTCAGGAAATACCACCACGCTAACGGCTAGCGGGGGAAGTGCCTATGTATGGAATACCGGAGAGGTAAATGCCTCTATTACTATAGGTGCGGGTATCTATACCGTGACAGTTACGGATGTAAATGGCTGTACGGCCAGTGCTCAAAAAACAATAACAACTTCTCCTTCGGTATCTGCAGCCATAATCGGTTCCAATACCGTTTGTTCCGGAGGTACGACCTCTATCACTGCATCAGGAGGAAGTTCTTTTATGTGGAGTACCGGCGCAATTTCCAATAATATCAGTGTGGGTTCAGGGACATATACAGTCACTGTTACTGATATTAATGGTTGTACGGATAGCGCGGAAAAAACAATTACAACTGCGCCTTCTTTAACAGTGACCATCAGTGGTGCTGGTACAGTATGTGCCGGAAATACAACAATCATTACTGCAACAGGGGGAACAAATTACATTTGGAATACCGGAGATAATTCGGACATGATTCAGGTTGGATCCGGAACATATTCAGTTACTGTAAGTGATGCCAGTGGATGTACGGGTACTGCTGAAAAAACAATAAACAATCTTCCGTCGGTAACTGCCTCTATTAGCGGCTCCAGCGCAGTATGTGCGGGTAGTACTACTAATATTACAGCGAACGGAGGAACATTGTACCTCTGGAATACCGGTGAAAATACCAATAATATTAATGTGGGTGCAGGAACATTTACTGTAACAGTTACTGATGCAAATGGGTGTACCGATACTTCGGAAAAAACGATCACTGCTTTTCCAACTGCAACAGCAAATATTAGCGGTTCCAATACTGTTTGTTCCGGAATCACAACCGTTATCACTGCCTCCGGTGGAAGTTTATATACATGGAATACCGGAGAGAACTCCAATAATATTACAGTGGGTGCCGGAACCTATTCTGTGACAGTAACTGACGCTAACGGCTGTACAGCCACCACAGAAAAAACCATTTCGGTCTCTCCATCATTAAACGCAGCAATCAGTGGTCCTGTAACCGTTTGTTCAGGAGCAACTGCTACACTTACTGCCTCAGGCGGTAGTTCTTTTATTTGGAGTACAGGAGAAAATACCAATATTATTATTGCAGGTGCAGGAAGCTATACCGTAACTGTAAGCGATGCTAACGGATGTACAGGTACTGCAGAAAAAGTTGTGGCTGCCTCACCGGCTATAACAGCAGCGATCAGCGGTTCGGCGACAGTTTGTTCCGGGGGCTCGACCAATATTACCGCGTCAGGCGGAACCTCATATCTTTGGAATACCGGCGGAAATACAAATAGTATTATTGCGGGCGCCGGAACGTACACCGTAACGGTAAGCGACGTGAATGGTTGTACAGGTACAGCGGAAAAGACCATTACAACGGCACCTTCGCTGACGGCAAGCATCAGCGGTGCCAATGCTGTATGTTCCGGAACTACAGCGACAATAACCGCTATTGGTGGAACATCCTATCTCTGGAATACCGGAGAAAATACGAACAGTATTGTAGCGGGTGCCGGAACGTACACTGTAACTGTAAGCGATGTAAGCGGTTGTACAGGTACTGCGGAAAAGACCATCACAACGGCTCCTTCATTGACGGCTAATATCAGTGGTGCCAATTCCGTATGTTTCGGAATTACAACTACCTTAACAGCGACGGGCGGAACATCCTACCTTTGGAATACAGGCGATAATACAAATAGTATCGTTGCCGGTGCCGGAAGCTATAATGTAACTGTGAGCGATGTAAATGGATGTACAGGTACAGCGGAAAAGACCATTACAACGGCTCCTTCGTTAACAGCCAATATCAGTGGTGCCAATTCCGTATGTTCCGGAATTACAACTACCTTAACAGCGACGGGCGGGACATCCTACCTTTGGAATACCGGCGATAATACAAATAGTATCGTTGGAGGTGCCGGCACCTATACTGTAACTGTGAGCGATGTAAACGGTTGTACAGGCACAGCTGAAAAAACCATCACAACAGCTCCTGCTTTGACGGCAAGTATCAGTGGGGCCAATGCCGTATGTTTCGGAAATACTACAACAATTACAGCGACAGGCGGAACATCCTATCTTTGGAGTACCGGTGTTAATTCAAATAGTATTATTGCGGGTGCCGGAACTTATACGGTAACCGTAAGCGATGTAAGTGGTTGTACAGGCACAGCCGAAAAGACCATCACCACAGCTCCTGCTTTGACGGCAAGTATCAGTGGTGCGATTTCCGTATGTACAGGAAATACAACGACAATTACAGCGGCAGGCGGAACATCCTATCTTTGGAGTACCGGTGTTAATTCAAATAGTATTATTGCGGGTGCCGGAACTTATACGGTAACTGTAAGCGATGTAAGTGGTTGTACAGGAACAGCTGAAAAAACCATTACTACTTTTCCATTAATAAATGCTATAATTACCGGAGCTAATGGTATATGTGCCGGAACAACGACAAGCCTGTTGGCAAGTGGTGGCAATTCCTATATTTGGAATACGGGCGAGATCAGTAATAACATTACTGTCAATGCCGGAACGTATTCAGTTACGGTCAGTGACCTCAATGGTTGCACGGGAACAGCTGAAAAAACTATTACAACAACGCCTTCCCTGTCAACCAGTATCAGTGGAGCAGGAACCGTTTGCCCGGGAAGTACAACAACAATAGTAGCAACAGGAGGTAATAACTATCTCTGGAATACCGGAGAAATGAGCAACAGTATTCTTGTGGGCGCCGGAACCTATACCGTTACTGTAAGCGATGCAAGCGGATGTACAGGTACATCAGAAAAAATAGTTTCTGCATTGCCTTCTTTTTCTGTCACCATTAATGGTTCCAGTGCCATTTGCGCCAATACCCTTACAACTCTTTCAGTTACAGGAGGAAATTCATTTTTATGGAGTAATGGAGACAATACCAATAACATTATCGTAGGTGCAGGAACTTATTCTGTAACTGTAAGTGACATAAACGGTTGTACCGCTACAGCAGAAAAAACAATTAATACATTGCCACTATTGACAGCAACGATTTCCGGAACCAATTCCATTTGCCCTGGCTTTACTACAATACTTACGGCAAGTGGTGGAAGCACCTACACGTGGAGTACCGGGGATAATACAACCAGTATTATTGCAAATGCCGGCATATATACAGTGACTGTAAGTGACGCCAATGGTTGTTCCGGTACTGCTGAAAAAACAATTTCCGCTTTACCGGCAGTATCAGCAAACATAAGTGGTGCTGATGAGATTTGTGTTGGATCGACCACCTTATTAACAGCAACCGGGGGAAGTGCATTTTTGTGGAATAACGGTGATATCAGTTCAAGTATTACAGTTGGGGCAGGTACTTACTCAGTGACTGTGACCAATGCGAATGGCTGCACCGGAACCTCAGAAAAAACAATCACTTCTTCGGTGTCTTTAAGTCCAGGCATTAGTGGACCTGGTACGATCTGCGCCGGAAACAGTACTACAATCACCGCGACCGGAGGAAGTAGCTTTGTTTGGAATACCGGAGACAATTCCGCCAGTATAGTTGTTGGTGCAGGAACGTATACAGTTACTGTTAGTGATGCTAATGGTTGTACCGGCTCTGCACAAAAAGTAGTTACACTTTCTCCTTCTGTCAATGCAACTATTTCAGGCGCCAGTGAAGTTTGTTCCGGATCATCAAATAATTTAATTGCTAATGGAGGAATTAGTTTTATTTGGAATACCGGTGAAACTAACAGCAATATTGATGCAACAGCGGGTACTTATATAGTTACCGTAAGTGATGCTAATGGCTGTACCGGAAGTGCTGAAGTTATTATTACCGAGGTTGAACAACCTGTTGCCGGCTTTAATCAAAACTTAGGTTGTAATCTATTACCTGGAGGAAATACTTTTTTGACAGGAAATGGAATTGGACAATGGAGTGTAGATATAAACAACCCGGGATCAGTTTCCGCTACCGATTTAAATAGTACCATTGTAACCTTAACCGGATTTGATCAGGAAGGAATTTATAACTTTTTCTTATCCAATGGAATTTGCAGAGATACCATTTCTGTGGAGATACATGCCGTTTCCAATGCCGGACCAGATCAGATTATTAATTGTTACATTGATGGGTTTACAAATTTATCTGCGACGGGCTCCGGGTTTTGGTCTGAATCATCCAACAATACCGGAACCTGTACAATAAGCGATTTAAATGATCCGAATACTTTAGTTAAAAACTTTAGTGGGGCAGGAAATTATGAACTCATCTGGAATAATGGGGCCTGTTCGGATACCTTAATTATTTTTGTAAACAATAATTGTGATTGCCCAGTCAATGACAATGATATTGACCAGCCTGTTAAATCAGAATTTTGTGGTTCAGCAAATAATATCGTATTGACAGGACAAAACGCTACTCCAAATGGGGGAAATTATCAATGGTTATACAGCTTCAATAATGGCAACTATAATCTGGCACCCGGAATTAATAATTCAAGAGACCTCGTAGTAAATACACTTGGTGTGGGAGAACACAGATTTAAAAGGGTTTATTCTACTTCAACGGGTATAATTTGTAATGATGAAAGTAATATAATCCTTATTAAAGTACATAACCTGCCAATTGCCGGTATTTCTGGAATCAGTGAATTATGTGCAGGCAGCAATGGAGACCTGACTGCAACGGGCGGACAACTTTATAACTGGAATACAGGAAGCAACACCCCTGTCATTAACATTAACACAGGAGGAAATTATACAGTTACAGTTACGGATCTAAATGGTTGTACTTCATCAATCAGTAAAAACGTTGTCATCCACAGTACTCCTACGATTTCAATCAGCGGTCAAACAGCAATATGCAGCGGCAGCAGCAGTATATTTACAGCAGTAGGTGGGGTGAGTTATGTATGGAGTACAGGTTCTACCGATGCTTCTATAACTGTAACTACAGCAGGCGACTATACCGTAACCGTAACGGATGCCAATCAATGTGAAGCGATCGGCACACGTAACTTACAGATAAACAGCAATCCGACCGCGACAATCAGTGGTGCAACTGAAATATGTACAGGAAGCAGCAGCAGCTTTACAGCAGGTGGCGGCACGGCTTACGTCTGGAATACAGGCGACACCGGAGCGACGATCACAGCAGGAACTGCGGGCG
>WBZS01000484.1_pt1 | contig 50126 bp, 42 predicted proteins | sample 5204201 | NCBI WGS metagenome assembly WBZS01 (sample SAMN12344357, study PRJNA552823) | activated sludge metagenome | biome: Activated sludge suspended growth; feature: Nitrification reactor; material: Wastewater; isolation source: activated sludge from nitrification reactor of wastewater...
CGAGTTGGAATCTTTCTTGAGTTACTTCTAATTCACTGTTGATTGTTGACATCAAAAAATTTCGCTTCCAGTTAATTCCCTAAAAAGCATCGATGGCCGACGAGAACACACCCGATCAAAAAACCGGAGATGCAACCCCGCGGAGGTTGGAAAGGGCGTTGGAGGAAGGACAAATCGCGTTTAGCACTGAATTGGTCAGTGGCTTAATGCTGTTGACGGGGCTTATGTTTTTTCTAATTGCCGGGAACTGGTTTTTTCAAGCATTGCAAAATTTGATTCGCGATCGATTCACCTTCTTTCAACCAATGATTAATTACCCGGAGACCATCTTGCTGGCGCTTCGAAAAGACTTTAGTCAAGCACTCTTGATTGCATTGAGCATCGTTGTGCCAGTCTCGACAGTGATCCTATTCATCTCGCTCATGCAAACCCGGTTTAATTTTTCCACAAAACCATTGGCTTTGGATTGGAAAAAGGTCAATCCGTGGTCTGGATTCAAGCGGTTATTCTCTCTCCGCGCTGCCAATCGCGGTGCTGTTGCGATAGCCAAGGCCGCCTCGATTGTGCTTGCCGCCTATTTCCTGACGAAGGACAGGACGGAGGAGATCGCGTCTGCCGGCGCGAACTCGATTGAGCATGGACTCGCCGTCGGAACGGAACTGCTCTTTGCCATTGGATTCCTGTCCGCCGGATTGATGGTCGTCGTCGGGGTAGTCGACTACGGCTTTCAATGGTGGAAGCAACATCAAGACCTGCGAATGACCAAACAAGAGGTCCGCGATGACAACAAAGAAACCGACGGTGATCCTCAGCTAAAGGCTAGAATCCGGCGAGTCGCAAACGAATTAAGTCGTAAGCGAAATATTCGCGCTGTTCCGTCTGCGACCGTAATCGTTACAAACCCAACTCATTTTGCCGTTGCCTTACGCTACGATCAAAATGAAGCGCCGGCTCCAATCGTGGTTGCCAAAGGTGCGGACTTCCTCGCAAAACAAATTATTCAGGTCGGCAAGGACCATGGCATTGCCATTGTCGAACGGAAGCCGGTTGCACGGTATCTGTACGCGAACGTAAAGGTCGGCCAACAAGTGCCTTACGAGGTCTTCCAAGCTGTCGCCGAGATATTGAACTTCATTCGGCAGCTGGACAACCGGGCCGCCTAACACAGCAGGTCAAACGGATTGTGTAGCGGGCGTCGACAATTGGCTTTCAATGACGAAGGGTCCCCCAATTGTGTGGGAATTGTGAATTCCGGAGATCTTCTTCATTGATCTTTGGCCACCGCCGTTGCGTTTCGACTTGTACATTGAATGATCGGCTTGATCAATCAATCCATTTGGATCCGCGATGTCCCCTTTTTCCGGCACATAAAAGACTCCACCGATACTGAGCGAAAGGGGAACCAACGTGTCGTCAGAAAGCTTTAACCCCGGAATCCGGTCGCCAATCTGGTCAGCGATAACGGTAAAGCTGCTCTCAGCGACTTTTTGGAGCACGATTAAGAACTCGTCGCCACTGAGTCGAATCGCTGTGTCGGTCGCCCGAATCGACTTTTGCAACCACTGAGCGACATGTTGAATGGCCTGATCGCCAACCTTATGTCCAAAGGTGTCGTTGACCGCCTTGAACTTGTCGATGTCAATAAAATAGAACGCAACGGGCTCTTGTTTGTCGATTGCAGCTTGCAGAATCGCGCCAAATTTGTCGTTCAGATAACGGCGGTTGTAAAGTCCGCAGAGAGTGTCGCGATAAAGCAACTCAGCGTCCACCTTTGTTTGTTGTTTTTTCGCTAATTTCAGTGATTCTACCTGGTTCTTGAAACCAATTTCTTCCAGCAACTCTTTCGCTTCATTGATCACTCGATTGGCACATACACCCTCGCCGATATCAAACGAAAACATCACCGAGTATTCGCTGACGCGGTTAGGGACCAAATCAACAATCTCTTTGGCCTTCTCGTAACTCAAGCCTAATTGGCCATTGACGAAATTGCCCCAATGCGAAACTGCGGTAGCCAGGTCCGTGGGTGAATTGCGATTGGAGAAAAGCATTTCCGTACCTTGGGTAGCCGCCTGCAGCACAATTCCCAGAACTTGGTGCCGAGATTTATTTTGCAACACAATTCGATCATGGTGTTGCTTGATGGCGTCGCCGAAGCATTCGCTCATTCCCCATTGTGTTAGAATATTCTCCGTCACATTAACGTGACTAAATCCAAAGAACGCTCGCTCCGCGGAAACAACTTCGGGGAAAATACTTCGAATCAAAACGTTATCTTTGTAGGCTTGAGGTTCGGCTGAAATCATCGCGAGAATTCCGATATCCTGCAGCATCGCGGCCAGAAAGGCGCTCCGTTTGTCGACGCCTTGCAGCTTTTCCGCAAGCAACTCGGCAAACACTGCCTGAGTTAAAGAACTTCGCCAATGGTCTTGCAGCAGCACGGGCTGCACACAATCGCGAAGACCAGAATTGCTCGATAAGTGGAAGCCGAGCAAGATTGTTCGCAATAACGACAATCCGATCTTCTGAACCGCTTCTTCAATTGTCTCAATTTTCTGCTTGAATCCAAACAACGCCGAATTAACGGTGCTAAGCACCTTGCCGCTAATCGCCGGATCTGCGCGAATAATTCGGCTGATTTCAGCAAAATCCGGCGTTTCCTGTTGGGCAATTTGTAACAACCGCATTGCGACTTCGGGCAGCGAGAACAATCGCTTACGGTTGGCAAATTGTTCGACAGTATATAGTTTTGAATTAGGGTTTGGATTCACAATATTTTAACGGTTAGGACTACGAAATTGAATGAATATTACTTAGACCGATGCATTTAGCTCACACGTAAATTCTAACGGAGGAATGACTCCTTCTTTTTCCAGAAGAGTTGCCTCGCCGCGAATGGATTCAAATCCTTTACGAATAGACTCCAGTACATTACAGGCGTCATCAAACTTATTTTCCCACAACCGGTTCATCGCAAAATGAAGTAGTCGATTGATGTTGAATGCAACTTCTGACTCATCTGTTTTCAGACCGCCATGAATAACCAAAATACACTTTTGCGCATCGATCAATTTTTGCCAAAAAGTGTTTTGTTGGTTAGTCTTTTGAGCTTCTTCAGCTGCGCGGATTCCGATTATCGCTTTTTCATAAAGCGTCAACAGCAGGTCAATTCGGGTACATCCACTGAATAACGTACTAACGGAATGTGGTTGATGGTTGACTGTGTACATAAGTTCCGAATGTTCTGGCTGTTAAACTTAGATTGCGAATTCGAAAAAGACAGAAAAATGTTTTACTTACTTTGAATTCCCGCGAGCTGACTGGCGACTATTGATTGGGTGGTTTGCAGTGAACTCAGCGCTCGCTCGAGTGCAGCAAACTGTTTGACCAACGACTCGCGTTTTGCGTCGCTGATGTTGTTGACTCGAGTAATAGCATGATCGATCGACTCAATTTGAGAATCAAAACGACGATTTATTGTTGCCATGGCGCCTTTCGAAGAATCCAAAAAGTCGCCCAACATCTGATCCACGCGTGAGGTGATTCCGCGGGACACGCTTACCTCGCCTTCGACACCCGTTTGGACTTGGCCGGGGCTGAGAGTTACACGGACTTGTAAGTCGGCAGTGTTCGCGTTGTTCTGGTTTCCGATCAGGATACGGCCCGTGCCGGTTGCCGTCTCGACAACTCCATTGACTAAAAACCTACCGGCAACGTCTTTTCCAACACCGGTCGGATTTCCACTCAACCCCAGGGTTGCAAGCGACGAACCAGCGAAACCAGAAATCCTGGATGTACTACCATAGGATTCTGAGGTGATTTTTAGTTGCCCACTATCGACGGTGACCGTGACATCGCGATTCGCCAACTTCTGAGACGAGTTGATGATGGATTGGAGATGGGCGGCCAATTGGGAAGAGGTGTAACTCCCCTCGGACAGGCTAAGCACTTCGCTCTTGACTCCGTCCACTGAAATCTCAAGGTTCTTGTTGAGTGAATCGATGACAATCGGATCTGAAGCGAGAGTCGCGCCGGTTACCGTCCCGCGTTCCGCTGCCTGGATGATGTCGACTTGGTAAGGCACCCCATTTGATTTGGTTTTGGTACTGCCCAAGAGAAATTCGATGCCCGTAACAGTACTTTTTCCAGTCATTCCAAACAAACGGGGCATTTCATCGACCGAAACGCCGCTTATTTCACCTTTCAATGCCTTATCAAGGCGTGCGGAATCGACGCTTAGTTCCCCTTTACTGTCGATTGAAATCCCAATCTGTGAAAGCCGGTTCAGCCCTGCTCCCGATCCAGGTAAAACATCTGTTACCATTTCCGACATTTGATTTCGCAGGTTCGCCACACTGCGATTTCCTAACAGCGGGCCAGCTGTTTGCGTTGCAGTGTCAAACTTTGATTTTTCATCAATGAAATCCATCAGCGAATTGTAACTGTCAACGAAGTCTTGAATGTCAGTTTTGACAGCCTCAAGATCGCGCGACACTGTGATTGTAACATCTTGGTTCGCGTCGACGGACAACAGGTCGAGAACAACGCCTTCAATCAGCCCATCAACTTGATTACTTTCGAACTCGGAAGTGATCGCACCCGGACCGGAGCCGATCTGCACGATCGCATTTGTTGCCTCCTGGATGGGGACTCCCGAAAAATCAGGACGGATGGCATTGCCTGACGGAGTTCCAAGTTGATTGTCAATCGTAATTTGATTCGCAGCGCCAGAGTGATTCGAGGTGAGCAAAATCCGTTGGGTTCCGTTTGCGGAATCTCGAACAATTGCAGCGGACACATCTTGCGATTGGGTGTTGATGGCCTGAACCAGACCAGCGACGGAGTTGTTGGAGCTGTCGATGGTTATCGCAACTGCCGGGCGGTCCCCGACTTGGATGGAAAAGGAACCGGTGGTGATCTCTTGGGCAGAGTCGTTGAATTGTGTCGATCCCAATTGCTGCGCAGCGGCTCGAGAAGTCACCCGAATGTTATACGTGCCAACGGAGGCGTTGCTACTCGCTGTTGCCGAAACGATGTCTTCTTTGCTTGATTTGACTGCCCGGGCGGAGAAGGCGCTGTTCGAACTTCGATTGAGCTTGACCATTTGAGCTCGCAAACTAAACAGTCGCGTTTCGACGCCCTGCATCGCTTGTTGCTGAAATTGAATCTCCGACTTTCGAAACGTCAATCGATCCACTTGGTTCTTTTGAAGATCGACAAGGCCATTGATAATGGTTTCGGTATTTAGACCGCTGATTAGTCCATCAACTGAAAACATCTTCCATCTCGAAATGAAATCTTTTATGTTAAAAAACGGCAGGAGACATGCACGACGCAACATCTCCTGCCGTTAGAACGCTACTAGCTACCTTGGAGGTATTAGGTCGCTATAACTTTCGCCGCCGAAAGACTATCGCAACAGTGAAAGGATCAACTGTGACGACTGATTAGCGTTAGACAAGACGGATGTGCCAGCTTGAACCAGAACTTGACTGTTCGTGAAGTTCGAAATTTCTTCAGCGAAGTCTGTGTCTCGAATTACCGATTCAGCGTTGACCGTGTTTTCCAGAGTCGATCGCATGTTGCTGGCTGTCGACTCCAGCGTGTTTCCTTGGAAGGCACCGAGGGTACCACGCAGGTTTGAGATTTCATTGATCGCAGCGTCAACTACGGCCATTGCGTCTTGGGCACCTGAGTTGGACGTGACATCGATTTCTGATAAGTCGGTGAATTGGTTGTTGTCGACGGCGATTCCAAGGCCCGTCGAGGCAACCGAGTTGATCGCAATATCGACCGTTTGGCCTTTGTTTGCACCGACTTGAAAAACCAGCGCTTGGTTGGTAATCGTTACGGTTCCTTGAGCACCAGTCACCGTTTGGGTGGCGTTAGTAGAGTCCGCTGCCAACTTCACTGTCACACCTTTGGAAGCCGCGGCACTGCCCGTTAGGACGTTGCCTTTGCCAGTAGCGGCGTTTCCACCGATGGTCCCCGCGATATCCGTTCCTGCAGTGCTGATCAACGTGGTTCCAAAGCCCGACGAGCTTGCGGCACCAGCAACATTGGAAACAACGTCCAGCTTGGCTGCCACACCAAAGGCATTTGTTCGCAAGCGTGTTGCACCACCAGCGCCGGCCTCGGCCACAACACCCGTTTGATTTGAGAATTCATTGACTCGAGCACGAACGCCAGCCGCATCGAGGCCCGCATTCAGCGAGATCGAAACTCCGTTGACCGTCAAGACTTCGTCTGCCGCCAGTGCTGCACTTTGAACAGTGCCGGCGGTTGCATTTGCGCGAGTCGCAACTGTCGTGATATTCACGGCATACGAGCCAGGCGATGTTTGCGAAGTTGCCTTCATGAATGTCGTGTCAGTATCCGATGACACACCACTAATTCCTGAGGAACCGTCCAAGAGGCGTTTTTCGCCGAATTGGGTATTGTTTGCGACACGATCAATCGTGTCCAAAGCGTTGGCAATTTCCGCTTGATTAGCCGCCAAAGCATCGTCGTCGTTAACACCCGAGTTAGCCGAATCGATGGCCAAGCTACGAATTTTGACCAGCAAGCTGTTGATTTCATTCAATGCACCTTCAGCAGTTTGCACAACGGCAACGGCTTTGTCGGTGTTGTCAATCGCCGCACGCAATCCGGCAATTTGAGCACGTTGTTTTTCTGAAATTACCAATGCAGCAGGACCATCAGCACCCCGGTTGATTTTCAATCCAGACGACAAGCGCTCGATTGAAGTATTCAGTTTGTTGGATGCACGACCTAAGTTGTGCTGGGCGTTTAACGCACCGGAATTGTTGATCAGACCTAGCATAGTAAGGATCTCCGCAATTTAGAAAAACTGTAAAAAAAAACATCCTTGTGACTTTAACCGGTTTCCTTACCGATTTTGCGAAACTCGCTGCATTCGATTACAACTCGACCAGGCTATCGGCCAACGATTTGCTCGGCGGCCTTTTCTACTGCGGCACGTTGAAAATACTCACCAGCCTGAACCTTGGCCTTGATCTCGACTAACAAACGGTTGCGAACTTCTGAATTGCCCTGCAATCGATCAAGCAATCGTTGAGGTTGTGCTTCAACGGATCGCTTGATTTCCCCTCCCGACTTCGTTTCACCGGCAGCTTCATTAGCTGAAGGCGAAGCGAATTGTGGGGTGGGAACACTCAAGTGTTTTCCATGTTTTGAGATTTCCATGAGGATTCCTTTCGTGGATTGTTTGGACAATGACGTGATCGAAGCGAAAGCATTCGACTTGCCAAGAATTCCTAAAGCGTCAATTGAATATCGACGATGGATAGGTCAGTGGTGCAAACTATTCCGATTGCGCAAGATAAATCGTCGAAATGGTCACGTTTCCACGGTACGGTGACTCAAAATGTTCGAAAAACACCGGTTTTTGCTGGCAGGCGCTCTGTACGCATTGGGCGCATTAGGCGGACTCGGATATTGGCTTTTGAGCCACCGAGGACAATCCGAGTCGCGAAAACAACTGGACGTGGAGAATATTGCCGAGGTGCGGAATGAACAAACCGTCGCCGAGGCGACAAAGTCCTCTGAATCTGCCAGCACTTCCGGTGAATCTATTAGTTCTGCTGCTACCTCCTTGGTTGTTGCCGGCGACGAGCTAATGGCCAAAGGCAGCTTCGGCGCCGCCTCAAAGAAGTTCTTGCTAGCCCAACAGACGACTGGCGAGATTACTTGCGAAGTAGCACTTCGCCTAGGAGTCTGCTCGGAATTTGGTGACCGGCCGAAAAATGCCTCCCAACATTATCGCCGTGCAGCTGAAATCAGCCGAACACCAGAGCAACGCTGGATTGCCCAATCTGGGCTGAGCCGAACATTAATTGAGTGTGGAAAAACGACAGAAGCCCTTCGTATCCTAAGCGAATTGTTTATGGAGTTCTCACAATCTCCACAAATGCCAATTTCGCTACAAGCTGAAATTGTCTTTCAATTGGCTTCCGCACTTGAAAGCCAATCGTACCCAGACTACGAACATGACTTGACCAAACCAAACATGGTCGCGATCCACACCACTCCCCCGCGTATCGAAGAGTTAGTGGAACTCATTGCCGGCTTGACCACCGCAGGCGGGAAAGACCTAACGCCAGGAGCGTCCGACTCGGAATCAGCGATCGTCGAGAATAATCAAGAGGATTCGAAGCTCGTAACAATAAGCATCACCGACAAGCCAGCCGATTCACTCGACTCGATCATCATCAACGTCAAAACAAAACTCGTTCCAATTTCCACTGTAGTCCGAAATCTCGCTGGCGAATGTGGTGTCGGATTGACCATCAACCCAGAAGTCGAATTAGTTTTGGCATGCCAGTCCAAAGTAATCGATGCAGAGCGGATGCCAGCGAGCATGATTTTGGATAGCCTCCTGCTACCGATAAACTTGCTTTGGCTACAGGAAGAATCGGGGATTCACATTTTCACGCCCGAAGAGGACGACAAATTGACGGCCCGCTATTACCTAGCAGCAGCAGATCGATTTTTCAATCGATTTTACGGTCTGTTCCCCGGCGACTACCGGGTGGCGTCAGCCCTGATGTCGCGAGGCAATCTAAAAAACATTAACGGCGATCTCAAGTCGACGGCCGAACTTTACCAGCGAGCTCTTGATGCGGGCCCCAACGAAGAATTGCTGGCAAAATTGTTCTTCAATATCGCCAACGTCGAGCTAAAATTTGGACATATCGAACAGTCGCTTCGATATTTTTATCGCGCGCTCGACCAATCTCGAGATTCCGGCCTGCAATCCGCAGCCTATTGGCATGCAGGTGAGTTGTACCTGGTAACCCGCGAATTGCGTGAAACGATCAAGGCGACCGGGCGGTCCTTGAAACTGGCTCGAACCGATCAGCAAAAACGGCAGTCCGCATTGACGATGGCTCGAGCTTACCTTTTGTCCAATCAGCCTTTGAGGGCAAACCAAATCTTGTTTGAACACCGCCAGTATTTTGAAGACTCGAAATTGGAAGATGCCGCGGCATTTTTGGGAAGCTTTTCTCGATACATCGGAATGACAGACGAAAACAATCTCAAGGTCGAATCTGATCGTTTGCTCGCAGCTCTGGGAACGATGGAATATCGACAAGTCCCGACCTTTTTGGACAGTTATCTCGCTGCAAACGCCTGGAGGGTACTCGGCTTTCGCACCAAGACGATTGCCAGTCTTTCGGTGGCACTGCAAAGTGAAGCCAATGTGTTTTGGCGACGTCAGTTTCTGTTCGAATTGGCCGGTGAACTAAAATTGAACCATCAGTTAGATGAAGCCATTGCGATTTTCGAACCTTTGATCAAAGACATGGATGACGTGATCGCAGACTCCAGTATGTTCAGCTTGGCAGAACTCTATCAACAACAAAAGAAATCAAAAGAATGTATTTCAATTTGCCAACGACTCTTGGCACGCCAACTAGGGGAAGCGGATATTGAAAACGTTTTACAAATAATGGGTAAATCCTATCGTCAATTGGGTGAATTGCATTCGGCAGCACTGTGTTTTGCTGGCATGGTCCCGATTAACCGCGGAAATGAAGTTGGCCATTAGTCGTTAAAATTTGAAGTTCGTCTGATCGGAAAACAATTTTCAAACGTCGAGAATAGCATGGCATGCAAAATACTCTGGTTGAAACGCTTACCGCTATCCGTCACTGCAATGACCATGGTTTTCGCCCTAGCGCAAGTGTTCGACAGCGTTCAGGCCCAGAATTCGCAGCCCGATGACGCAAGTCAAAAAAATATTTCCCGACAACAATTGCCATCTGTCGATTCAAATGCAGGCGACATAAGCCCATCGGACAATCAACGCCTGTTCGAATTGCGCGTTCAGTCGATCCAACAAAGAATCGAAGTCCTTAAACTTGAACTCTCCCGCCGCCAGCCTGGGGAAGCAAACGACGAAAATGTTGCCAAGGCTGAAGCCAATGAAGCAGGTGAACCAGAAGAATCAAATACGCCTCCAATGGACACTTCAGATTCCAAAGTCGACGGAACTCTGCCCAGCACAGCTCCAAATAGTCAACTTGGGCGCAGTGGTGGCGAAAACAAAGCCGTCGGCCCGAATGGCTTTCAACTCGTCTCGCTGCCCGCAAATTCCTTGGAATTGGGAAACAGTTTGTTTTCCATCGGCAACTTTTCCCAAGCGCTTCGAAGTTATGAGAATTTGCTGCAAGATGAAAAAAATCCAGTAGATCGCGCGTGGATCAAGAGTTTTGCCGCGAATTGCTACCGCTTGCAAGGCAATGTGACCACGGCTGAAAAACTGTATCGAGAGGTTGCTGGTGCAAGAATGAATGTTTTTGCTGCTGACCAAGCCCAGTGGTATCTCGACTTCACAGGCCGGAGAAAGCAAATGATTGCTGATCTGAAGGCGATTGACGAAGAACTGAAGCCCCTGGCAGAAAAAAGGGACTCGGCGAATGGAAAATGATCCTTTAGAACAGCAAGTCATCACGACACTCCAGTCGATGATTACCAAGTACCATCAGATGGAATCATTGATTGACCGGCTGGGCGAATTTGAGTCCCCTCCCGATAACCTCGATGAAATCAATAGACTCGTGCGTAATGAACTCGATGCAATTGTAAAACTCGAAAGTGAATCAAACGGGGTCAAAGAACAGTACCGTAACAGCAGGCCGCATGCGTCCGAACGGGTCAAGGAAATCACGCTGCAACTCGCCGGTTTGATTGAGCGATTCTTGATGAAGATCAATAGGTTTGAGCAGCATGTTCAGCGGTCGCGAGATGTTCTCTTGCCGCAACTTCATCAAAGTGTACGAGCGGTGCAAATGAAAGACGCATATCGCAAGAACGCTTGACCGGCACAATACGGAAGCGTCTCAAATCACCGCTACGCTGGCAATCTTCACCCCACCTCGGATGCCTGTCCATTTTCGGAAGTCCATTTTCGGACAGGACGCTATCAGCCGCACTGCCAGCATCCCAAATAGAAGTTGTTGGTTAACTACCAAATGCTTTCGGCTGAAGCCTTTACAAACTGAGAAGCTTTACCGGTTGCTAAATATTTCTTTGAGGCATCTGCGGCAAATCTCGATCTCTTAAACAGGATATCTGCCATTATCGGCATTGGTAGTAAAAGCCGAATAAATGCTATCAAATTAGCAAAATGAGTTCGTGCAGGCGTGAAGCTGGAAGAACACCATTCTGTCATCTCCAGGTGAATCACCGGATCAAGTGTCGAATCATGAAGCCTATTAGCCTATCACGCTTAGAGTCGATACCGACGCCGCAAGCAAACCAAGAGTTGCTGACTCGACAATTTGCCAATCGAGAATCGGTCGTTTCTCCATCTGATAGTCATCTAAATTCTTTAAAAAAGCATTCGGGAAAAGCCAAGCCGATTGCACGCAAGAAGCTCGAAAATGATGATGCTCTAAATCAACGCAAACAAAAACGAAAGTCGCAGATCGATCGAGAGAATTTCGGCGAGTTTCTGCAATTGCCTGATGAGATTAAAGTTGAGATCAATGTGGCGCAGCCCCTTTCGCCAAGTCCAGGTCTGTCGACAGGAGATTACCTAAGTACAGACGCCCCAATCATTGGATCTCAACCCGATCAGCCACGACTGCAAAACACCATCGCAACAATTCAGGCGAAACCAGAACAGCAGATTTCGCTTGTCCAATTTGGATTGCCCAACTTTGAACCGAGCTTGACGCCACAAGTCGAGCAGGCGAATTCACCAGCGGAAATTTTCAAACTGCTTAAGGTAACGGCTGAAAAATATCATTCTAACAAACAATCCCTCTTGACGGACAATCCAGAATCGACCAACGAGACGGGCGAAGCCAATCCGCACGATGCTCGAATTTCTAGTATCTTGAAAAAACTGATTCAAGAAAAATCTTTGGATTTGCGTTTCTCTATGTTTGGCGAAGTCAGCGAACCGGTAGCTCCTGCAAAAATACCGATGAGTATCGAGTCGATCATTCCACAGGTTCCGAATCCCGGCGACAATACGCCGAACGGTTCGATCCAAATCGATTCGAATCTTATCGACCAGCTGACAACGCATTCTGCTCAAGGAACGAATGAAAGTTCGGATATGTCGGTCTTCCGATTTTACGAACGAACACAAACCAGTTTCAACTTTCCGATCGCCGCGGACCCCTTTTTGGCCACACAACTTGTCTCACAGATCGCTGATCATTTCTCCCCGGACGGGGTTGAAACGGGACGACTATCCAGTCGCGAAATTACGATCCAAATCAAACCGGAAGACCTTGGAGCGATCAAGATTCTGGTGGAATCGGCTGAAGGCCGCTTGCATGCCAGGATCGAAGCATCAGAACTCGTGACGAGCGAAATGCTCTTGAAAGAAAAAAGTCAATTGCTCAATGCCTTGAAAGATCGCGGGCTGGATCTACAAGACTTGGACATCTCTCACGGTGACCCGCAGAGCCAACATTCAAAAAACCAAGACCACCAAGATCCGGGACACCGAATCACCTTTCCCAATGAACGACGGAACGACCGAACCCAATCCCATTTTAATTCTATTGAACAAGTAACCACTAATCCAACATCAACGAAACGCTTTGTAATCAACGTCATTGCCTAGCTCGCGTCAAACAGCAAAACCCGCTGAAACGACTTAGCCAAAAATCCAAACATAGGGAACAGTCTCATGCCGAACGCCATTACATCGCAAATCGCTTCAACGGAATTTCTTCAGCTTTTGACATTGCAACTGCAGAATCAGGATCCAATGGATCCAGTCAAGCAAGAAAATTTCATATCCCAACTCACACAGTTTTCAATGCTCGAAGGGACGGAGAAACTGAACACTTCGTTTCAAAGCATGCTGAAGCTCCAAGAAATTTCGCAAGGCATGAACTTGGCAGGCAAGACAGTCAGTTATGTCGACCCTGTAAACGGGTTGGCAAAAACGGGTCTCGTTGACGAATCATTTATCGACAACGGCTCCATCATGTTGATGATTAACGGCAGAGCTATTTCAGTAAACATGGTCACTGGTGTGAAGGCCGATTAGGACGCAAATCGTCGGTAGTCTGCAACAACAAAACGTTAGGCAATTCTCCATAAAAGACGAGGCAACATGTCACTGGCATTGCTCACAGGCGCATCCGGACTTCTCGCGCATCAGCGAAAACTTGAAGTTGTCGCCAATAACCTCGCGAACTTGAACACCACTGGCTTTAAGAGTCAACGAATTCTCTTCGGTGATTTGTTGTACAACAATATGCGTCCCGCATCGTTTGGAGACGGCGTGGCTACTGGGGGCACTAACCCGCAGCAAATTGGAGTTGGCGTTGGGATCGCCCAGATGGGACGAAACTTCAGCCAAGGCGTTCTGTCTTCGACAGGGTCACAATTTGACTTCGCCATCGATGGTACGGGTTACTTCGTAACGTCAAATGGAGAACAATTGTTCACGAGAGCCGGTGCGTTCTCTTTGGATAGCAATGGCTTTCTTGTTGACCCAACAACGGGGGCCAAAGTTCAACGGTTTGGCAACGTTGGTGAGGGATTTGACGGAAATCCTAATTTCCAGATCACCGGCGACAACTCAATCCGTGTTCCTTTCGGCGCGAACATACTTGGAAATCATACATCCCTCATCCATTTTGCTGGCAATCTTCCGGCGACGGCAGAGCCGCCTGCCGCTGAAGTGCTGACGTCATTTAAGCCATTTCAAGTTAACGGAGTACCCGCAACTGCCTCGACTCTTTTGAATGATCTCGATTCCAACATTGCCGCCTACACTACCGGAGACAAACTCCGATTGCAGGGCTTCGACTTTCGTGGCAACCCGATTAATACCACGCTGGATGTCGCAGCCACAACAACACTAGGGGACCTAGTAAACTTTTACAACTCAGCCCTCGTCGATGCAGTAGCGTCGCTCGATACTGCAGGCAATATTGTGGTCCAAGCCAATAGCAACGGAAAGTCAAAACAGGATCTTGAATTGTCGGATGAGCCGGGAAATACAGGTTCCATGGACACCGCAAACCACTTACTGGTCGAAACGGTGAAGGGCACAGATGGTGACACCCAAAACACGACTTTGCAGATTTTTGATCCTCGCGGTCAAGCACATTCTGTAAACGTAGAGTTGCGGAAAATGGATGCGAATTCCTGGGACGCAACCTTCGCATTGATGGACAGTTCGGGGACCATGATTGACAGTATCGTCAAACGAATCGAGTTTTCCGAAAACGGAAGTTTTCTTGCAGTTCGTGGAGTTGGGGACGGCGATTCCAACATCGAATTGAAATTCAACTCGATGTCAACAAATCAATCAATCAATGTTGACTTCAGTAAATTCACCCATTTGGCAAAAGCGTTTTCTGGCACAATTGACCAGGACGGGTTTCCTCCTGGAAGCTTGGCTAACGTCGCCGTGTCCTCCACCGGCGTTTTGGAAGGAATTGCTACCAACGGAAAAAAAGTCCCGATTGCTCAACTCGCAATTGCAAACTTTGCGAACAACGAAGGCTTGGAAGCGATCGGTCAAAATTATTTCCGCCAAACAGTCAACAGTGGTGCAGCCCAGATTGACGCAAGTTTTGCCGGAAAAAACAGTTCAATCCGTGGTGGCCAACTTGAATCATCCAACGTGGACGTCGCACTGGAATTTACCCAGATGATTGTGGCCCAACGAGGGTTTTCTGCTAACGCCCGAAGCATCACCGTCGCCAGTGAAATCCTGCAAGAGCTGAATAATCTCCTGCGTTAGTCGATGTAGGTTCATGATCGAATCGGTCATTGCTTGTTTAATGCACCGACGATTAGTGCGTTGTCAGCGAAGTGAACATTGCGCGAAAAATTCTGGAATCGTTCCGATTTTCCGATCCAACCTGTACCTGATTGGAAACGTGAATCCCCTTGAATTTCTGCGACTTTTGGAATATCTTGACTTTTGCGTTGCGCGGGTGGCACGCCGTTGCCGTTGAAAATTGTTTCTTTCCAAAAAATTGTTAATCGAATTTTTGCAAAGAGGCTGCTACACCAGCAGAAACGCGATTTCACGATTGGTTTAAGAGAAGGTCGTACGAACGATTCATGTTCAATCAAGTCTTTGAGATTCAGGACATTTGGGTCGTTGGTGTTTTGATCGTCTTAGAAGGTGTGTTGTCGATTGACAACGCGCTTGTCTTAGGACTGCTCGCCAAACGTGTTCGACCAGATCAGCAGGCACGCGTTTTGACTTATGGGCTGGTTGGGGCATTTGTGATTCGGCTGATCGCCATTGGCTTCGCGCAATACCTTTTAGGTTGGCGAATTGTCAAATTGATCGGTGGCGGGTATTTGGTATACGTGGCCGTCAGCTATTTTTACGGTCAAATCTTTGGGAAAAGCGGAGAGAGAATCGTCCTCGATGAGCAGGGACAACCGAGCTTGGTCGAGGGCGAAACGGGTAAGACGCTTTCTCCTGAACGTCTAGATGAGGAATTGGAAGAGCGCAGTATTGTCCAGCCGCCTGAGCGTGAGTTCATTGAAAGCGATAACGGCAACACCCGGGTTCGAAGCGAATCATCGGCGGAATCCAAAATCAGGGACGGTAAGCGCGGGTCCGCGCCGAAGGCGGTTGTTGAGACGTTGTACGCGAGTTTTTGGAAAACGATCCTTGTTGTCGAACTAACGGACTTGGCTTTCGCAGTCGATTCCATCTTGGCTGGTATCGCACTGGTCGGCTCACCACCCGCTGGACACATCGGTATTCATCCCAAGCTTTGGGTCGTTGTTCTAGGTGGGATGTTGGGCGTGATGCTCATGCGTGTCGCGGCGATGATTTTCATCAAGATGCTCGAACGGTTCCCTAGATTTGAATTGTCGGCTTATCTGCTGGTGTTGATCATTGGTAGTAAGTTATGTTTGGAATGGATTTTCAACACTCCCGGTCATGAACACCGGCTCGATTTTCACAACTACCAACATCCGGCATTTATCTCTTTTTGGACGGCAATGTTGGTGGCATTCTTGATCGGTTTTATCAAGCCACGTCAATCTGAGTAAACAGCACATTTCAGAGAGCCACGTCTACAATTCACTTTGGCGTTTTTGACTGATTCGCTTGGTCGTTATGCCCGCTGGCACATCCGAAGACTTCCCCGACGTTTGTAATCAAATCAACAGTTCATTCCTTTTGGATTCGCGTTGAAGCCTTTCGCCAAAGACGGCATCGGTCCTTCTGTTTTATGGAACCAGACGTTCTTCGTCGTTGAACGATACGTGTTTGCAAAGTGTCCAAGGAACCATCAACGCGACTTGGACTGAAAAATCGTTACAACCGGTCTCGTTTATTGAAATCGCAAGTGGGTTTGGGTATGCTGGGAAAGCGGCAATTTATCCGATTCCGGCACAGCTTTAGATACTCGCGTCGGTTCTTCCCCGAAAACCTCTTTCACGTTCTTTGATTCACAGGACAATCATGAAGGCTAAACGACGTTCACGATCCGCTCGACATACTTTGCAGTACCAACAGCTAGAGGATCGCCGGGTAATGGCTGCCGGAATCGATCGGACACCGATTGTTAATTTGCCTAACAACAAGAATGTCGCGCTTAACTCTGGATTTGAACTTTCGACCAATGGCATCAATGACATCTACTTGGACCAAAATGTACAGGCCTGGAATGTCATTGCCGGGGGCGGCTCGACGATGAAGATTTTTCCGGCAGGCTCCACGGCGCGGGGAAAAGTCCTACAGATCGATCATGTCGCAGGGCAACGCGACGGAGTTTTTCAGGACTTTCAAGTCAAGGCCTTTAAAAATCATTTGATTTCGTTTGATCTGCGGGCTTCTGCGGTCAGTTCAACCGCTGATGCGCAAACCAACGATGTAGAAGTTTTGTGGAACGGCGTCAGCATTGGCGTTTTCCGTCCGACGGATGTGTTTCGCCGATACAAGGTAATGGCGGAGGGCTCGGCGTCGACCGTTGGTACGCTAACCTTTCGCGAAGTTAACGCGCAGGGTTCTGCTTCGGATGATGGCCTCGGCGCACAGCTAGACAATATCAAAGTTGTACAGGTTTCGAGTGATACGTCTCGAAACGGAGATTTCGAAGAAGGAACAACTGCGGGTTCGAACACGACGGTTTCCGGCTGGCAAAAACGCGGCGGAACTCCTTTTTCAATACTTGCGGCGGGCGCGCCATCCGGCGGAAAGTTTCTGAATCTGGACAGCGATGCATCCAAAGTTGACTTGATCAAACAAAGATACAGTGCCATAGCCGGAGAAACGTATGTAATTTCTTTTGCGGCTAAACTCGATCCAACGCGTGATCGCGGAGGAATTTCGGATCAAATTCGAGTACGTTTCGGTGATGCGTTTGCCGGAACAATTCGGGCAAATAACCAATGGCATCGATACCACATCGTGGTGAAACCTTCGGGTGTTGACAACGAACTCGTGCTTCGAGAGGCCGGAACAAAGAGCGGTCAATTGGACACTGGCGACGGGAAAGGTCCATGGATTGATGACATTCGCTTCACTCGCGTAACGGCCGATTGGGAGTTGGGTGTTGATTTGAATGGGGGCAATTCAGGCACGTCGCGCACTATTGTTTATACAGAAGGCGATTTAAGCAAGTCAGTGCTGAATGATGAACTGATTGTCTTTAACCGTACTCGTGAGTCACTCACCGGCGCGAAAATTGTGTTGACCAATGCATTGAATGGCAACAATGAGTCCTTGGCGGCAAATGTTTCCGGGACTTCGATTCGTTCGCTTTTCGATGCGGCGAAAAAGACCCTATTCCTTTCTGGAAATGACTCCGTTGCAGCGTACAAAAAAGTTTTGGCATCATTGACCTATCGAAACGTCGGCGAAAACCCAACCGGCGGCACACGAGTTATACGTGTTTCGATTCAAGACCAAGGCGCAGCAAGTAATGTTGCAAACCTCCTCGTAAATATCGACCCTGTGAATGACACACCTGCAATTCAACCGATTGCGGACACATCGATTACTGCGGGGACCCAGTTCGTTTTGCAGGTTCAAGCCAGCGATGTTGAAAACCAACAGTTGTTTTATTCACTGAGTTCTTCCGGAACAGCTTTGGCTGTAGGCGAGTCGGGACCAACGATTAGTCCCACAGGCGAAATCCGTTGGACACCTGGACAAGGTGGGGACATCACCGTGACCGTGACCGTTCGCGACACTCAAGGCGGCTCGTCACAGGAAGTGTTCAAGATCACAAGCCTGCTGAACGCAACATTGACTGGTTTCGTTCCTTTCTCCGGTAATCGGCAATTGTCCTACGTGACACCTTCGGCGCGCAATGGGGTTTATGCGACCGCACCTACGATGACGATTAACACCGCTAAAACGTATGAAGCAGTGCTCGCAACTGATCTTGGTGAATTGCGGTTGGAGCTTTATGCGTCAAAGGCACCCAAAACCGTAAATAATTTTGTGGCACTCGCCCGCGACGGATACTTCGACGGACTTAATTTCCATCGCGTGATCAACGACGTTTCCAATCGATTCGTGGCTCAGGGCGGAGACCCACTTGGTACGGGAACGGGTGGACCCGGGTACACCTTCGCTGACGAGTTCGATGCGACCTTGAACTTTAGCGGAAACGGTGTTCTCGCAATGGCAAACTCAGGACCTGGTACCAACGGCAGTCAGTTCTTTATCACTTACGCGCCTCAAGTGCATTTGAACAACAAGCATTCGATTTTCGGCCGTTTGGTTGCGGGTTCTTCCGTAATGGATCAATTTAAGTCGACCGCATCGTCGAGTGAACGGATTATCATCCGCAAGGTGACGATCAACGAGTCTTGATCAATCGCCGTTACATCGAGGATTAAGACCTTTGGTGATTTTGTCGCAAGCCGACGATCCTCTGCTTTTTCGCGGGTCGCGATCTATTCACGCCGTTGTCCTTTTCATTAAAATGGCAAACAATTAATGCAATCGTCTACAGGTCGGCGTCGCAGTCCAGAACGATTCGCTACTGTTCGCGCGTTCACCCAAAGGTCAACCAATGTCAAATTCTCGCACGATCAAGATTTTCGACACTACCCTGCGCGATGGCGAACAATCGCCCGGTGCAAGCTTGAACCACAAAGAGAAGATGGAAATCGCTCAGGCGCTTGTTGATTTGGGCGTAGACGTCATCGAAGCCGGATTTCCAATTGCCTCGCCAGATGATTTCGAAGCAGTCCGGGAAATCGCCGCCAATTTTCATGGTCCGGAAATTTGCGGGCTTGCTCGGTGTGCTGCCGCCGACATCGATCGCGCATGGGAGGCGCTCAAGCATTCGTCCAACCCTCGTATCCATGTCTTCCTGGCAACCAGCGCAATTCACCGCGAGTTCAAATTGAAAATGACTCCAGATGAAATTGTGTCGCGCGCTGTCGAGGGCGTGAGGCGGGCGGCCAGCTATTGTCCTAATGTCGAGTTCTCCCCTGAAGATGCCGCGCGAACGGAACTCGATTTTCTCTGCCGGGTGGTCGAGGCTGTCATTTCCGCTGGCGCTACCACAGTAAACATTCCAGACACCGTCGGTTACGCAACGCCAGCACACATGGGCAACGTCATCAAGACGCTGGTCAACCGCGTTCCAAACATCGGCAAGGCCGTCATTTCCGTTCACTGTCACAATGACTTGGGGCTCGCAGTTGCCAACAGCTTGGCTGCTGTCGAAAACGGTGCCGGACAGATTGAGTGCACGATCAACGGAATTGGTGAACGAGCAGGAAATTGCTCGCTGGAAGAAGTTGTCATGGCAATGCGCACTCGAAATGATTTTTACAAATGCGACACCCGAATCGACTCCACCAAATTGGTTCCGACCAGCCGGCTTGTTTCGGCGACAACTGGATTGTTGGTTCAGCGAAACAAGGCGATTGTCGGGAGAAACGCATTTGCCCACGAGGCCGGAATCCACCAAGACGGCATGCTCAAGGAACGCACGACCTACGAAATCATGCGACCTGAGGACGTAGGCTTGAGTAAAACCGATCTGGTCCTTGGCAAACATAGTGGCCGAGCGGCTCTTAACGATCGTGTGAAACAACTCGGCTTCATTGTGACATCCGAACAACTTCAAAAGGTATTTGAGCAATTCAAACATCTCGCCGACCGTAAAAAAGAGGTCCACGATGGCGACATTGCAGCTCTGGTCGAACAAGAGCTTTTCGGGAAAATCGGTGAGGAATGGTCACTGGCGGATTTCTCGGCCTCACACGATTTCCAGCAGAAACCACGATTTGTCCTGACTCTCACTCGTGGAGACGAAAGCGAAAGTGTAGAGGTGTGCGAAGGCGAAGGACTCATCGAAGCAGCATGCTTGGCCATAGAGAAAATTACAGGAGTCTCATTCGGTTGCAAGGAATATGAGGTCCGCAGTCAATCCCTGGGGCACAATGCGCTGACCGAAGTACATGTCGAGATCGAACACGAGGGAGCGATTTTTCGCGGACGTGGTGCCGGCTCGGAACATACCGAGGCGTCTACTCGCGCGTTGCTCAATGCAGTGAATCGTGTCTTGACGTCTTCGCGACTGAAACAGAACGCGGGCTAATTTTTCGCGTTATCTGATGGCGTCAGTAAATAAAAAGGCCGAGTCGTTTGGAGCTCGGCCCTTTTTCGTCATCCTGCAATCCTCTGCGTCTTATTTAAAAAGATTGCGGAGCCCGTAGGTGAAGAAGGAAACCATCGCAAAGTTTGTGATTTCTTCTTGCGGCTTGTACCTCAAAATCAAAGTATCGCCAGCCTTTACCAATAGACGAGCTTTCGGATTGTTAATTGCATTATTGATGTCTACTCGAACAGCAATCTGTTGGTTGCCTGGAAGTTTGCGGAGAACAATCAACTCGCTCGCCGGAACGCCTTGGAGCCCACCCAGGAAGCTGGAACTTTGTTGGCGACCCGTGCCAACACTGGACCCGGAGAGTGCAATAGCACCGAGCACGTCCAAATCGTAGTCGCGAGGCAACGGCCATTCTCCGCCGATCAACAACCCTCCAGTGTAATAGACATCCGTATTTCGACTATCGACATAGACAATGTCACCGTCTCGCAGGATGATGTCTTCTGTTCGGAATTGCGGTGGCTTGTCCGGATCATGTCGCAGCGGAATTTTTACGGTCGCCGACTCATTGGCAACTGCCGGGATCACACCGTACGGGAATTCGTCAGGTCCATGAGTGCGGTAGAATTCTTCGATTTCACGGGCTCGATTTTCCATTTGCAAACGGTCACCACGCATGATTCGCAATTCAATTTTCGCATTGACGCCGGGCATCCCACCCGTTTGTGACAATGCATTGAGCACGTCATTCTCGCCCGCTGGCAACTGAAGTACCGAACCGCGACTACTTTGGTCCGAACGATCAGTCACCGCTCTCGTTCCACGAGTCGCCGAGAATTGAGCGTTTCCGAAGAAGGTATTGTCTTGGCGAACCACAAAAACACGAAAGGTTCGCTTTCGCATCAATGACACAATGATTCGACCGTTTTCCTGCATCACAGGTCGTTCACCCTGCCGATAAACACGTGTGATCAATTGTTCGACTTGTTGAATGTTCAAGCCTCGCACTGAAATTGGGCGGACGAGCGGCAATGAAATTGTTCCGTCTTCGCGAACCGGCACTGGAAAGCCAATTGCGGGAGGCAAATCGCTGTTGGGGTCCGGCAATTGAACCGGTGGAGCCTGGTCAAATTCACCGAGCACTCCTTCCACAAAAATACCAAGCGTGTCGCCGTCGTCGAGAATGTAAACATCCGATTTGGGCTGACGAAGCCGGGCGACATCAATAGGTACCTTGTTGGCCTGCGGCTCACTCAAAAATTGAGCGGGGAGTCGTTCAGCAGGGACCGAGTCGATTGGAGACAAGATCGCCGTGCAACCCGTCGCGGTGACACCAATCGTTAATGCAACGAGAATTGTCGCAATGCGGTTCGAGGAATTGAATGCGCGGAATTGTTTTTTGATAGGCATCGATAGGTAACTCCAAAAGCTCTAGCCGTTAACGCTGACGAACAAATGACCGCCAAACGGACGGCTACCGGTACTGGAACGAGCGATTCGAATTGTTTGAGTTGTAGTTATTGACAGGCATTGGTGGTCCATTTACCGGCAAAGAACCGGAATCGTTGGAGTCGCTTGGGGAGACGACGGGAACGTCGCTGGGCAATTTCGGGTCGCTCTCAGATTGCTCGATGGCTTGTTCCATCAAACGAGAAATGTAGATGTTGCTGTACTTGTCCATGTTGCGGTTTTTCGCCGCTTGAGCACCCAGCGGATAGCCATCGAACCACGCATTCACGCAGGCCGCACCCTCTTCCGACTGGTATTCGTAATTAAGATAGTCTTTCGATGGTGTCGCTGGCACGTAGCCATCACCACCGCGGCATACGGAACAATAGCCTGCGACGTATCCACGCTGAAAATGGTCCGCGAATGGCCGACAGCTAGTGCCATATTCCAAGTTGTATGCCCGACGCGCCCACACGACATCTCGATAATGGACGAACATTTCATCCACCAATCGAGTTCGCCCAGGATTGGATGTAAAAATTGAACAACCCGTTTGGACGACGACAAAAAGTGCCAAGGCGAAAATCCATCCCTTGGACAAAAACCTTTTGGAACACTTCATTCGATCCTGGCAATCGCCCGAACCCTTGCTCGCGACGATTGAAGTATCCGAATTCTGTGGCATGACGTCCCCCTGAAATGGCAATCCATGAACGCAGGGCAGGAGTCTTGAATCCTGCTCATTCCTAGAATCGCCATTCGGGATGGGCGAGATTTAACGAAGATTCCACTTTTTCCGCTTTTAGCGAAAAATTGGGTTGGGGAAAAGCTTCGGACCGCCCGTTTCGTCCAACGCTGGCATTCTTACGCCAGCAGACGTTGAGCCCAAGTCGAAATGGATCGAAAGGCAACCTCTACATCGCCTTCCGTGCATTCGAATTGGCCAACTTGAAATCGAAGAACCTGGCGGCCTTTGACCTTGGTCGGGGAAAGGTAAATTTGCCCCTCAGCGTTCAAAACACCGAGCAGCTGAAGATTCAGCGCGTCCAGGCTTTCGTCCGTCAATCCCGGTTTGTGAAGCCGAAAAGTAAACAGGGATAGGTAGGGCTGCGTTACGATTTCAATGTTTGGCAAGGCATCCAATCTAATTGCCAGGTCCTGGGACCAAGCGACATGATTTCGAATCCGTTGCCGAAGATCCTCCAGCCCATAACAACGCATCACAAACCACATTTTCAAGGCCCGAAATCGTCGCCCCAACTGGACTGAATATTCACAATAGTCGATCGCACTGCCTCGATCGGGCGTTTGCAAGTATTCCGGATGAATCGCAAGAGTACGCAAAACTTCGTCGGCGTTTTTAAAAAAATGCGTGGAGCAATCGAATTGGATCCCCATCCACTTATGGGGATTCGCCACAATCGAATCTGCCATTTCGATTCCCACCCAATCGCCTCGAAACTCGGGGCACAACATGGCAATGCCTGCCCAAGCCGCATCGACGTGCGTGTAAAGGTTGTATTTCTTGGCAACACCACAGGCGGCAGCAAGCTTATCTGTGGCGCCAAAACTCGTGCCACCGACGCACAGAACCAACCCACACGGCAGATGACCGGCCGCCAAATCCCGTTCGATCGCGTCCTCAAGTGCGGCAGCGTCTAGTGAGTGATTCGGGCCTCGAGTCGGAATTCGAACTAAGTTCTCTTCGCCGATGCCAGCAATCCAAATTGCTCGGTCGATAGACGAATGTACCAAGTCCGATGCGTAGACCCGCAACCGCCGCGAACCTGCGAGCCCGGCGCGGTTGCCAGTCCATTGGAGAGCCCGTTCCCTCATGACAAGTACCGCCACAAGCGTGGCAGTCGACGCCGTGTCCTGAATAACACCAGAGAATTCCTGCGGGATCGCCAGAGCCTGAGCAAGCCAACGCAGCATGACCGTCTCAAGTTCCGAGGCGGCCGGCGAAGTCTGCCAAATCATGCATTGTGCCGCGATACTGGAGACCAGCATTTCAGCAACTACCGACGGGGGGGAGGCATTCGAAGGGAAGTAAGCAAAGAAACGCGGATGCTGCCAATGCGTGATGCCGGGCAATATCAAGCGCTCGAAGTCAGCGAAGATCTCTGCCATCGGTTCGGCAGTCTCCGGCGCAGATTTCGGCAACTTCGATTCAAGCTCGCCGGGGCGCACTTGCGAACGGACTGGAAAATCCCGAATGGACTCGCGATATTGTGCCCCCCAATCCGCCGCCTTTCGAGCCCAATTTCGAAACTCGTTGTGGTTCATGGGCGATGGCTCATCTTTGATGGGCTAAAAACGAAGTAATGGCGACTGGCAGTCTAGTTTGCGCGGCGGTAACTCATGGCCTCGCGCACACGTTCCTTGGCCAACGTTAGCGCGGCGTCACGTGGCTTGACTTTTTGCGACACCGCCTTCTTCAGGACTGCATAAGTGTTTTCCTTCATCTTCTCTTCAATTTCCTGGAAGGCTGCAGTTTTGGTTCCGCCATGATACTCAACCGAACCGCAAATTACTCCGCCTGCGTTGGCTACAAAGTCCGGTACACAAATGACACCTCGATCATGCAGAATTTTTTCCGCTTCAACGGTGCAAGGAATGTTGGCTCCCTGCAACATTAACTTGCATTTCAAAAGGTGAGCATTTTCCGCCGTAATCACGTCGGGTTGCGCCGCGGGAACGAAAATATCAACTGGCAATTCAACAAATGCATCGCGGGCCAAAATCTTGGAGCCTGCACGATTGTACTCCGTGATCTTGCGACCGCTCTTCATCAATTGACATAACTCTTCGACGTCCAACCCATCCGGGTGGTAAACGGTTCCCGCCAAGTCAGTTGCCCCAACAATGACGGCACCACGTTTGGGATGTGACAAATAACGAGCGGCATGCTGCCCGACATTCCCAAAGCCTTGAATCGAAACCGTCGCTCCTTTTAGTTTGATATTGGCAAATTCCTGGGCAATTTCGGCGCAAACGGCGAGACCGAATCCGGTCGCTCCAACTTGATCCAAGGGAATACCACCCAAGACACTACTTAGTCCAACCGAGCGACGAATCTCATCTCGAACCCACGCCATCGAAGTTTCATCAGTTCCCATATCCGGTCCAGGGATGTACTGATTTAAAGTCTCAATGCCGCGCGCGAATTGGCGGATTAGGGTCTCTTTCTTCTCCGGCGTCAATTGTCGCGGGTCGGCGATAATTCCTGACTTGCCGCCGCCATGAGGAATTCCGGCGAGGGCGTTTTTCCAAGTCATCGCGCGGGCCAGCCGAAAAACTTCCTGAGTGTTCACGGTTGGCGTCATACGAATCCCGCCGATTGCCGGACCGATACTACTGTTATCGATTACCACAATGCCGCGGAGACCGCACCGTGGTTCATAGATGTAGACTATCTTCTCTGGTCCCCATTCGTCCGCGAAAATGTCAAACACTGAATCCGATTGACCAGGTTTCGTTTCGACTTTTTCAATCATCAATGACATCTTGGAACCTTTTGGTATTGATCTCTAATCGAAGACTCTGCGCATCGACGCTGGAAAACAAGGCTACTACACTAATTCATAGGACTGCCGTAGAGGCGTTCACATTTTAGTCGTCTGTCGTTTCTCTCGCCACGACCCGCAAATCTTCGCAGCCTCGCAATCCTGCGCACTTGTACGAATTCCGTCCATGGTTAGATGAAAAAAATGTCGCACTCGGGACCTCCGTCTTCAGGAAACGTCTTCCGCAACGAGGAGTGCCGCGGCGACTTCCTTACAAACGAAAGAGTCATCCGCGTAACTGGATTGGTTTGCGAAATTCGCGGTCGAAATTTCGAATTCCAGCAAAACAGGAATGCTGGCAAATCCCGATACCATAATGGTCGCCAGACAAAGTTTTTCTTGTCCCCGCCTCACGGCGGATAAATTTGCCCGAAGTCCCCCTTCGGAAACAAAGGAGTGTTTCATGCGCACCGTTTTTGCTGTCATGCTGTTGATTTCCGCGAGTCATTTGGCGGCTCAGGAAAATTTGGCGCCTAAGCGTCAAATCCTTGATTACTCAACGGCCTACAATCGCTGTCAAAGCGGCGACAAACCAATGTTGGTTTTAGTGACAGCAACCTGGTGTGCTCCGTGTCAACAAATGAAGAATACCACGCTGCCCGAGTTGCTCAACAAGGATTCGCTCAAAGACGTCCATTTCGCAACGGTCGATTACGATTCGGAGTTGGCGGTTGCCCAACAACTGATTGGCGACCGAGGCGTGCCTCAACTTGTTTTGTTTCAAAAAGTCGACAACCAATGGGTTCGTCGCTACATCTCCGGGATGCAAACAACACAGGCCGTCGAAGACTTCATCAACAAGTCGAAGGCAGGTGTTGTGCAAGTTGCAAACTCGGCAGCAGAAGCGAAAAAGTAAGCTAGACGTTTGGCTACTCTTGATTAAGTTAAATGCCAAGTCCTCAAGGGCTTGGCATTTTTTTTGTTGACCTTTCGCTGGCACCAGCCATGAATCCCGAAATCGCCGTCGTCATACCTGCGATGAACGAACAAGCAAACGTCCGCGATGCGATTCATTCCGCAATCCAAGGCAAGGCCTTCGAAGTGGTTGTCGCGGATGGCGGCAGTATTGACGAAACGGCAACAATTGCCGGGGCTGCAGGGGCACGAGTGATCGCTTCCAAACCGGGGCGCGGAATTCAAATGAACTCCGGAGCACGGGCGTCAACAGCCGACGTGTTACTTTTTTTGCATGCTGACAATCGTTTGCCGACTGATTTCGCAGTACAGATTCGAATTGCGTTGGAAGATCCGCGTGTCCGTGCCGGAATTTTTCGGCAACGCATCGAGAGCAGATCGTTGATCTTCCGTTTGATTGCGTGGGGCAATGAACAACGAGTGCGCTGGAGGAACCTTGCCTATGGCGACCAAGGCATTTGGATGCGTCGCACAGTTTTCGAGGAACTTGGAGGATTCCCAGAAGTGCCCCTAATGGAGGATTACATTTTTTCCGAGCAATTACGACAGCGATATCGATTTGCCGTGCTGCCCGGTCCGTTGACCGTAAGTGCTCGCCGCTGGCAACAACGCGGCGTCATCAGTCAAACGTTGCTTAATTGGCGAATTATCGCCGGGTACAAACGAGGCACCGCGCTTGAGGAACTTAAATCACTTTACCGGCGCCATGACCATTAACAAATCGATGAATCAACCTGCTGTGGTTGGTCAATCAAGCGACAATTCGCGAGGCACTTTATCCAAAAATCGGCCGGATTGGAAACCATAATCAATTACATGAAGCTGGTCCCGATTTCGTCCATCACTTTACGAGCTTACACCTCGTTGCTAAAATTATGCCTTCAAAATTCTCGCGGGTTTTCCATCGAGAATTCACAATCTGCGGCGGGATAGCTCAGTTGGTTAGAGCGAAGGCTTCATAAGCCTTAGGTCACCGGTTCAAGTCCGGTTCCCGCTATTTTTCTACAAAAGCCGTTATGCTGAAGAGCACAACGGTTTTTTTATGGCCAGACGTGAACCTTTACCGATTCGGACCCTCCACCAGAGTGGCGTTTTCGGTAAATTCCATCTTCAGTTTTGTGTTGGCGAGAAATGATCAAGGCGTTACCCACGGTCGCCAAAGTTCTCGCGCATGAGGACATTCGGGTCGGCGACTTCGTTTCGGTGATTGGTTTAGCGCATCAGATTCCCAGCTTCTATTGGTGCGGCGTCGATTCGGCATTCCTGCGGCCGGAACAGTTGGTGAAGCTGGAATTCTGGGTATCCGATGCGAATCCGGTTCGCGTCAAGTCCATTTGTTTGCCTCAAGTTTTCGTGATGGATATGGAGCGAGAATTTTCCATGATTGACGTCCGCCGATCCCGCTTGGTGAAGGTTACCGATGACTTCGCCAAGACTGTTTGGCATTCACTCCGTCGAGCCAAGGCACGCGCCGTGAAGAAAGGCTGATAGGGTGAAGGGAAGGGAAGGGAAGGGAAGGGAAGGGAAGGGAAGGGAAGGGAAGGGAAGGGAAGGCTGCCACATCTCATCAAAAGACTCATGAAGGCCTGCCGATTGAATCCCCTTTGAATAATTCGCTGCGAATCCGCAGGGATGCTGGAATAGCACCGTAATTTTGCGAAAATTCTGGAAAATGCAGAATTTTTTCCAAGGATTAATTGCCTTCCACGAACTTCTGATGTTCCCAAAAGGGAAATTGTTGCGGCTGAAAAAAAATTGGAATCGACCCAATGTCAAAAGACCAATTCCCTCAGAAACAATTTGTGAAATACGTTCCTGTAGGATTTGTGGATACGCACAGCCTCGTCTTGTCTTACGTATTTTGGATTTTTGGCTTTTTCGGAGCGCACCGTTTCTATCTGGGGCGTCCTTTGAGTGGCCTTTTGTATCTGTGCACGCTAGGTCTATTCGGTATTGGTTGGATCGTCGACTTGTTTCTAATCCCTGGGATAATTCAGGAAAACAATCGTCGGTTTCAGGCAGGTGTAGTCGACTACAATGTCGCCTGGATTCTCTTATGGCTTGGCGGGGTTCTCGGACTCCACCGGTTTTACGAAGGCAAAATTCTTACCGGGGTCCTGTACCTGTTGACCGGCGGATTATTTCTGCTCGGCGTCATTTACGACATGTTTACGCTCAACGAACAAATCGACGAAGTCAACCATCGGGGCCTTGCGCAGTTCGTATTGGCATAACATGGATCGGACGTTTTGTCCGTTGTTTAGTGATTAGGCAGGCGAACAGGAGCTCGCCAATTCGGCCGTTCGTTTGCAAAGCTGCTCTGCATCGGGCATCGATTTTGCTTCGGCAATCGCACGTACAATTGGTTCTGTATTGCTGGGGCGGACAAGCAACCATTTGTCAGGCCAATCCAAACGCAAACCATCTTGCGAATCAAAACGCGCCGCCGGAAACTCGTTGCGTAGCTTTTCAAGCAACTCGGGAACGGCTTCGCGAGGCAGTGCCACCGTCGACTTATAAATCTTGTAGCTCGGTAGTTTGGCAACCAATATACTGAGTGGTTCGTTTCGCTTCGCCATCAAATCGAGTACTTGGGCCATCGCGGCAAAACTGTCGCGGACATAACCCACGCGCGGATCGATCGGGCCGCCGTTTCCTTCGCCTCCATACACCGCGTTCGTCTCGATCATTTTCCCGGTAACATTAGCTTCGCCGACCGCACTCGTTGCATAAATCGCTCCGTACTTAGCCGCGATGTCAGCCGACATGCGACTGGATGAGCAATTGGTAACCACCGTTTTGCCACGCGCATCAATTTGCGCGAGCGCATGGTCCAAGGTCAACGCCAGAGTGTACTCTTCGCCAATGTATCGCCCATGCTCGTCAATGATTGCCAACCGATCGGCGTCCGGATCCTGACAAAAGACGGCGTCCGCTCCAAAATTCTCGGATCGCTCAATTACTGGCTGAAGATTGGTCGCAGTTGGTTCCGGTGGGTGGGCAAATCTTCCGTCGGGAATATCGCCGAGAACCTCGGCTTGGCATCCCAGTTCATGCAAAAGAATCTTTCCCAACACGGACCCTGCTCCGTGGTTGCTGTCGAGCACAACTTTGAACTTCCGATTTCGAATCAAATCAGCGTCCACCGTATTCAAGACTCGCTGCAAGTGAGCCGACACCGTGTCGCGAACTTCCCTCCATTCCCCTAAACCATCGAAATCTACAAACTTGTGCAGACGATGACGGTAGGCGTCGATGACGGCTTGTCCGGCCGATGCGGAAATCACACGGCCGTCGGCGCCAAAAAGTTTGATTCCGTTGTAGGGCGGCGGATTATGGCTGGCGGAAATTTGAATTCCGGCGACTGCCTTTAACTGCCGAACCAGGACTCCTGTTGTGGGAGTAGCCGCTACGTCTGCGTACAAGACGTTGAATCCGCTGGCCTGTAAAACGCTCCCGATCGCTTGAGCCAACATCGGACCGCTGACTCGGCCATCTCGAGTCAATACTACGTCGCTACCCTGTGGCATTCCCGAGACGAAGGCGGCGATGTACCTCATCGCAACCTCGGGTGTCAAACTTTCGCCGACAATTCCTCGCAATCCTGAAACGCTGATAATTGGCTCGTTCATTTTTCCTCAAAGCAACGACGAATTTCGCGATGGGCAGCAGACCCACCTGTTCTTTAGCAGACTTATTATTGATTGACCTGATCATCTTGGCAATTGATTACCGGCTGTTCCGAACTAAGACCCTTTTGAAACCGGGGCGAATACGCGATAATCTGGTGACTGGTCTAAAAAGTCTATTTTTGTGAGGGAAGTATGAAACGAATTTTGTTGGGCTTGGCCCTAACGGTCGGCTCTATTGGATTAAGTTCATTTGCGAACGCCCAAAACGATGTTTTGGATCGATCAACGTTTGATAGTTCGATTCGCGTTCAAGACGATTTGTTCATGCACGTAAACGGGACTTGGCTCCAGAAAACCGAAATCCCAAGCGACAAGTCGAATTATGGTTCATTTATTCAACTTGATGACTTGTCGCGGGAGCGCATCAAGGGCATTGTCGAAAAGAACGCCGAAACAAAACACGAAAGTGGATCGATCGGCCAAAAAGTGGGCGACTTTTACAATTCGTTCCTGGACGAAGCGGGAGTTAACGAAAAAGGCATTGCGCCAGTGCGTGAGCTTTTAAAGGAGGTCACCACACTCGATACGCACGAAAAAATTGTTGCTCATTTTGGCAAGCTTGGTGTGATTAGCGTAGGTTCGCCAATGGGCCTATTTATTGGTGTCGATGAGAAGAAGTCCACCGACTATTTGACCACCATTGTGCAATCCGGAACGACATTGCCTGACCGCGACTATTATCTGAAAGACGACCAAAAGTACCTTGACGCGCGAAAGGCCTTGGTCAGCTACATCAACAAATTATTCGAATTGGCACAAATCGAAGCCACTCCTGGCGAGGCCCTCCTCAATTTGGAAAAGCAACTTGCTGAAGTTCAATGGTCAAGAATTGAATTGCGAGACGCGAACAAAACCTACAACAAGTTCTCGACGGCCGACCTCAAAAAGCTTGCGCCCAAGATCAACTGGAAGGGATTTTTTGAGACGTCCAAATTGTCTGCAATCGACAGTGTTAACGTGATGACACCAAGCTTTTTCGAAAAGCTGGATGCCATCATCCAAGCGACGCCGGTCGAAGTTTGGCAACACTATTTGCAATACCGCATCCTCGACAACTTCGCACCGTTTATGGCTGCCGAGTTCGATCGATCGCATTTTGAATTACATCAAAAGCAACTGGCTGGAATTCCTGAACAACAACCACGCTGGAAACGGGGCGTTACCATTCTGGGCGGCGTCTTGGGTGAAGCCGTCGGAAAACTCTATGTCGATCAGTACTTCAAACCTGAAGCCAAGGCTCGCATGAACGATCTGGTGCAAAACTTGCTGAAGGCTTTTGATTCCAGCATCGATGAATTGGAATGGATGACAGCAGCAACAAAGAAACGTGCGAAAGAAAAACTATCGAAAATCACAACCAAAATCGGTTACCCCGACGAATGGCGGGATTATTCGAAACTGGAAGTGGTCGCCGGTGATCTAGTCGGCAATCTGATCCGCGCTGCTCAGTTCGAACACAATCGTCAGGTTGACCGACTTGGCAAACCAGTCGATCGCAAGGAATGGGGCATGACTCCACAAACGGTGAATGCCTATTACAACCCGACGATGAACGAGATCGTTTTTCCTGCCGCAATCTTGCAATCTCCGTTTTTCGATATGAATGCGCCGGAAGCTCTAAATTATGGCGGCATCGGCGCGGTGATTGGACACGAAATCAGTCATGCCTTTGACGATCAAGGCAGCCAATACGATGGCGATGGAAACCTAAAAAACTGGTGGTCCGACGAAGACCGCCAAGCGTTTGAAAGCCTGACGAAACGCCTTGTCGCTCAATACGAACTGTACGAACCACTACCGGGAAAAAAGGTTCAAGGTCAATTGACACTCGGTGAAAACATCGCCGATCTGTCAGGTTTGGCAATCGCATTCAAGGCGTACAAGATTTCGCAAAAGAATAAAACGCCTGAGGTGTTCGCTGGCTGGAACGGCGATCAACTCTTCTTCATTGGCTGGAGCCGAGTCTGGCAGCGCAAATACCGCGACGCAGAAATGGTCAAACGCCTTGCAACTGATCCCCATTCTCCATCACAGTTTCGTGCGAATGGTCCAGTGACAAACATTGACGCGTTCTACAAAGCGTTCGAAGTGAAGGAAGGTGACAAGCTGTTCAAGCCTGTCGCCGAGCGAATTCGAATCTGGTAGACCGAATGCCAGCAAAAGTCCCGTATCGGACTGGTTCAATCAATGGATTGGGCCAGTCTTTTTTTGGATCGTTCCAAAACGATGAGTTGTCGCCTTGTTATCTACGGCTTTCATGCGCCGGAACTGGTACCGGCGGTAATCTCTGGAATTCGGGGATGCGGCCAGATCGTGCACTGGATTGGTGTCAATCGCGAAGGGCAGTCGTTCGATGAAAACATCGTCGCGTGGCATGTGGGTGAGCAGTTATTTTTGCCAAACGTCAAGTCGGCCAATCGAATCGGCAAGGTTGAAGCGCTGACGATTATTGAACGACACTTTGGCCAGATCACAGACCAACTCCGGCGTAACCCCTTTTGTTCTGCAATGTCGAACTCGGAAATGCAGGACTTGGCTGAACGCCTGTTTGTGAAATTCGACACGTTGCTCGAGACCAAGCGAGCTAACCTCGTCATTTTTCAAAACTTGCCGCACGAGGGATTTGAATTGTTGCTGTATTTTGCGGCTCGGAATCGCAACATTCGTACGGTTCTTTGTTATCAATCGGTCGTGTCCAATCGTTTTTTTTATTGCGAATCGCTGGAAGATTTCGGATTTTTCCGCAGTTGCGAGCTTGAACCTACCGAGCCGTTCATGATGGAATGCCGTTTTGAAAAACGGTTGTTTTACATGGACGGATTGGAATCGAATACAAAGGCAAATTCAACGGATTTGCCCTTTTCAGCGGATTTGCATCGGGTCAAGTTTGATTCAATGAAAATGGGGTGGAGGCGACTTGTCACAAACCTTAAACACAAAACCGGTTATTACCGTTTGCGCGGCAAACAGCCTGGGAATGAAGGCCCCGAGGAGGCGTACCGTCGAAACCTCCAGAGAACAATCAAAAAAACTGCAGCGGTTCGCGGACCTTTTGTTTACTTCCCGTTGCACCTTCAGCCGGAGCTCACCACATCGGCGATTGGAGATGAGTATGCCGATCAATTACTCGCTCTCGAGAAGTTGGCGAAATGGCTGCCCGGCACTGTATCAATATTCGCCAAGGAAAACCCGAAACAAAGTCATCGATGGCGGGAGCCGGAGTTCTTTCGCAGGTTACAAAAGGTGCCGCGCCTGAAACTGGTTCCGACTGAAACTTCGACCTATCAATTGCTCGAAAATTGTCTGTTTGCCGCAACGATTTCAGGTACTGTCGGCTGGGAGTCGATCTCCGGCGGCAAACCTGTTTTGGTGTTTGGGCGACCGTGGTACTTGACGCTGCCCGGCGTTTTTCACTTTCGAGATCAACCCGTTTACGAAACCGTAGTTGATTGTCGATTTTCACACGTTCACTTCTGCGACTCAGTTGGCGAACTTTTACGGAAATCCCGAAAGGGGATTGTGGACATCAACTACCGTCGAAGCCTGCCAGAGTTCAACACGGACGCTAACTCGCGCGCGATCGCGGAATTTTTGAGACACCAAGTAGAGAAAACGCTTTCTCTAATCGAGTAAGTTTCGGAACCTTCGGGTAAACAACATTACCCTTAAAACTACCATGGTACCAGGACTCCGGCTCGAAGTACCGAAAATCGATTCCATGACTTGCCATCCAGTAGCCGTACTTCAATGCTCCGATTTCTGTCACCTGAGTGGGGAGTTCCAACACCGCCGAGATAACTTCGTTGCGCGAAAGCGGCCGCATCGGCCCCACCAGCCCCTGATAAAAGCACGGCCCCAACAGTATCGAGGTTCTCTGCCAATAGCAGGCTTCGATTCCAATGCTCGACCCGAATGTAACCACTTTCTCTGCGGCATCCAATAAAGCGTATGTATCGACCGTGTCTTCGGGAGCCAAGACGGTCAAGTTCGGAAAAGACAACCGCAACATTTCCTGTTTGACTCGATTTTCGACCGAGATCAAATTTGGATGCATTCGAACGTAGACGTGAATATCCGAATTTTCGCTTAACAACTTCGAACAGATTTGCTTGATGCCGACAATTTGATTGGGGTATAGAGTTTGTCGCCAACTATCGCCAATTGCAACGAACTCGTCATCCGATGAAGGAAAAATTGCGATATTTCGCCGCCGCGCATCAAAATCCTGCGGCAACTGTCGGTCTCGCTGACCTTTCGTGAATGAAACCCAATTGGTATCGATCCTTGAGCGCCGATCGTGAAACCACTTGGAACCAATCTCGGCCTTTGTATCGGCATCGACCGCGTCGTCGCTCCACGTCGTTTCGATCATCCGGTGAATTGCTGCGATCTCATGCGGCAGATGGTTATCGTACAGTTCAAACTTGTCGATCGTAGCGCCTCGCTCGTGAACTTGGCAATCCACGTCACATTGCTGGGCCGCTCGCAATACCGCTCGCATGGTCGCAAACCGCCCGTTGAAGACATAGACGCGATCAACCGGATGGGTTTCCAAGAATTGTCGCACGGTCAAGAACACGGAGAGTGCACTTTGAAAAAAAGCATCGATCAAATCTCGGTGCTCGACCAAGTTCGGTTCCGGATCCCGAATCGCGCTTACCAATGAAGAGAGGACTGCATACCCAATGTCAAATCCGTCGTATACATATTTTTTCAACTCATCCACGATGCGAATACGAGAAAACTCTGGATCGACTGGCCGACAGTCGCGCAAAGACAATAAATGCGGACGTCGCGACAACATCGAAAAACCATGATTTCGCCGCAGCACGCATTCCTCGCATTTTTTTTGCGAGCCAAAAGAGTTGAAATCGCAATTTGGCAATGCACCCGTGCAAGCCAGCCAAGTCACTTCGTCATTCGCAGCAAAGTGCCGTTCCGCGATTTCCATTTCGGTTTCAAAGTGCGGAGCGACTGTGGCATACGGCGAGACAATTAGAATCCGCAGATTTGTTTTGCCGTCTGCAGGGGTTTGATTGACTGTACTTACACTCATAAGAGCTTCGTCGCCGTTTTCCATGAACGCCACCAAGAATCGGTTTTCGGCTTACGTTTGACCGAAGGCGGCGTCTCAAAAACCGGAGCAAAGATATTTTGGTACGCCCAATCGTCGGCAACCACGTCGCGTTGAACGCACGCCGGATGAGAATAATTGCAGAAGTCAAAAGCCGGTAGATTTGCCCAGCGAGAATTGGAATCCTGAGTGTGAGTGGCGGTGGCACCAAACCCAATATTCGTTACCAAATTTCGCGGTGGAATGGCGACTAAGCCATTATTTAACCAACAGGCATGTTGCCACGAGAAATCCCAAGTATCTAATTCTTGACGATAAACTCTTTCAAATACTGAGCGCCATGCAGTGTATTCCCGCGGCGAGCTACTGGCCCTGAGTTTTGTTTGATTTTCGTTCATCGGCCAAGAGTTGATGTCGACGTCAAACTTTTGCCAAGCACGTCGCCACGAAGCCCAGCCCCAAATGTGAGTCCAACGCGAAAAGTAATACGACGTGTCTGCTTCGGTGGAGGGATAGAAACGGTCACCGCTAATCATCATCACTCGTTCTTCATCCGCGTATCGATCGAGTAGATCTCGACAATATCCGAAAAATGCTGCAGTCGGCAAACAATCGTCCTCGAGAATGACCAACTGCTCCGTTTGTTCAAAAGCCCATGTCAGCCCCGAAGCAATTCGATTTCGGCATCCCAAATTAACGAGGGAATCGCCCAGCATGACGTCACAATCCCAATCGATGAGTTCGAGCGAACGCAACGTCTCCTGCACGCGCAATTCATCGAGCTCATCGTCGGCCTTGGGTCCATCCGCAATGACGAACAACTTCCGGGGACGTTGCTCTCGGATTGCCTTCAGGACTTGGCGTGCCATCCCTGGTCGATTGTAGATACAGAACGCAATGGGAACGTCATAGGCCATAGGCGCCAACCTGCTAAAGGTCTCGGAATGCGAAGCCAGAATGTTACAAAACAGGAACGATTTGGCATACTCGAAAAATGATAGCACTTCGCAACATCGCTCGACTTTTCGCGTTTTTATCAATGTGTTAAAACGATCCCGGTGTAGTTATCTCCTCTCGCAAAAGGAATTGCGACGACCATGATCAAACGAATCTTCCGCGGCAAAAAGGTGAAATCGGTTATCGCTGAACCCGTTCTGGACTTGCCAGTCCGCTTACCAGATTCAACACCGTTTGAGCGAGAATTGATCCAGCAAACGGCCGAGACCACGATGACTTCACCGGAGCGTCTGTTGGCGCTAATTCGTGCGGTGGAGTATGTCGTGACCAACAAAGTTGAGGGCGACATCGTCGAATGCGGCGTTTGGCGCGGCGGCAGTATGTTTGCAGCGGCACGATCCCTCTTGCATTTCGGGGATTGGTCTCGACGCCTTTGGCTCTATGACACGTTTGAAGGAATGTCGATTCCGACCGAACGCGATGTCGACATGAGCGGCGTGCCTGCCCGTGAGCTTTTGATAAATGATGACATTCACGACCCGAAGGGCGTGTGGTGTCTTAGCAAACTGGAGGAGGTGAAGAAACACTTGGAGGAATCGTGCTATCCCGCAAGTCAAATTTCGTACGTCGAAGGCCCGGTAGAAAGAACTCTGCCGGAAACGAGGCCGGAGAAAATTAGCGTTCTGCGACTTGATACCGATTGGTACGAGTCGACTCGTTGTGAGCTGGAATATTTGTTTCCACTACTTTCGACTGGAGGTATCCTGATTATTGACGATTACGGTCATTGGCAGGGATGCCGGAAGGCCGTCAATGAATACTTTTCTACGCGAGGAATCCCGATCTTTTTGAACCGCATCGACTACACTGGCAGAATTGCGGTGAAACAATGAAAACAACGACACCAAGGATCGTTTCACTGCCTGAAAATCAATCGAAACGAAACGACCTAAAGCTGAACATTGGATGTGGTCGGCGGTTTCACCAAGACTGGGTGAACATCGACTTGCGATCCCACCATGAAGAAGTCATTGAATGCGATGTGACTCAAGGCCTACCGTTCTTCGCGGAAACGTTCGAAGCCGTTTATCATTCTCACGTCTTGGAACACCTCGTTCCCGACGAAGGAAAAAAATTGGTTGAGGAATGCTTTCGGGTGTTGCAACCAGGGGGTATTTTGCGAATTGTTATTCCGGATCTTGAAAGGATCGCCAGGCTGTACTTGCAAGCGCATCGATCGGCATGGGAGGGTAACGAGGCGGCAATTGCGCGCTACACTTGGATCAAGCTAGAAATGTTTGACCAAATGGTGCGACAACAATCGGGCGGAATGATGGGTCGGTACATGGCGGCTCTCGATCGCCAACGAGAGTTCTTCGTGCGGTCCAGAATCGGTGCCGAGCTCGACTATTGCCGCGCCCCAAAAGAACTCGCGGCTGAAGGCTCGGCACACAAAACCTCTCAATCGACACTCTCTTGGCGGGAGCGTTTTTGTAGGAAAATTGTCCGACTTTTGCTCGGCGAAAAATTTCATACGGCTTTCAACGAGGCCTTATTTCGCAAAGACGGCGAAATTCATCGATGGATGTACGACCGATTCTCGCTTCGTCAGCTATGTGCTGACGTCGGATTTGTCGACTTCAGGTGCTGTTCGGCGGACGAAAGTTCGATCGACAATTTCGCCGATTTTCGTTTGGATTCGGAACACGATCGTGTCTTCAAGCCTGATTCATTGTTCGTCGAGTGCCGTAAACCACGAGCCACCCATGCGACTCGTTCAGCGTCGAAATTACGCGAGGCAGTTTAACTCTAAGTCGTTGCACAAAAAAAACGGCAGGATAAACCTGCCGCTCGTTTTGCACCTTTTTTACAAGATCGACTATCGAGAACGACTCAAAGCCATCGTTCCATTGTCCGCCACTGGCAGAATCGGGCGATCGTAATTTTGGTAGTAGCAGCGACCTTGTGGACGGAACACCATGCCGACACCGATGTTCCAGGCCTCTTTGGCATTTCCACCGTTGGCGAGCAACTCTCGGTCGTCTTGCGGATAATAATAGGTGACCGAGGACTGCAGAGCCAAACGCTCGGTCAAAGGCAGGTCGAAATCGATGCCACCAACAAAGTGTTTGTTCTCGGACCAGCCCAAGAAGACGTCAGAATAACCGTTATTAAAACCGCTTTGCCGATAGTAGGCCCGGTAATTTTCTTGGGAACTCGTAATCAAGTTCGTTACAGGCGCACCATTGAAGCGGCCGGTCGAAACATCGTCCTGTACGTTTTGTGTAAAGCGAAAACCCATCGCATTGTCGCCATAGAAGACCCACGCGAGGTCACCGCGAACTTGCACCAGCGAGCTATCGACAAACCAGCGTTCTTCAAGGAAGTCAGCAACGCAGCCAAATTGCAACCCGTTGTCGACACGGCGAAAGAAACCTGCCGTAACAAACAATTGTTGGCGATTGTCCGAGGTAAAGGGCGCACCACTAAAGTCAGAACTTACGGCTCGAACCCCGATTTGACCCGAAACTAATCCGCACGTCAGCTTGCAAAGAGGCACCCCAAAATTTGCACCTGCATTGAATCCAAAGCTGCTGTCTTGAGCAAGCTGATTGCCGTTGTCTGTACGAAACGCTGGCGACTTAAAGCCTTGAGCACCAGAAAAATACTCGCCACGGTACAGCAACGATCCAATCTTGCCGAGCCAACAATCAGCGAGTCCGCCCGGGCAACCGCCGCGATCGCAACAGGAGTCGCAGCTTCCGCAATCCAAAGTACCGCAAGATTCGCATGAGTCGCAGCCACCAACGAAACCGCCGTCTTCAAAATAACTGTGGCCAATACCTCCAGAACCGCAGCTGCCGCAACTCCCTGTCGGCGCACCGCCGACGATTTGCGGACTCTGTGCCATGGGGACCGGTTCCATTGCCGGTTGAGCAGGGCTGCCTTGCGGGGCAGGACTGACAATTGAGTTTTCCTGGTAACGCCGCGTGTGACTTGGAACGTATCCAGTCGGAGCAACTCGGCCTTGGTTCACAACCGCTGGAACGCGTTGTACCGCAGGCGCCTTGTTGCGACCAGTATCGATCGCCCGTCGTGCCGGAGCGTTCATCGCAGGCGACGATCCGTTTCCAGTCGCTCGCATTTGATTTGAATATTGTTGTGCGTGACCAATGTTGGCCAAAACAAGCAGCATCGAACAAGCCGCCAATCCGATTCGGAGGGTAATCGAACGCATCGCTATGCTTCTTTCCTGAAAGAATCCTTGAGCTACATCGAAACCACGGCGCATTTCAGCCGCCTCTTTGTCCTCAATCTCATCGGAATCGTCAGGGTCGAATCTTTCGTCAAAATTTGACTGACCATAAAAAGTCTCAAAAGCTGCCTAGCCGTGCGCAATTGCTAGCAGCCTTCAACTGCAAGCCGTCGGCGTTTTCTTTTCATCGCAAATGACTGTTCCCCCAATCGCGACCCTTGAACCATTTAGGCCTAGCATCGTAATAGTGTGACCGGTGCTTACCAATCTACCGGATGCGCGATTTGCGTCATCGCAAATTCGCTAGCCGGAATAGATGGAACCTGTTGTGGAAAAATTTTCGCGAAACGGTAATTTACAGCTTTTTTGTTTCAGTTTGTGGCTTACCTTTTCACCATTCGATGCGCTCATACTTTTGCGCGCTCAGGTGGCAGAATGGTTGAAGCCAAATTGCCTGCCAACTACCTGAAAAATTGAAGTCAGGGCAGCCCCCTTTTTGGCTGCCACTTACCCTTGGAGTTTGAGTTATGAAGAGTCTGAAACTAGTTGCCCTGTTGGGCTTACTGCTGCTCGTTCAAATGAGCTGGGCGATTCCTTCCGCGGAGGCAGGGCCTTTGCTCGACTGGATTCGGGGACTGCGCGACCGATCATGTCTTAATCGCAATGCGGCTCAACCCTGCGGTGTGGCGGCGGCTCCTGCCTGCGGTTTGCAACCCGGACAATGCCAAGTGACTTGCCAACAAACCTGTTCGCGCACCGTTGTAAACTATGTGCCTCAAACTGCGTATCGAACTTCGTGGGAAAAGACCCCGGTAACAACCTACCGTCCAGTCACTAGCTCCGATCCTTGTACCGGCTGCACAGTGACCTGCATGAAGCCGTGCACTAACTATACCTGGCAGATGAAACAGATTCCTTACACAACCTACCGACCAGTCTATCGCCAAGAATCGTACAAGGTCCCGGTGAGCTATGTCACCCAGGATTGCAATACCTGCAATACCTGCCCGACTTGTGAGGTCCCGGCTGCGACAACCGCGCCAACTGCGATGACGGTACCGGGATGCTCGACTTGCAACATTTCACCAACGACAACGCTATCGAATTCCGGAGTCGTTGTTCCAAGCGGAACCATCGGATCTGACGGAGTTTACACGGCAGCGCCCCAGTACATGCCAACGCCTGCCCAAGACGTGCCAGCGGATTTGCCGCCTTCCCTTAATCCGCAAAGTTATCGGCAACGAGTTCTTGACGGGGCACGCAATATCAGTCAGGTACCTGCACCACGGTCGGCTCAGAGCCCAATCCTGAACACTTGGGATTACTCTCCCGTTCGATTGGCAAGCTACCAAGAACCCGCGAAAACGAAGCGCGATGTAGTGAAAACATCTTCGTTTGGAAGCTTCAAACAAGCGACACAAACGCCAGCCAAAGTGAATATCAATGCGAATGCGGGTTGGAAATCGAAAAACTGGTAAGAACTTCCATCTAATTTTCAAAAACTTTGAAGGCTCAAGCACCTCGCTTGGGCCTTTTTTTTTGAGTACCGTGTTGGACCCATGACCAGTTCTGTAAAACTAGAGTGAAGCTAATTTCGTTGATGATGATCGAGTAATTCATGCCGGCGAACCTTACACCACAATATTTCAAAGCCGAGCGACGATATCGCGATGCCAACTCACTGGAAGAGGAGTTGTCATGTCTCCAAGAAATGCTCCAGGAAATCCCGAAACACAAGGGAACCGATAGGCTACAAGCTGACCTGAAATCCAAAATTAGCCGCCTCAAAGAGGAAGCTGAACGGGCCAAGAGTTCGGGCAAACCGACTCAAAGAATTCCCAAACAGGGCGCAGGTAGATGCGTATTTATCGGAGCACCAAATTCTGGCAAGAGTACATTACTCGCAGCGCTCACTCGAGCAACACCGGAAATCGCCGACTTTCCGTTCACGACTCGCGAACCTCAACCGGCGATGATGCAATGGAAGGACGTTGCAGTCCAGCTCATCGATTCGCCTCCGATTACGCGTGATGTCTTTGATCCGACAATCCAGGACCTCGTGCGCGGAGCCGATGTAGTCACCTTATTCCTTGATTTAGGAAACGACGACGGCGGTTCTGAACTGCAGGACATCGTCAATCTCTTCCAGCAGTCGAAAACCCGTTTTGGAAACGAAACGGCGATTAACTCGGAAGAAATTGGCGTTACTTTCACAAAAACTCTCTTGGTCTGCAACAAAACAGACCTCCAGGACGCCGATGATCGCCTTCAGTTTTTCACCGATGTATACTCATTTCCCTTCGAGCGATTCCTGGTTTCCGGGCGCACGCGTTCGGGGCTGGAGGACTTGCGCGACGCGATTTATTCAGCCACCAAATCCATCCGCGTGTACACAAAATCTCCAACGCGAAAGGAGCCCGATAGGGATGCCCCTTTCTCGTTGAAACAAGGTAGCACTTTAATGGATCTGGCCGGAATGATTCACCACGATTTGGCGAACAATTTGAAATCGGCCAAGGTTTGGGGTATGGCCGTTTATCCGGGAACATTGGTCAAAGCAGATTATGTTCTTCAAGACTGCGATATCGTCGAAATTCAAACGTGAAATTGGAACCAGCGATCTGATTTAGAACTCGTGTCGATAGCTCCCCCACTGGCCTTCGTTCTCGTCGACGCCGACTTCGACTGACGTTAAAACATCTCGATTTAAGTCCCAAAATTGCTGGAGCTCATTGAAAAGATGCTGAGCCAGCAACTCGGCAGTCGTATTCAAGAGGGGCAACATCACGCAATCTTCCTTGGGAAACACCCATCGACGTTGTTCGAATTTGACGGTGACTTCTTCCGAGTCGTTCGAAAAATGAACTTTGATCATTGGATGTTCTGTTGGCAGCAAAACATGGTGATCCAATCGACGGGTTGCGGCAAACAACGCCTCTCGCAGCGCAATGAAGTCTACCACATATCCATGCCCGTTCAGTCGACCTGTTACTCGGCAGCGTACACGGTAATTGTGGCCATGAATTGATTCGCAAATATTTGGACCAAATGTAATAAAATGGGCAGCACTGAAAATCAATTGCTCCTTCTCGACTTCAACGGAGAATGTCCCAGCGATGTTCTTCATTTCATTTTCTCAATTCGAACCTTAAAGATATCCAACAGTTATACATTGCAACGAACAGAGCGGCAGCGATAATGTCGGCCGTCGAACCGGGATTCCGTCGGTTACCATCGCTACGCATCCAAAAATCCAAATCAGCCAGTACACCGACCATCGCCTGCCAACCACCTGCAGCACCTTCCTCAAGGGCACGTTGTGCCATCGATTGTGCTTGGAGGGAAATTTCGTTTCCGCATTTTCTGGAAATTAACGAATCGCCATACTGGGCAATCAGTTCAACATGCGTCCAAACGATCGCCACAGCCAACGAACCGTGATGATTTTGATTCGCCTGCAGCCTCCGCCCCGCTGAGAATACATCATGAAACTGATTGCAATATTGTCGGGCAATCAAGTCTCTATCCGCAGCGTCCTGCATGGCATTCAAAATGTTGACAGGTGCGGGGCCGAAAACATCGTCGCGGGCAACCGAATTTAGCCCTCCTGGCTTGGCGGCGCCGATCGCCGCATAAATGTTTTGGGAGTCGTCCGAACTGAGAGATTGTAAAACCGAATTCACTGCGCTTTTTTCAAGGATTGCTGCAGGCTGCAAATGGCCGATAGCTTTGGCCAACGGAACTAATAGCAAAACCATTCCCAGATTTGTGTTGGTTTTGGTGACTCGAAGAGTCTCTTCGACACAAGCCAGCACGGTCGCACCCACAGCATGTGATTGCAAACGGTCAAGAACGTTCCCAACAATTTGACCGCTAATCAAAAAGTCATAAAGCGTGGCGTCTTCGAAGTCTGCGGCTCGATGAACATTTCCGACCTTCGGCGCAGCGCATTCCAACTGACAGGCCAATGCCGCCAACCCTCCAATAGACATTTCTGTCAATAGCTTGCTCATCCGTGTGACTGCATGAAATCGCGGATCGCACCCAAAATCTCATCTGGCTTGTCGAGCATGACGTAATGACCCGCATCGGCAAAACGAACGACTTTGGCATCTGGCCAGACCGCACAAAACCGATCTAGACATTCGGGCCGGAAGCACCAGTCCCGCATCCCCCAAACAAGGAGTTTCGGCATCTTCATTTCCCGCAACGAGTCCTCAATTTTCAAAAGCGTTTGCCAAGTTGTCTGATTTGGTCGCGTGGGAATATCCCGAACAAATCTGTCGATTGCGATTCGATTCTTCCACGAGTCGTATGGAGCCAAAAGTCCCGCAGCCTCTGCAGCAGGCAACCCTCCCTCGCGCTCGGTCGCCATCGTTATCGCCGCCCTCGCAAACAGGTTGAACCCGCGAACTCCGAGAGATCCCAGCAATGGCATCCGGCAAGCCCGAATTCGCAAAGGAAAAAACGGAGGCGGGAAAGCAGCGGTATTCAGCAAGACAATTCGGCGAAACAAGTCAGCTCGCAAGCGGACCGCTCCCAGCCCAATCGCTCCTCCCCAATCATGTGCCACCAAGGTGATCTTCTTTAACTTTAAATCGTCAATGAGAGAAACAAGGTTTTCGATATGTTGATTCAGTGTATAGTCGTAAATTTGTACCTTGTCACTGCGGCCACAGCCAACGTGATCGATCGCGACGCATCGGTTTGCCTTGAGCATACCCCGTATCAAATGGTGATAATAAAAGGACCAAGTGGGGTTACCATGAACCATCAGTATGGGATCGCCCTTGCCTTCGTCGATAAATGCCAGCGATGTTCCCTCGCTTACCTGAAGCCGTTTTGATTCATAGGGAAACAGCTCGTGCCAATCGGCGGACGTGGCTCTTTTCGATTCGGCAAAATTAGGCATTCTTATTCCAACGTTGTTTCACGAAATCTCGAATCAATTTTAGACGAAACTTCCGCTGATGATCAGGTAACGAATGATGTTGTTTCGATCATGGAGTCTTTAACTCGACCCGTTTCCCCGTTTGAGCTGCCGCGTAAATTGCGCGGATGATTTCAACGCTCTTTCGCCCCTCATTCCCATCCAGAATCGATGGTTTGCCCGCTAATATCGAATCGATAAACGAACGGAAGAGCATTCGGTGCGCCTCATGCCCGATTGCGGCAGGATTACTTACTCCCCCTCCGGACGATGTCACGCAAGAGAATTTTTGTCGCAAAACATCATCCTCGGGCAACGGATTTGCAAACTGCCAATGCTTGATGTCTTCCTCTTCAATCACCGCTGAACCCGCGTCGCCATGGATTTCAATTTTCTTAAGCATGCCGGGATTAGAAGCAGTTGTGGCCTCAATTGAGCCCAGCGCTCCATTACGAAACTTCAGACTGGCCACCGCAACGTCCTCTACCTCGATTCGTTCGTGAGCCAGTGTGGCAGTCATCGCGGACACCGATTCAACGGGGCCCATCAGCCATTGCAACAGGTCGACGGTGTGAATCGCCTGATTCATCAGCGCTCCACCCCCGTCAAGTTTCCAGGTACCCCGCCAATTTCCCTGGTCGTAATATTGCTGCGTGCGAAACCATTTGACATAGGCGCTGCCGAGCACGATCCGGCCAAATCGGCCGGAATCCATCGCACGCTTTAACTCCTGCCAACACGTGTGAAAGCGGGACGGAAAGATCGTAGCCAACCTGACCTTGGCCGCTGTGCAGGCGCCGATAATTTGATCGCATCGCTCCAACGTAATCTCTAACGGCTTTTCAATGACGAGATGTTTACCTGCCTTGGCCGCCAGCAGTGCCGGTTCCAAGTGGGAGCCACTGGGAGTGCAGATTGAAATGATGTCAACGTTATCTTGCGCGACCATCTCCTCGACCGATCGGAAGGCGCGACATTGAAATTCATTGGCGAACATCTCGGCGGATTGAATACGACTACTCGTACAACCGACAATTTTCGCCTGCGGAATTTCCTGTAACGCTCGTGCATGAAATCGAGAAATCATTCCGCATCCAACAATGCCGAAGCCAAGGGTCATAGGTTTTTTCCGTAAGTCGCATGACTGGTTGCTGAAGCCGACTCGAACACCTCGAACAGAAATTTTTCGGCCAACCGATTGATTCCGGAAACGCTACTTTCACGCGGTCCGGCAATATTAAGCTCGCGAATCTCGTTCGATTCGATCCAGACTTGCACCGTTTTTGCATCGGGTTGATCGTTCAAGTCCAGAACCAAACACGGTTTTTTCCAACGCCGAGCAAAGCTTGCCGTTAAACGACTGCCACCGGTCAATGTGCTGAAATAAAGTACGAGCGTGCCATCCGAGTCCCTGACATTCCTTTCGGTTCGGATTGCGTATTCATCGGTTTCAGTCTCACGAAGTTGATACTGTGAAGGAACTTGTCCGTCCTCCGCCAAACGGTTTTTGGGGCACCACCCGCCATGTTCAATTTCCAGAAAAATTGCCACGTCGAGAGCGGCACGATCCACGCCGGTTTGACCCCCGGAGATGATTTTAGAAATGTGTTTCACAATCGCTCCTTGCCTACAGGTCCTCGGGGGGATGGTATCCTACGGGAGAAACCTTGTCCAATTCGAACTCGCGGCGACTGAGAGACATATAGTTGTGGCCGATAACAACTTGCTCGCCTTCGACCACGCGGTTACCCGCTGCATCGACTCTCGCATTCATCGTGGCCTTCTTGCCGGATCGGCAGATCGTTTTTATTTCAATCATTTCGTCGGCCCATGCTAAGAGATATTTGCTGCCTTCAAATGGTTCGCCTTGGAAATCCGTACGTAAACCATAGCAAAGGACTGGAATGTTGAGACGATCGCAAACCAGCGAAAGTTGCAAAACCTGGCTGGGGGTCATAAACTGCGATTCATCGACCAGAACGCAATCGACTCTTTGCTTGCGATTTTCGTCACGTACATGCAGCAGTAAATCATCGTCGGATTTAAACGAATATGCCTGGCGCTCCAAGCCGATTCGCGAGCCGATAATTCCGCGACCCGATCGCTCATCAATGGCCGGAGTCAGCAATACAACTCGTTTACCGAGTTCTTCGTAGTTGTAAGCAGATTGCAGCAACGTCGTGCTTTTCCCTGCGTTCATCGCCGAATAATAGAAATAGAGCTTAGCCATTGTGATTTTGCAAAGTGGATTGCAGAAACAAAACTGCGTTTTCGTTCATCAGCGCTTCGATTGCTGCCGCTACCGGAATTCGAAGCAAACTCATGAAGAATCCGATGACAGCCAGGACAGTCCCCAATATCGAAAGTCGAAAACGAGGTGACTGAATCCCCCACAACCCCAACAGAATGCCAAAGATTCCGTTGATAGCGCTGTAGGGCGTGAATAGCGACCCCAATATCGACCACACACCCAAAACACAGCTTCCGACGGCTCCACCTACTGCAGCCAAGTTCGGTTTGAGCACCATCGCGACTAACTCGATGTTTTCGGCGGCTACGATTTGAGGCGTCATGTTCTGCGAGTAAACTCCGACCGCACCCGGACCAGCCCAATTCGTTGGACCAGCCGAATGCGTCGCAGAGGTCTCTATTAACTCGGCTCGGACGATTTCGTCATTTGCTTCGTCAGGGCTATTGGGCGTTGCCATGCAGCGTTTCCGTTATTATCGTTTTTTGCCAATTGTAGCGATTTGACGCAATTGGTTGTAGACGCGTCATTCACGCTTGAGTTTTCTGGTTTGAAAGGCCAATCAGGGGTACTGCACAGTGATTTAAGTTCGTACAATTTTTGACTTGCAGGTTGTGCCCGCAGACAAATTTGTTCAGATGGAAAGCAGTTCAGAATAGATGGCTCGGTTTATCACCCACTTCGAAAGTGCGATCGATGGCACGATTTTGCCTGCCGACCGGTTGCAGACGTGGCATGAAAATCGCCCGCTTTGGTCACGTTACGATCTTGATAAAATTCGCGCCGCAGTCAATCCGGCGACTATTGCCTCCCGGCCAGAAAACATGTGGCGCTATCGCGAGCTCTTGCCAGTCGGCGACGAAATTAAGCCGATCAGCCTGGATGAGCAAATGACCCCGTTGGTGGATTGTCCCCAATTCGCTCGTTCTCTGAATTTGCAACACGTTGCCGTGAAAGACGAATCACGGTTGGCAAGCTGCAGTTTCAAAGCTCGTGGACTGTCCTTGGCAATTACGATGGCCAAACACTTTGGTGTTCGCCGCATCGCAATGGCGTCCAATGGTAACGCTGGTGGGGCCATGTGCATTTATGCCGCCCGCGGTGGCCTGGACGCCTTCGTCATCGTGCCGCGGAACACGCCTCTCGCCAACATTGCGGAATGTTATCAATCCGGGGCACACCTTTACTATGGAAACGGCCTGATTGATCAATGCGGAAAATTGATTCGCGAAGGACACAATCGAAAGCTCTGGTTTGACATTTCGACAATGAAAGAACCGTACCGGCTTGAAGGCAAAAAAACGATGGGTTTGGAAATCGCTGAACAATGCGGCTGGGATCTGCCAGACGTGATTCTCTACCCCACAGGCGGCGGAACAGCCTTGATCGCCATGTGGAAGGCATTTCAAGAACTGCGTGAATTGGGATGGCTAAAATCGTCGCGAATGCCCCGCATGATTTCGGTTCAATCATCCGGCTGCCCTCCGCTCGTATTGGCATTCGAAAAAGGCGAACGATTTGGAACACGGTACGAAAATACGAACACGATCGCCTCGGGCTTGCGGGTTCCTCAGGGAATTGGTGATTTTATGGTCTTGGATGCCGTCCGGGCCAGCGGCGGTAAAGTCGTCTCAGCTGACGAATCGCAACTTTTTGCTTGGCAAAAACTTTTGGCAACGCACGAAGGACTGATGGTTTGCCCGGAATCGAGCACCTGTATTGGCGCATTGATTGACCTAGTTGGCAAAGGCGAAATCTCACGACAGGAAAAAGTCGTCATCTTCAACACTGCTGCTGGGCAGAAGTACATGGATTATTTCAAACCCGAACTGCAAGAGCTGGATTTGCAGAATTTCGATTGGGAACTGGTTGAATCGCGCCTCAAAGGCCAGGCATTTTCAATTTAGTCGAGCGCCTCAATGGTTACTCGGAAGTACGACATATCGCTTCCTTCTAATCCTGCCCCACAATGCAGAGCTTTCCGAAAAAAAAAGCCAATCCATGTGTCGCAGCGACTTCCTTCGTTGCATTGTCCACTACGCAATTTGCGTGGCATTATTTCGCCGCTTCATTTGTCTTTTATGGTCTGATTTCTATCCATCGCTGAAGCAAGCTTTGGCTGCCCGTTGGCCGCGAGACCAATGACGACCGGAGTCTGCGGCGGCTTCCTTCAAGCTCGATGGAGAGCCCGCGTTGCGGCCGAAATATTTCTTGAAGTTCCACACCAGATCACACCACATGCCGCTGTCGATTCCCAGACGCGACAGAATCGGTGCCACTTGAGCCGGGACTTTGCCGCGATTGTCCTTCCTCCCTTGGCGACCCGTCCAGTCCAAGAGCTTGATGTAGTCGATCAGTGCCATCGACAGAAAGCCCTTGTCGCTCGCGCGGACGCCGGAGCGGCTTGGCTTGGGCGTCGAGCGTTCTCGTTCGTTGATCGTCAGCGGAGCAAGCCATGCGTCGCGCAAGATTCGTTTGCCGGTTTGACGTTTGCGGGCCGCGATTTTCTTCTTGCGATCGGCGATGGAAGTGGTTTTGATTTCCGCGGCGACTTCGGCTTGAGTCAGCGGCTTCGTATCGACCGCCACCGAAGGGACTTCTTCCCCCTTCAGCCCCTTGATCCGATCAAAGGCCGAAGTGTGCACGCTGGTTTCCGGCGTTTCGGCCATCGCCGCGCGAATCGGATTAAGGTCGACGTACATCGAACAAGCGAGCAAGCCCGCTTCGTCCATGATCCGCTGGGCCTTGAAGCGGCCTTCCCAGAAGCGGCCCGTGCATTCGTCCTCGCGGTTCGCCATCCGGGCTATCGGCTCGCTCACCGAACGCATGAACCACGAGATATCGGCCAGCCGAGTGCGGATAATTTCGAGGCGCTTCGTGTCGGCGACCAGGGCTTCAATGTCGTTTTCCGTCGGCTGGCCCAGGTACTCGTCAAGGCGGCGGCCTGGGAAGAGCCTTAGCCAGCGTTCGGCAAGCTCGCGATCGCTCCAAGTCGCCACGACATCGGGCCGGGTTCGCAGCACCAAGTGCATGTGATTCGAAAGGATCGCATAGGTAAGCACATCAATGCCGAAGACCGAAGCAAGCACCTCCAGTCGCCGCCGGATCCACTCGCGGCGGTGGTCAAAGTCCCTGCCGGAAACCGCATCGCTCCCCGCCAAGAACGCTCGTCGCACGCACCTTTGAACGGCATGCACAACGCAAACCTCTGCCGGATCAAACACTTCTGCTCTCGCTGCTCGTGGCATTTCAAATCCTCGTAAAAATTGGAACTCCCAAGTTTACCAAAATACCCGCCCTCGTCAATAGGTGGATGGCACCTTTTGTCTTTTTTTTAGAATCATGCCTGTCCTTTTTGATCCTTAAGAAGCTGAAGACCGAAGGCCACCGGATCATGGGGCTTGAGTTCTAACTCCGAAAGCCCGGCTCGGACGATCTCAACATCAGCCTGGTGCAGCGGCACATCACGCAGCTTTTCAAG
>WBZS01000249.1_pt2 | contig 50114 bp, 40 predicted proteins | sample 5204201 | NCBI WGS metagenome assembly WBZS01 (sample SAMN12344357, study PRJNA552823) | activated sludge metagenome | biome: Activated sludge suspended growth; feature: Nitrification reactor; material: Wastewater; isolation source: activated sludge from nitrification reactor of wastewater...
CTTTGACCCCCTGCCCCACCGAGAGCGCCCGTAATACCGCCGCCTCGACCACGCTGGATCAAGATCAACAGGATCATGAAGATCGATGTCAACAACAGCAGAAGCCAGAAAAATGTCAAACCAAGGCTACCCATTTCTTATGTTCCGATGGATTAATTTAAGTCTTCACAATCATTGAGCGGCGGCAATGATTTTCAAAAAAGTATCAGCCTGCAACGAAGCACCGCCGACCAAGGCCCCGTCGATGTCGGACTGTGACAGAAGCTCTGCCGCATTGTCCGCCTTGACGCTTCCGCCGTAAAGGATTCGAACCGCTTGGGAAAGCCCGGAATTGTACCGTTTTTCCAACAATTTGCGAAGGTCACCATGGACCTCCTGAGCTTGGGCCGGACTGGCTGTTTTTCCAGTTCCGATCGCCCAAACAGGCTCATAGGCCACAATGACACGTGCCGCCAATTCCGAAGAAACACCGCGGAACGCCCCTTCTACTTGGCGGCTTACAATCGCCATTGTTTGCCCAGCCTCTCGCTCCGCGAGGGTTTCGCCCACACAGAGGACGGGAATCAACGCAGAACTCAATACGGCCAACAACTTCTGATTAACGATTTCGTCGGTCTCGCCCATGAATTGACGCCGTTCGCTGTGTCCCAAAATCACATGGCTTAAGCCAAGGTCGAGCAGCATTTCAACGCTGATCTCGCCAGTGTATGCCCCGTTTTTTTGAAAGTAAACATTTTGTGCGCCGACCCCGATCGATCTCGATCCAGGCAACTCCTTCTCAATCGCCGTGCGCACCAATTGCAGGTAAACCGCTGGCGGACAGAGCACCACATCGGCGCGGCCGGTGTTGGCCTGACGCGCAATCGTAGTCGCCAAAGCAACGGCTTCCTGGCCGTTCAGGTTCATTTTCCAATTGCCTGCAATAACGGGTCGTCTCATGTTGTCTGCCTAGGAAATACTGAAGAAGGAAAAAGATGGTTTCGCTGGTGGACGCTGAACAGTCAGGGACATTCTAAGCACTCTTGTAGCAAATTCGCAGACCACTTGCGGGTGCCTTGGGCATCGGTATTAACGACTATGCACGTTCGAAGGGAAATGAGATTACTTGCGACAAGTCGTCCAGACCGAGGATCTTCATCACCAGTCGATCGATTCCCAATGCAACGCCAGAGCAAGCAGGCAGGCCGAATTTCATGGCGTCCAATAATCGACTTTGTTCGGGAAGCGTCGGTTTGCCTTCGCGAATACGTAGTTGATTGTTTTGCTGATTTCGCCGCAGCAGTTCAATCGGATCGAGCAGTTCATGATAGCCGTTGGCGATTTCTTCTCCGGCGATATACAACTCATACCGTTCGGCCACCATCACTCCAGTTGGCTCTCTGCGAGTTTTTGCCAAGGCCGCTTGGGATTCCGGCCAATCGAAGACAACCGTCGGAGTGTCGATGCCCACGTGTTGCTGAATGTGACTCGCCAACATCCAGTTCAACAGATTGTCGCGATCGAAGTGATCAAAATTGATCGTCTCTGCGTTGGCCATCTTCGTCGCCACAACTCGCAACGTTTTCTCATCAATTGTCAACGGATCGATATTCACAAGACGCCGAAAAATCTCGCTGAACGATAACCTGATCGTTTTCTTTTCGGGAATCAGTGCGTTGATAAAATCTTGAAGGGTTTGAATGCCGCGGTCGTAGTCCGCACCGATTTCGTACCACTCCAACATCGTAAATTCGGGATTGTGGCTCGCTCCCGCTTCGTCGCGCCGAAAAGCGCGGGTAATTTGAAAGATCTTTTCAGCCCCACCCGCCAACAGCCGTTTCATGCCAAATTCTGGCGATGTCTGCAGGTACATCGGCGGTTTGTTCGTGGCGACTTGCACCTCGAAGGGATCCAAGTAGCGATCAACCACTGTGTCGTGAGACAACAGCGGCGTTTCGACTTCGAGGAATTCCCGCTGGTCAAAAAACTGACGGATCGACCTAATGATCTTCGCGCGCTGCCTCAACGTCTCCAGCGAGGCCGTTGCCAGAAAATCATGGTGGGAGTTGCCCAAGGACATGACCCGTATTTGCCAGACTCGAATTATTTTTTCAGACTATTGCTTCGCAGGTACTTGTGGCAGCGGACACAATTCAAAGTCAATTCAAAATAACCAAGGGTTGCCGAGTCGATGTTCTTCTGGTCAGCAATTTCCCGCAGTCGCGAAGCGCTCAGTCGAAACTCCCGACTCAATTCGATGTATTCCGGCGACTGGATCGAATTCCAGTTTGATTCATTACTCAATAGCAACAGGTCCTGAGAATATTTTTTGATTGCGTCGTAATTTTCCGTAGCCAACGCTTGCACGATATTCTTGGAGTCTTCCACTTTGCGTTGCATGAACTTTTTCTTGTCAATTGGAAACGAATCCTCTTGTTCCTGCTGAGGCATGATTACAGTTCCAGCAGCTCCCAAGCCAATCAAACTGGCGATTAACAATGCCGCGATTCCAAACAGTTTCATATTATTGTTTCCTGAAATTTCTTGGTGGAGTATTCAGCATTTTGACTGCTGCGACCAGTCGAGGCCAGATCAATTTTTTCGGCGAAAGGCAAATTCAACAAATTCGAGGCGTGCTCTTTCGCACACTTGGCAGACGGCTTTCGACCATTCAACCCGTGCCCTTGAGACGGGAAAAAGGCCCAGAATTTTTGGCCGAATTCGATCGGCCGCTGCGATATCGGTGTCTGCGGGGACCGCAGGATCGCCTTGCTTCTACCCACGCCGCAGGAAGCGCACTCATCGTCCGATACTATAATGGGTACCGATTTGGATTTCAGACAGGCGTGAGTAGGCAATCATGTGTGGACGGTTTACCCTTCGTACCTCAACGGATGCTTTGGCGAAATATTTTTTGGAAGCGACAATCGACGTCAGTCTGCCGTTTTTGAAACCGCGCTACAACATCGCTCCCACGCAAATGATCGCCGCGCTGCGTAACAATGAACAAGGTGAGCCCGAATACCATGAATTTCGCTGGGGCTTGATCCCGAGTTGGGCGAAGGATGCGAAGATCGGCAACACGATGATCAACGCTCGCGGCGAAACAATTGCCGAAAAACCTGCGTTTCGCGCTGCCTTCAAACGACGACGCTGCTTGATCCCTGCCGATGGATTTTATGAATGGAGAGCTATCGGCAAACAAAAAAAACCAAGTTACATCTACGCCAGCTCCGATCAGCCGTTTTGTTTCGCGGGTTTATGGGAGTACTGGGAGTCGCCTGACGCAGTGATCGAGTCAGCAACAATTGTCACCACCAGTGCCAACCATTTCATGCGTGACCTGCATGACCGCATGCCGGTGATCCTGAATCGCAGCGACCTCCGTCGTTGGCTTGATTTGCAGACCTCTGTCGATGAACTCAAGGAGTTGATTGGGCCGATCGATGACGATTTCCTAACACGCCATGAGGTCGCTACCAGCGTCAACTCTGCCAAACAGGACTTGCCCACGTATATCGATCCGCTGCCAGTCGACTTATTTGGAGAGTAGGATTCTGGCCTTCGGCTGCAAGCTAGACGGTTTGCCAGCGTTGGTTGCCGGCGCTCGCGAGAACGGCATCGCAGATCTTTTGAGTTTCCAACGCATCGCGAAACGTTGGACCTGCCGGTTGACCCGGTGCAAGACCACTGAGGAAATCGGCGACTTGGTGGACGAAGCTGTGTTCGTAGCCGATCTGCAATCCAGGCACCCACCAATGGCTCATGTACGGGTGCTCCCCGCCGTGATCCGTCACGTGAATACTGCGCCAGCCACGCAAGGCTCCTTCGTCGCCATGATCGAAATACTCGAGCCGATGTAAGTCGTGGAGGTCCCAACGAATCGAAGCCTTTTCGCCATTGATCTCGAATGTGTACAGTGCCTTATGGCCGCGCGCGTAACGAGTGGATTCAAACAAACCCAATGACCCGTTATTGAAATGGCAGAGAAAGGCACAGGCATCATCGATTTCTACAGGCTGAACTTTCCCGGTCTCTACATGTTTTCGTTCTTTGACAAACGTCTCGGTCATCGCCACGACATCGCGAATACCACCGTTGATCCAAATTGCCGTGTCAATGCAATGGGCCAGCAAATCACCGGTAACACCCGAACCGGCCGCCGCTGCATCCAACCGCCAAAGTCCGCCCCCCCCTTGTGGAACGTCCGCCGAAATCGTCCAGTCCTGCAAAAAATTCGCGCGGTAATGAAATATTTTCCCCAGTCGTCCAGACTTCACGATGTTGTGGGCCAAGGTCACGGCTGGAACGCGACGGTAGTTGTACCAGACGATATTGGGAACACCTGCGGCTTCAACCGCCCGGCACATCTCTTCACCTTCTGCCGAATTCATCGCCAGCGGCTTCTCGCACAGGATTGCCTTGCCGGCTTTCGCCGCTGCGATTGCGATTTCTTTGTGCAAATTATTGGGGACACAAATGTCGATGGCATCGATATCGTTCCGTGCGATCAGCTTCCGCCAGTCGGTTTCGATCGAGGCGTATCCCCAGTTGTCGGCAAACTTCTGGATCGCCTCGGCGTTGCGTGCACAGGCCGCTTGTAGCACTGGTCGGTATTCCAAATCGAAAAAGTGGTTGACCTTAGCATAAGCATTCGAGTGTGCTCGGCCCATGAAGCCGTAGCCAATCATTCCAATCCGCAATTCTTTCTTGGCCATCAATCTATTCCCAGCAAACGAAGGTATGTTTTAGATCTCATTACGAACGGTGTTATGATAACTGCGAAAGGGCTGAAACGACAATCAAGGGATGCTCCACGTGATCATTTCCAACAATGACAAGGCGGCAAAAACCGACGGAAAAATTCGGCACCGTGGGAGACTCTGGTTTGCATTGACCTTGGGAATCACCCTTTTGCTCGTCATTGTCTGTTTGAATTTCTTACTTGTTTCCGGAGGTCGTTTACGCGTAGTAACGATAGGCTTTCCGTTCATTTTTGCTCAACAACCCTTGTCCGTCTGGAACGTTGCTCCATTCACGCCAAACCCACTCGCAATCCTATGCAATTGGCTGTATGCATTCCTCCTTATTTTTTTGTTGTGGTTGTGGTGCCAAAGAACTCCTGAGGAACCGAGCGTGTTCACTCGGAATCAGCTACCACCGAATGTTCTGCAATTGGTTCTGGCAACCCAATTGCTAGTGGTTTTTGGTATCTATTTTTCCCGTTCCTACGAGTTCGTATTTCTGCCGCTGCCGTTTTTGGCGTTGTGGTTGGCAAAGTTCATTTTCGTGACTTTGCTGTTTGTCTTGCGTTATCGCTCGGCTTGGTTCCCAGTGTTGTTGTTGATCCTGTTTTTGATTTTTCTTGCAACTTTTCGCCCTGCCTTCGAAGTCATTAATTTGTCGGTGTGGCAGGAGCAATACGACAGCTTCAAAATGTCGTTGATTTTTACAGGACAATTCCTGATTTATTTATTTGTGTTTCGATTTTGGGGACTTACATTCCAGCATCAACTGAATCAAGGCCCCCGTAGATTCCGATTGTCGGAAGCATTTTTTTTGACATCGATTATTGCAGTCCTTCTCGGTGTCGTACCGTTAATCGAATATCTGTATGCCGATTCTTCAAACAAATTGAATCAAGCGAAGATCGGAAATATCATGCATACCCTGATTTTATCAACCAGCATTTTGTTGATTGTTCACGAATGGGTGATCCGAGGCCGTGTTTGGCTGGCATTGTTGTTGGCAGAATGCTTGGCAATTTTCGGATTTGCAATTGCGTACAAGCTAGATCCGCAAACGAGTATTTGGCGCCCTCATTGGCATGTTTCGTTGTTCTATCCGCTGTCTGTTATTGGGGCACTTTCGCTGCTTGAGTGGTGCAATTTGCGTTTGGTGATAACGCGTTGGGGGAAATACGCACCCCTCACACACGCTGAGACAAAAACTGCCACACCGTTAGAACTCGCAGATCCTTGGGATCATTGATGCAAAATTTGCCGTGATCTGCCGGCGCTATTTGCGCAGGCAGCGCTGGAGGGTCATCAGGGCGAAGGCGGTGCCGTAAGGCCGATGATATCCGTACATCGGATAGTCCCACCACGATCCGTCCGTCTCCTGGTATTGCAGAATGATCGCCGCCAGATGGTCCTGGTAGGGGGGGCGGTCTTCGGGCTTTAATTCCTCAATCGCGTACGCAGCGTAGTAGTGTCCGTAGTAGTAAAAATAACCAGCGACTTGAAACCAGGCCTCATGCGGAATCGGGCGTTTGCGGCCAATGCTCAGCCAACCGTTTCGAACGTAAAGCCGATACAGCCAATTTTTCAGCACCAAATCCGTAATTTTTTCGTCCCCCCATTGTCGCAGTGCGACGTTGCAGGCTTGCGAACGCCCCAAGCTTCCAGCCGGTCGATTGATTCCCCGCATTGGTGTGGTTTTTAGGTATTCGCCATACATATAGGTGAAGTCCGGTTTCTGTTGCCGTTGTGTTGCGTCAAAAGCTCGCTTCACGATCTTCGGATTGGAATTCACGCCAATCGACTCCGCTTCTTTCATGGCAATCAACACGGTCGCATTCACAAAGCTAGTGGATGAACTCGTCGGCTTCGCGGCCCCCGCCACAAAATCGTAGTAGCCCCAACCACCGTCCACCGATTCGTAATGCTCAAGCATCACGAGTTGGTTCTCCAAAAGTTTTTTCAACTCGGTTTGACGCTGCTCGTCACCCTTCGCCCGCTCGTGTAAACGCACGAAGGCCTGAATCGAGTAGGCATGGGACCAAACATTGTAAATGGCATCGCCTGTCGCCCGTTTGACATTACCGATATTTTCGCACAACCATTTCTCGCCCCGCTCGATCGCCGCCTTCGCCTCAGGCTGCGAAGAATTCGTTTCAATCAGTGCCGACACGCACATCGCGGTTACCGCCGCGCGAAAGGCATCGTGAGCACCCGGCAACGGAGCGTAAATTTGGAACGGTCGGGATTGGTCCGGACTTCCCCACGAGCCATCCTTGTTTTGTGAGCCGATCAAAAAGTTGATGCCTTTTGCGATCGCCGCGCGGATCGATTCTTGCGAGGGGGCATTGATCTCTGGGAGAACTGGTTCCTTCGAGAAGTCAAACGCGTCTTCCAAAATAGACTGACGCTCCGAAGCCTCAATCTTCTTAACTAATTCCGGGTCTTCCTTGACTTGGCCCATGACGAGTGACGTCGTGGACAGCACGGCAATCCAACCAACTGTCAGAACCAACCATTTGCAACGCATTACCAATCTCCTCGAGGTTCAATCGGAATTCTTGGACAATCTTATTGCGGCTTGGCCTTCAGGACTTTGTCGCCTTCGGCGAGTCCTTGCATGACTTCCAACTGATCCCCGCTTTCACGCAATGCAACGATGGGTCGCTTCAAAGCTTTTTCACCTGCCCAAACATAAACGTATTGGCTCAAACCGCCGTCGTCCGAAAATACGGCCGTCTTGGGGACGAGCAGGGCTTTGTCATTTTTGTAGGAAACCACTTTGATCTTGCAGGTCATCCCCGGGACGATTCCTTCGGGCACCGAAGCCAGTTGGATAACTCCATCAAACTTGCCATCGTCCAAGGGGAATTGTCCAATTTCCACAATGCTTCCTTCGACACGTTCGCTGGGTCGGTCATCAAAGGTGGCGATAACTTGTGCGCCCTTCTGCAAATTCCTTTTTTGCTTCTGGTCGAAGTCGCACCGGAGTTGCAAGTTCTTCAAGTCCACTAGCGTGATGACTGGTGCACCAACCGCAATGGTGTCCCCTACCTCGATCATGCGGGAGGTGGTCGTGGCCCCTTTGATCCATGTTCCGCGGCGGGCGTAGCCATGATAAACGACTCCATCAACCGGCGCGGCCAGTTTCATGAACTCCGCATCGCGGATCAAATCGTTATAGTCGCGGTCTTTCTTATCGAACGCAAATTTCAGTTTTGCATAGTCCAGTTCTTTTTTCTGAATGGAGCGCGGCAATTCCAATGACTTTTTCGCATATTCGAGGCGGCCTTTTTCTAAGGCGGTTTCTTTTTCTTTGACGGTTCGAGGAAGTTCAACCTCCAATTGTCGTCGTGTGCCCAAGTCGGACAACTCGCCATAAAACTTGGATTGATCGAGGGATCGTTCTGCTCGCTTCAAGACGATCTTTTCCGATTCTTCGGTCAATTGATCGGCGTTGTACATTTTTTGCAGTTGATCAAGCTCGTCTTGTGCGTATTCGATTTGATACCGCGAGCTTTCAAGGGCCCGTTGAGCCTGTTTTTCAGCTAACGGCTTTTGAACTTCGAAATAGTACTTCGTATCGTCCTGTGTATTTTTCCATGTTCGTTCCATGAGGTCCGTTTCGATCGGGCTGACTTCTGCCAAAAAATCCAAGTCGGCCTTAGAGGCATCCAGATCAATTCGTGACAAATCGAAATCGTATTTCATTTCCTGAAGCCGAGCCGCTATGTCCTTGGATTCAAACGAAATCAGCGTGTCGCCTTTCTTGACGGCTTTGCCCTGCGCTGCGACTTCATTGACTTTGAACGAATTCCATACCTTGGCATCGATCTTAATGGTCGTCGCGTTCTTTGATTCAACACGGGCATCCAGTGAATCGACGATGTACAGCGGGGCTGCCTTCAGCGTGATCGTCTCCGGTGGGACTGCTGTTTGGCAGAAGGCGAAACTAAGATTTGCTGCGAGGATCGTACACAGCAAACCAGCCAAGAAAAAATTGCGTTTCATAAACAGACTCCGTAGTGCGGTCGTTGATTTGTTAACCTGCGGCCAGTTTTAAGCTTCCAGCAACTCAGCATATTCTAGGTTCTGCCGCTGCCCAAGTCATCCAGTGGACAATACCCAAACGAAGTCCCAGCCAGCTTTCACCTGTGGCAATTGGTTTTTGTTGCAAAAAAAATGGATTCCATTAACGCGCAGGGACTGCGATGTCGCTTCTGTCTTCGTAAATATCCGAGGCCCTCAACAATCGTTTGTAGCGATTGGTATTGCTGGTTGGGTTAAATCGAGGCCCGTTGCACGTACCGGTAATCACCAACTTGAGAACTTTGGCGACTTGTTTTCGTTATGCCGAAAGTAACCAGAGAAATCTAGACGGCCGAAGAAAATCGTCGATATCAGAGATGGTTCTTGTTCTGCCGATTGATTCGGCGAACTTTCATCACCCATGCATGCCGACAATGACCAGCAAACGCAAGAAGTCTCGCTCGATTACCAGCGCCAGTCAATTCTTTGGAGGAATTCGATTGCGCGGCCTGTTTTCGAACCCAATCCTCTGGATCTTGGGGGCGACTGCTTTATTGATGTACTCGTCTCAACTTTATTGGGATCGCTGGCAAATGTCGGTTGTCGCTCCAGACAAGAAGTTTCTCGTCGGAGAACAAACGATTTCGATCAATGCTCCTGAACCATGGGTTGGCCAAGCTCCCGAGGCTCTGCTCAAAGCCGAATTTCTGAGCCGACCTCGAAGCCTGCTCGAACCGAAGTTGGTCGGCGAATTGGCCAGTTACCTGCAGAGTTGGCCGTTTGTCGAATCGATCGAATCGATCGTGAAATCCCAGCAAGGTGTCCGCGTCCAATTGGCTTATCGCCAACCGGTCGCAATCGTCGAATGGAAAACCTCGCAACGTGTCAACCGCCGTTTTGTCGACCATTCCGGCCAAGTCCTCCCGGCTGCAATCGCTTTGTCCGAAGACACCAGCATCTCATTGGCGATCATCAATGTCCCCGATCCACAGACGACAAACCTCAATGACTGGATGGCTTGGCCAGACCATCGCATTATCGATGGTGCCAAAATCGCCGATGCGGTGGGTGGTGAGATGCAGCATTTGGGTTTTCGCCGCATCGTCACCTTTCGACACGGTCGTCAGTCACACGAGCCATTCGAATTGTGGACGCGGGCGGGCGGCAAAGTGATTTGGTCGGATGATCCGGCAAATGATTCGCCTGCAATCATCGAACTGCGACTCAATCAGATCAAGAGTTGGGTTGAATCCAAAGGCACCTTGGATCAATTGGCGGGCTGGAAAAAAATTGACGTAAGGTCCGGGGCGGTCAAACTGGTCGACGATGTGAACGACGTTGCGGAAAAGACAAGCCTGTGGCATGAACTAAAGTGATCATCGACGGCGATCTTCATTGCGTCGATGTTGTTTGATCAAGTCGAATGCCGTCGTCATTTCCGCAGGCACTGGCGCAATAAACTCCAGTCTGTTTCCGGTGACAGGATGGGCAAAAGCCAGGCGATGAGCATGCAAAGCCTGGCGGCCGATCAGCACCGTTTGGTCTTGTTCGTTGAGCGTCAATTCACAGAGCATTATCTTAGCGCGACCGCTATAGAGTTTGTCGGCCAAAATGGGGCAGCCGATGGAAGCCAAGTGCACGCGGAGCTGGTGCGTGCGGCCAGTCTTCGGCAGCAAACGCATCCAGGCAAAGCCACCCGCTCGTTCGACGACCTCGTAAAAGGTCTGTGCATTCCGGCTGCTTGTATGTCCCTCGCGAATCGCCATTTTTTCCCGTTGGTAGGGGTGCATGCCAATCGGCTTGTCGATCCAATCGCGGTCATGATCAGGTGCCGGACTGACAATCGCGACATACTCTTTTTCGACCGTCCGGTTTTCGAACTGTTCAGTCAGCTTGGCGTGGGCCTCGTCATTTTTTGCGATCAAAATGACGCCAGACGTATCTCGATCGAGCCGATGAACGATTCCCGGGCGCGTCACACCTCCAATTGTCGACAGATTTTTGAAATGGAATGCGACTGCGGCTGCCAGCGTTCCTGCCCAATGGCCTTTCGCTGGGTGAACGACCATGCCCGGTGGTTTGTCAATCACCACCAAATGCGCGTCTTCGAAGAGGATTGACAACGGAATTTCTTCAGGGATTGGACCGTCCGGTTCCGCTTCCGGCAGTTGCACGACAACGCTCTGACCCGTGCTCAAGCGCTGCGAGGGCTTGCCGAGATGACCCGCGACTTGCACCAATTGTTTGCGGATGATGGCTTGGATCTTTGAGCGGCTCAAGTCATCGAGTTTTTTTGTAAGAAATTGATCGAGCCGAATTTGGTCGAATTCCGCAGCGACCTCCAGATTGATGGTGGTGGTTTCGGGGTTGTGAGAAGCAGTCAAACTCGGGCTCCGTAGATTGCAAGCAACTTAATCCCCATAAACTACCACATCGCTTCCAATTTATTCATCGGCTCCCGCCCACTAACGCATCGGTTTCCCAGAACCAAGCGACTTCCAGCCAATCTTTCCGAGATTTGCATGTTCCGGACCAAATGCAGGCAGAAAATATTTTTGACATTTGCTGGTTTTGCGAGAAGACGATTTTGAATTTCAAAAACCTCAGCTACAATCGAACCAAGGGAATTGAAAGGGAGTTATGGGACGATTTGTCACGAAAACTGGTTTCTGTCCTGATTGTCGGAAGAACGTCCACCACGTGCACGTCTATCGATCATTCTCGGCTCGTTTCGCCGATGGCTGCACGCTATGGCTGGTACCCAAGGTGTTGCGTGTGGGTTCCTGGCATTGTCGTGTGTGCAATCGCCGGTCGACTCTTCTGGCCTTTTGTCGACGTAATGCAATGGATTACGAATGCCGATCGGTTGAACTCCAACAGGCAACGGTCGGCAATTTCATAAAGCGTGATCAGTCATTGATTATGCGGAGCGAACGGCAGGCTCGTTACACAAAAAAGTTTCGCCAAGGCGTCGTCGAACGCATCTTGGCTGGCAAGACCACAATTTCCGCAATGCGCGAAGAGTTGAACATTCCAGAATCGGATTTAATAGCCTGGATCAATCAAGTTGTCGAAGGCCAGGCCGAGATGATCAATCAACTCAATCGCATGGTCGGTGTTCTCCTTGAGAATTCTGCCCATCAAACGCGAATTGAGGCGGAAAATGAATTAGTCTTAAGTGAAAGAAACGGTGACGAACAGCAATGAGTGGGAAAATGAAATTTATTGAAATGACGGGTGAAACACTCTCGGTTGTTCTCAACGACGGCGAATTACACGATTCGGATTTCGAATCTGCTGGCGTCCAAATAAACTCAATTGTCCGTGTCAATCAACAAGGTGACATCGAAGTCCGACGCGCAATGAAATGGGACGTCATCGGCGGTTTGCTCGGCAACTTCGAAGAACGAGTTCGCAAAACCACGGGATTGGACTGGGCATAAATCTGATCCGCGCAGTTTGAAGGAAACAACCACGGAACATGAACGATGCCACACATCGCCACCGAAAAATGCAATGCCACCGAAAAATGCAATGCCACCGAAAAATGCAATGCCACCGAAAAATGCAATCGGCAGTTGTGTTGTTTGCGATTGGTTTTCCCACCTTGGTGACTTTGGCCTATTTTGTGTGGCTCGCCGGAAAGCCCTCCGCGTGGCAGCAAGTCGCATTTGCTGTGGGCAAGGCACTGCAATTTGGCCTCCCAGCGTTTTGGGTATTCGTCGTTCTCCGCAAGAAACCAATGTTTCGCTGGCCGATATCTTCGGGACTCGGATGGGCATTGTTGTTCGGTGCGTTGGTCGCTGCCGCCATGTTTGCTCTGGCGATTTTCTGGTTGAGACCGTCGGGCTTACTCGATCAACCCATAGAAATGATGCGGCAAAAAATATCCGATTTGGGAATCAATTCCTTTGGCAAGTATCTTGCCTTGGGGATTTTCTATTCGATCGCGCATTCGTTGTTGGAAGAATACTACTGGCGTTGGTTCGTCTTTGGACGATTGCGAGAAATGATCAGCGTGCGGTGGGCCGTTCTGATCTCCAGTTTGGGCTTCATGGCACACCATGTCGTATTGTTGGTCGTGTACTTTGGTTGGTTCTCGCCAATGACTTGGATGTTTTCCGGGGGAGTTGCCGTGGGAGGTGCCGTGTGGGCTGGGTTGTATCATCGCACCGGTTCACTCTATGCGCCATGGCTCAGTCATTTGATCGTTGACGCGGCTATCTTCAGCTTGGGTTATGTACTGGTAGGAAATAGTTTTTCGAACTGACGATTAGGTTGGCTCCTCGCCAAAACCCGCGTCGATCTCAAGCAGTTCTTCAATCCAGATTCGCAGATCGTTTTCGTACTCGCTGGCCATGTCGCCTTTGATTAATTGGCGTAAGAAGGCTGCCGCACCATCTTCCATGGTCAAGGCTGCCTCTGCGCTGTGAAAGCGATCCTCTGGATTGGGAGCAACCAAGCCCTCAATGAAGCTCATCAACAGGCTGTTGGTCGCGACCTCGCGCGGCATCAGTTTCGGAAGCTCATGCACCAGATTCTTCTTCAAGTTGAAGATCGCCTCAAAATCATTGGCACTTGAAAATAGCGAACGCCCGGAAAGCAGTTCGACGGTCACGTACCCAATGCTTGCCAAATCCGCCAGCGGCGTGCATTTTTTACCTTCCAAAACCTCCAGTGAGGCATAGGCTGGCGTGCAGGCTCGCCGCTCCGGAGGTTGATCAAGCGAAAATGCCGAGCCGATATCGATGATCTTGGCTTGTCCCGTTTGTTTGAGCATGATATTTGCGGGTTTGATGTCCGCATGGACGATTCCATTGCGATGCAGGGCCGCCAAGGCGTTAAGACAGCTTTGAATGATGGCAATTGCCACTCCAGGCTTGAAGCGTGGTTGGTCAGGCCCGGCCGTCACCAGCACGTCATTCATCTTTTTCCATTGCCGCTCAGAAAATCGCTCCTTGATGTATCCGTAAAAACGTGGGGTTAGCAGGCGGCGCAAGTCATACCCTTCGACCCACTCCATCACCATCATCCGAATCCGATTGCGATCCAGAAAGTTGTGAACCAATAACAGATTGTCATGCTGAATGCCCGCAACCGTTCCTGCGACCGAACCAATGCGGGCCATGTCGGAATCGTAATCTTCCGGCGTCCGATATCGATCGGGCGAAAATATCTTTAATGCAACGGGCAACGTAAATCCGTCGGCTCCCTTTCGTTCGCTTAGAAACACAACCCCCTGCCCACCCGAGCCGAGCAATTTCAGCAACTTCAGGTGCGTTGTCCAATTCATGCGCTTCTCACCGATGATCGACGAATACCGCTCGATCAATTCGGCGCAGCCGTTCAGCACAAAGTCTCCGCCAGAAGTCTGTGTCAATTGCTGCTTCTCGCCAGCTTTGGTTTGTACAAGTTCGGTGTTGGATTCAGACAATTTCATTTCCACTAACTAAGGCAAGCTCAACACTTCATTTTACTTCGAGATTTGCGAATCCGGCAGATGATTGTCGAAGAACAAATCAATCATACGAAGGCAATCGGCGAAAGGTCCAGATCATTTTCGCTACTGAATGCACGAAAGCTAACGTTTCAGCCAATCAAAAGGAATTCGATCTTGCAAATTTGGAAATCCAAGCTTTTTGTCGACAAGATTCAAAAGCAATTGCGAATTCTTCCAGCGGGTCAGATTGTCGCAGAATAATTTTATTGTATCGGTCACTCGAAATTTTGATTGTGCTCCAACATGTGGAGTGATGATCAGATTTTTTGTATCCCACAAGGGACTGTTTTCGCGTAAGGGTTCTTCGAACGTTACGTCAATTGCCGCGCCCGCCAAGTGTTGTGATACAAGTGCATCCACCAGCGCTTGCTCGTCAACCAGTTGGCCGCGTCCCACATTGACGAAATAACTTCCGCGACGCATTCGTTGAAATTCTTTAGTTCCCAATGAACGATAGGTTGAATCGAGCAAAGGCAGTGTGCTGATCACAATGTCTGACCGCTCAAGCACCATTGGTGTTCGTTCTGGCGCAACGATTTCAACGTCGTGAAAGGAAAGGTCTGTCGCAAAATGGTCCGTCGCCATGATTGCGCCACACATCGGTTGTAAATACTCGGCAACCCGTTGTCCATTACCGCCGAAGCCAAGGATTCCAACTCGCTTATCACGCAGTTCATCTGTCGGCAAGCGTTCAAATCGGCGGAGCGCCTGCGCTGCGAGAAAATCCGGCAGCTTCCGCACCAACGCCAATAGCAACGCCAGCGTCTGCTCCGCGACCTGCCGTGAAAAAAGTCCTGATGCCCCAGAGACCACGATTTTCGAATTCACCACCTCGGGTACGAGGCAATGGTCGAGCCCCGCAGCCGTGGACTGGATCCATTTCAATTTGCCTTGGCGAACTACGCGCGACCAATCCACGGGGACTTTGGCGTGTCCACAGAAGATGGTCGCCTCAAAAATTCGTTCGGCGATTTCTTGTTGTTCTGCTGCAATGACGCGCCAGCCGCCTGCCGCCTGTGATATCTCGGCAACCTGTTGTTGTGTTACGGGAAAACAAAGAACTATGGTTTCCATCGAGTAAGCCTGCCGCCTTCCAAAAAAAGTCTGTAGTGGAAACTAAGCGACGGAAGACTTTTCAGTCAGTTTGTCATGTAGCTCGCAAATGATTTTCGCCGACCGCTCGGCATCTTCATGGCTAATATGCAGGTGGGTAACAGCGCGAACATGGCAGCGGCTGAAAGGCATCATCCAAACGCCCGCTACTTCTGCAAGTTCACAAAAGGTTGCTGCTGGCAACTGATCATCATTGATCTTGAAAATCACGATGTTCGTGTCGACCTGCGGCGGATCAAGTTCAAAATGTTCACAGCGATTTTGGATGGCGCTGGCGATGATTCTGGCCGAGAGATGGTCCTCTGCCAGTCTCGGAATATTGTGTTCCAACGCGTAAAGTGCTCCGGCCGCAATGATTCCGGACTGTCGCATCGCCCCGCCAAACAATTTGCGATTGCGTCGCATGGCTTTGAGCATCGATTTTGGTCCAGCCAATGCGCTGCCGACAGGTGCTCCCAAGCCTTTGCTGAAGCAGACGCTAACCGTATCGAACTCACGTGCCCAAGTTGCTGCAGGAACACCGGTTGCGACAACGGCATTGAACAGTCGCGCGCCGTCGAGATGCGTTGCCAGTCCGTTTTCCCGCGCCCAACGACAAACCGATTGGACGTTTTCCAGCGGCAGGATTGCACCGCCACCGCGGTTGTGAGTATTTTCCAGGGTCAACAATCGCGTTCGAACGGCGTGTTCGTTGTCGGGGCGAATCAAATCGCGCAAGTCGCTGAGGCGAATTTGACTATTCACGCCTTTCACTGTTCGTGCGATGACTGCCGAGAGTTGGGCGAAGCCGCCTTGCTCGTAATTGTAAATGTGGCAACCTTCCTCACAGATCATCTCGTCGCCCGGTTGGCAATGCAACCGGACCGCAATTTGGTTGGTCATCGTTCCCGACGGCATGAACATTGCGCATTCCTTGCCAAGGATCTCAGCTATTTTGGCTTGGAGTCGCGCCGTCGTCGGATCGATATCGATGACGTCGTCTCCGACTTCAGCATTGGCCATCGACTGCCGCATTTGGGTCGAAGGCTTGGTAACGGTGTCGCTGCGAAGATCAATCATTGCGAACTCGATGTTGATGGGGGAAAGCAATTTTGTCGAACTCAAACGCCAATGATCGAGTGCGGTCGAAGGCCCTATAGTTTCGCAAAGGCATCCAGCGCACGATCGATATGTTCATCATTCAGCGCAGCGGAAACCTGCAATCGCAAGCGAGCTTCGCCCTTGGGAACTACCGGGAAACCAAAGCCAATGATCATGATCCCCATCTCAAACAGTCGCTTGGACTTGCGGATTGCTTCGGCCTCGTCACCAATCATGATTGGGATAATTGCGGTTGGGCTATCGGTGCATTCGAAGCCCAATTTCTTCAAACCCGAGCGGAATTTCGCAACGTTGCCATGGAGTTTCGCGACGATTGTAGGATTGGCATCGATAATCTCAATCGCTTTCCTGGCACTAAACGCGACAGTCGCCGGGACAGCGTTGGAAAACAGGCTCGGTCGGGCTCGTTGCTCGAGAACCTCGACTGCCCGCTTGGAGGTTGCGATGTAGCCGCCCGCGGCTCCGCCGAGGGCCTTGCCCAACGTCCCTGTGAGCACGTCAATGTTACCAAACAAACCAAAATGTTCCGGTGTGCCACGCCCAGTTTTTCCCAAGACGCCGATGCCATGCGAATCGTCGACGACCAGCATCGCGTTGTACCGCTGACAGAGTTCCACGAGTTCAGGCAACCTCGCGACGTCGCCCTCCATGCTAAAGACACCATCGGTAACGACCCACCGGCATGGGTGAGCTTGAGTTTCTTTCAGCTGTTCCTCAAGCTGATTCAAATCGGAGTGCTTGTAAACTTTTTTAGTCACGGACTTGGTCATTAACTTAAGTCCGTCGATGATAGACGCATGGTTAAGTTCATCTGACATGATTGCGTCCTGAGGGCCAACCAAAGTCGGGAACAGGGCCTCGTTGGCGCACCAGCAGCTCACGTAACTTAACGAGCTTTCGGTCCCCACAAACTTTGCGATTTCTTCTTCGAGTTGCCGATGACAAGTTAGAGTTCCGCAAATAAAACGGACAGAAGCAGTTCCTGCACCGTAGTCTTTCAGGCCTTGAATCCCTGCAGCGATGACCTCCGGATGGTCGGCCAGTCCCAGATAATTATTGGCACAAAGCACCAACACTTCGCCTTTGCCTTTGATGCGCACGATTGCCCGCATCGGAGACTCGATGTCGTAAAAGGGTTTCAGTTGCCCCGAGTCAGTCAGTCCGCGAATCACTTCGTCACATCGTTTGGAAAATTCGGCGTTTGGCATGCTACACTCGTTAGGTTGAGGGTCTGAAAATTGTTTCACAGGACTAACGCATCTGGATTGATGTCGCCTGTGGCTTTACAAATGGGCGGGGCGATTAACGGATCCGCCACCGGACTAGCCCTGCAGGATTTCTGCATGCAAATGGACTTTCGATTTCAGTGAGTTGGTCACCAGGCAAGTTTGTTCTGCCTTTTCGAGAAGTCGTTGGGCTCGCCCGGCATCAACATCAGCGGCCACAGACAGTCGAGCATGGATCTTGAATTCGGTGAACAGCATTTCGCGTTCGACCCTGTCGAGCGTTCCGTCGACAGTTACTGTCAATTCGTTGAATGTGAATTTGGATGCAGCGGCAATGGCTCGGAATGACAGGATGAAACAGTCAGCCACCGCAGCGACCAACAAGTCTTCTGGCGACCACTCCGTTCCTGGGCCGCCAAATTGGGCGGGAGCCGCCGATGGCAGTGGCTGGAGTTTCTCGCCCGACAGCGTAACCAACCCGTCCGCTTGCGCGCGGCCTTGAACGACATACTGATGCGGAAAATTCATGAAATCCTCGACGATGTTTTGAAGCAACAGACCACATGGAAACGGACGACCGTCAACAAATTATTTGACAATGGCATACGGCTTTTGTTAGTCCTAAAATTCTACAAAAAACGGCCGCGATCGTGTGCACGACGGCGGCCGGGTAAATGTTCAAATTGTCGCTGGTTTGCAACCGGTTATGGCGTTTGGGTATCGCGAAGGCTTGAAACCACTCGGTCAATCAGATTGTAGGCTTGAGCTTCGCCGGCCGTCATGAAGTTGTCACGATCGGTATCACGCTCAATTTTGTCTAGCGTGTGGCCGGTGTGATGCAACAGAATTTCGTTGAGACGGTGCTTCACTCGTTTGAGTTCCTTGGCGTGAATCATGATTTCTTCCGCAGTGCCTTGCATGCCGGCGAGAGGCTGGTGGATCATGATCGTGGCGTTCGGTAGCGCAAATCGTTTGCCTTTTGCACCGGCCGTCAGCAATAGAGCGCCCATCGAGGCTGCCTGGCCCATGCAATAGGTGCAAACATCACAGGTCAAGAACTGCATCGTGTCGTAGATTGCCATCCCCGCCGTGACACTGCCACCTGGAGAGTTGATGTATAAATGGATGTCCTTTTTGGGGTCTTCCGATTGCAGGAAGAGCATTTGGGCGACGAGAGAGTTGGCAAGATCCGCCGTCACTTGGGTACCCAGAAAAATGATACGGTCTTTGAGCAATCGACTATAAATGTCATAAACGCGCTCTTCACGACCGGTGTTATCGACGACGTAGGGAACATAAGGCATAGTGATTTCGACTCCAGAAAATTTGTTGTGCGATCAACGACGAAAAAAGACTACCGATCTTCTTCTTCAGCCGCCTTTTCAGTGCGCGTGGTGATTTCGTCGACCAACCCGTATTCTTTGGCTTTGGGGGCCGTCAAAAACAGGTCGCGGTCCATATCTCGAGCGATGGTATCGGCCGACTTGCCTGTGTGTCGTGCGAGAATTTCATTGATCACTTGACGATTTCGGAGAATCTCGTCCGCTTGGATTTCGATGTCACTGACTTGACCCGACACGCCGCCATAGGGCTGATGGATCATGACGCGTGCATTTGCAAGTGCGTAGCGTTTCCCCTTGGTTCCGCCCGCGAGCAACACCGCCGCTCCACTGGCGGCCTGGCCCACGCAATAAGTGGCGACCGGGCAACTCATGATTTGCATGACGTCGTAAATTGCCAAGGTCGCGATAACGTCACCGCCTGGAGAGTTGATGTAGAAGTGAATGTCCTTCTTCTTGTTTTCACTTTGCAAATACAGCAATTTCATCACGAGCTCATTGGCGTTACCCGAATAAATCTCGCCTTGCAAAAATACGATGCGGTTTTCGAGCAACAAGTCACCCAAGGTCATTTGGCGCTGACGTTGGTATTGCTGAGTCGCGTAGGAGTTTTGAATTGTCGCCAACGGGTCGCCGATTTCCATCGAGCGGGAACGGTTCAAATCCATCAAAGGTTCCTTGTCCAAGAAAAATAATCAACCACCAACGTGGCTGCGAAATCAAACGAATTCGTCAGCAATTCTTCACGTTGCGAATGATTCGATATCCACGAATATAAACTGCTCATCGATTTAGCTAAAGGGCAGCATGGCAAAGCCAAACGATAGCCACCAGCAACAAAAAAACGCAGGGGGAATTTCTGCGTTTGTTTGGTTGATCAAAAAAAGTTGCATCGACCAAGTGTCCGATTAGCCGACCGTTGGGTTCGACTTATTGTCCTTGCCAACGCCTGGAATTGGCTTGTCTGGCTGCTCATCGAATTTGGCTTCGGGAATTTCGCCCACCTCGGTTCCGGTCAAGGAAAAATCAACCGCTTCCACTTGGCGATCCACGTCCAACTTGTAGGGGACGGATTGAAATTCGGCTGCTCCTTCAATCATGCCGATCACTTTACGTTCAATGATCAAATTACGCAGAACATCAATTTGCCCATTCTTCTCCAGTCGTGCACGTACACGGCGGGGCGAATCGTTGGACTGCAGCGCGATCTTGGCAATTTCGAATTCGTAATCTGCTGGTTCGTCTTCGATGTTTTTTTCTTCGGCGATTCGTTCGAGGATGAAGTGTTCCTTGAGCAATGTTTCCGTGCGGTTCTTCGCGTCATGTCGCAGAATATTCTCGCGGGCCTGGATGACATCTCTCGAAAATCCGGAGGACTTCAGCTCCATCACAGCCCGATTCAATTCGCGGCGGAATTGACGTTTCACCAAATCCGGCGGCAATTCCCATTTGGCGGATTCGGTCAGCAGTGAACTGATTTGTTCGCGAATCTGACGGTGCTGTTCGTAAGACAATTGGTTATCGAGCGTCTTTTTGATTTGCTCCCGGAGTTCGTCAGCCGATTCAAGTCCATAATGTTTGGCTAGATCGGCCACGTTTTCAGAATCTACCCGCTTCACGTCAAGGACTTCGAATTCGAGGTCAATTGTCTTGCCTTGAACCGCCGAGTTTTCAGCAAATTCGCTGACGGTGAATTTGGTTTTTACCTTATCGCCGGCTTTCTTGCCGACCGCCAATTTGTCGAAGCCTTCGATCTTGCCGTCGTTGAACAACAAGGTTGGGAGGATGCCGATCATCTTCTCTTGCAAGTTGACGACTTGGTTTCCGTCGAGCGTTCCAGAAATGTTGAAGACGACTTCGTCATCAGCCTTGATGCCATCGTCCACAGGAACGAGGTCCGCTTGCTCACGCGCCAGACGTTTGACGTATTGATCAACGTCGGCCTCGGTGAACTCGCGTTCCGGACGCTTGATTTTCAGACCCTGCCAGTTCGGCAGTTCGAATTCCGGACGGACTTCTATGTCGAATTCGTAAGTCATGGGTCCCGTTTCTGGGACATTGATTTGTTCGTAGTCGAGGTCTGGCTCGCTGATCGCCGAGAAGTGTTTGCCTTCGTTGACTTGCGCGAGGCTGTCCATCAGCAGCGCACCCTTGACCTGATTTTCAACTTGCTTGCGAAACTTGCTTTCGAGCAATTTGCGGGGAGCCTTCCCAGCACGAAATCCTGGAAGTTCTGCACGCGGAGCAATATCATCGAATTGCTTTTGGAAATACCGGTCAATGTCTTCTCGCGCAATAGAAACCTTGACATGCCGTTCACACGAACTGGTGTTTTTGACATCGACAGTCAAATTCAACTTTTTCAGCTCGAGAGTTTCGTCCAATTGCGTATCGCTGCTCACAAGAATTTCCTTCGAATACTAAAACGTAGCCCCCTTTGTGGTTCCAAAGGGCACGGTTAAACGGCCGTAAATTGATGCCTGAAGTCTACCGGAAACCGGGCCACCATGACTAGAACCCATCGTAAGGCCAAGTCGAGTTCGATTGCCCCAGGCCACTTTCCCCCAGCTTTGCAGAAAAGTACGAAAAAAGCCGCCCTTTGCGGACGGCTTTTTGATCAATTCGCAGACGGCCTTGCCGTAGGTTAACGAGAGCGGGTGAACGGACTCGAACCGTCGACATTCACGTTGGCAACGTGATGCTCTACCAACTGAGCTACACCCGCAATTGCAAAATGCTTTGTCGTCAAACTTTAGCTGGTTTGCCACAACGTTTCCGATTATACGGTTGCGCTGGTGCGATGCAAGGTAACAGTTAACGACTTGTTTAGATTCTTACCATCGGTTCGTTGATTTCGGAACTTTATCAGATAGACTACATGCACTTGCACTTGTTCGCCTGATTTTCTGTTGAAGTTGGGGAAATCAAGGCAAATTCGCGGCAAAATCGACCGTTTTCCACAACCTTCTCGAAATGGAGATTTTGGATGATCAAGGCGAAATTGGTAGTTGTCGGCGGTGACACCAAAACCAAAGAAGTGAACTTGCGGCTTCCCACCGTCGTTGGCCGAGGCAAGGAATCGACTCTGATCGTTCCCCACGCCCTCGTCAGCCGCAAACACTGCGAGATTTTCGAGCGAGCTGGCATTTTGGTCGTTCGGGATCTGGAATCGCTAAATGGCACCTATATCAATAACTATCGAATCAAGGGCGAACAACCGCTCCACCCAGGCGAGCTCTTAACGCTCGGCAACGTGACCTTTCGCGCCGTCTACGGCAATCTAGCAGAGGCAAATGTCCCAGGCGACCTAACCAAAGGTTCTTCCACTACCGCGCCGGCCGACTTGAACAAGACCGTTCCCGCTGACCAGTACAAACCAATACCGTCCTCTCGGCCAGCAAAAGACCTGGAACCGGCAACTGATCGAAGTTTGTCGCGGGCACCAGCAAAGGCCAGCGGGCCGGAGCGAGTCCAACCTCGCCCCGCTGAATTCGCTAAGTCCAAAGTCGCCCCGCCGCTCATCAAACCAGCACCACCGGTCGCACCCGCATCCGTGGTCGCCATGGCTGCTGCAGACTCGCCAAAACCAAAATCACAAGCCAAACCCCCTGTTCCAGTTGCCACCGAACGGAAACCTATCGACAGCGACGAAATCCAATTCGACGAGTTCGATTTCTCCAGTCCCGATCGGTCCATCTCTATCAGCGCGATTGATGAACTCCCCGATGCCCCAACGCCAATGGTTAGTTTCATCGGAAAAATTGGCGACGCTGATTCGCAAGCCGATACTCCAATCTCCGGAATCGATGCCGTCGACTTCCAGATGTTGGCGGCTGACAAAAAGAAAAACCCAGAAGTCGACAGCAGCTCGTTGGACTCGTTTTTGCGAAAGGTTCGGTAGGGACAATCCCAGCCAATGAATGCCACCGACGAACCGACCTCCGAACAACCACTCATCGACCGCATTCGCAACGGCGGGGTGGACGCCTGGGCTGAACTCGTGAATCGATACGAAGGCCGCCTCATGGCTTACGTCACAGGCCGCTTGTCAAATCGCTCTGCTGCCGAAGACATCGTGCAGGAAACTTTTTTGGGATTTGTCAACAGCCTTCCCAATTACGACGGCAGCCGCTCGCTGGAAAGTTATCTGTTTTCCATCTGCGCGTATAAACTCACGGACCATCTGCGCCGCGAAGGGCGTCGCCCCACCATTCCCCTGTCCGCCGGTGGCAGCTCAGGCGGGGAATGGCAAGTTCCCGGTACCGCCCGCGCCGCCAGCAGCATCGCCCGCAGCGGCGAACGAAAGAAAATCGAACACGACGCAATCGTCGACGCCATTCGCGATCAAGTTGAAAAATGGCAAGAGCGGGGCGATTGGTTGAAGCTCAAATGCATTGAGCTGATAATCGTCAAAGGCCTGCCGAACAAACGCGCCGCCGCGATTCTCAACATCACTGAACAACAAGTCGCCAACTTCAAATTCGACTTCATCTCCCGGACCCGCGCTCTTCTCAAACGGCAAAACCTGTCGCACGAAATCTTTCCCGAACTGTACGACGACTAAGAGCTCCCTTTACGGCAACAGGGTTTACGGCCACAAGGTCAACCTTTTGTCGAACACCATGCCTGGCGCATGACTGAAAAGATTGCCGCTAGGACGAGGCGACTGTGGCGGCCATGGTGGAGGCGACTATAGCGGCCGTCATGGCGGCCTCTACTGCCGCGATAGCTGCCTGGGTCGCACCAGCAGCCAATAGCTTACCCTCGGCGATTTCATTGATCCGCTTGTCGTGCTGCCGCAGTTCCACCGCTGGGAAATTTGATTTCAAAACACCAACTGATTTGGCCAACGCGATCAATACTGCCGTGCGATTGTCAGGCTTTTGGTCGGGGAAAAACATGACGTCGGCCATCCGGCGGCGAATCGCATTTTCGTAACTGCCATCGATTTCCGGCCAGATCTTCCGCGTGAAAATCCACAGGACTTTCCCTTGCTCCTTCGCGACAATGCCCAGTTCGCAGAGTTGCTCGGCCACCCGATGCTTCAAATTTTTCAGCCCCGCTACTGTGGTGACCCAATGTTGCAAGTTGCGCGGTTTGGCAGATTCCGCAATCTTGGCCAGCACTTCATCCAGGATCGGATCACCCACGGGCTTTTTCAGCGCGACGGAGACAGATTTTTCTTTGTCCTCACTGGTTGCGATGAAGCCCTGCAGTAATAGTTCGCTCAAGATCGCGCCGGCGAAGCCATAGGGATACATCGATCCTTCGAATGTTCCTTTAGAATCATCCAGGACCAGCAACGCCAATTTATGATGGAGACACAATGGGTTTGAAGTCATCGACGTTCTTTTTAAGAAAATACAAGTTGGGCTGGACTCAGATGTTTCTCTTATTGTAATCGAAGAGGAATTGGTGATCGAAGATCTCCTCCGCGATCTTCAGCGCGAATAAGGCACGCAGCATTCATGAATTTGCGGGTAAAGTTCAATTGTCCTAAAGAATTTCAGAACCAATGAGACTGCTGGTCCAATTTGCTGGCGAACTCTATCTTCGGCTGTTTTTCATACCATAACCTCCGCGGTTTGCGAGGACCAATTGATTCTATCCATTGTTGACCAACAAGCGCGCAAGGGTTTTCGCCATGTTGTCGAGAGCGGCGTGGTTGGGAAGGGTTACGGTTAACTTTTGTCTTCCCTGGTCGTCGGGAGTGGCGCATTGCAGCAGGTTGTCTCGCAAACGGTTGACCACATCGTCCGGTGGAGCGTTTGATGTGGCGCCCGATTGAGCAACCAGTTCGCCGAGGAAGTGGAAAACGGCACCTAACATTTCGCCACCGGCAACTGCCACGCGATCGCGGCGGGCATCGATGGTTGCGGCTGTCTCCATTTTTTGCGAAACGTCCAGCGGGGCCTCGGGTTTGGCACCAAGCAGAATTTCCAGCCGCTGGCGCATCTCCTCCATCCCGCTGACCATTTCAAGCACATCAACATCCGAATCGGCATCGAGCACGGCCAACGCGAGATTCTGTTTGTCATCCAACACCACCAGCAAATTCTCTTCTAGTGTCTTTTCCGTCACCAGCAAATAAACCTGTACCGGATTTTTTTGCCCCATCCGGTGCGCCCGCGCTACACGTTGTTCCAGCACTGCGGGATTCCATGGCAAGTCGACATTTATCACTGTGTTGGCAGCTTGCAAATTCAATCCTGTCGAGCCGGCGTTGGTGGTCAGGAATAACTGGCACTTCGGATCGTTTTGAAACTCATTGACAATCGCTTGTCGTTTCTTTTGGGGCACTTGTCCGTCCAGTCGCACATATCGCAGCTTCAATTTTCTCAGGATTTTCTCAATCTGTGCCAGCATCGTGGTCCATTCGCTGAACAGAATAATCTTGCGGTTTCCCTCCTCGAACAACTGCGTCAACAATTCCTCCAACCGCTCCAGTTTGCTCGAAAACGACGGCTCCTGTTTGTTTACCAGATACGTTCCGTCAGCCGACATGCGGCACATCAGCAACGCCTTTTGCAGTCGCAGCAAATCCATTTCGCTGATAAACGGTTTGCGAACGACTTGCGCGACAATTTGCATGTGCGCATTGTGCAGCGACAGTTGTTCCTCCGTCGGCGCGATCCGGACAATCTCGGTCGTGCGGGAAGGCAATTCATCCAGCACCTGGGCACGGGTTCGCCGCAGCAAAATTGGAGCCAGCGTTTTCCGCAGTTCCGCCAGATTGCGATAGCCGAGTACTTTGCCTTTCTCATCCACCATCCGGTGCCTGTTGAAGAACCGGAAACCAGGCCCCAGTCGCCGGTCATCGACGAACTGCACAACGCTAAACAAGTCATCCAGTCGGTTCTCCAGCGGCGTGCCCGACAGTACCAATGCATAAGGCGACTTCAGGCTCTTTACCACCCGCGTCGTTTTTGCTTCCCAATTCTTGATTCGTTGCCCTTCATCCAGGATGATCAGGTCCCAAGCAGCCCGCTCGATCGATTCGAAGTCGCGGAGTACCAGTTCGTAATTGCAAACCGTGAAAAAGCAATCGTTGAAATACTGAGAAGCCCGTTGTTCGGCACTGCCGATGACAAGCTGGCAATCGCGATCGCAAAAGCGGCCAATCTCGTTCCGCCACTGGCTCTTGAGTGATGTCGGGCAAATGACCAACACCCGTTTGATGTCGGCTTCACGGGCTAGCAGTTCGGCGACGCCGATTCCCTGGATGGTTTTTCCCAATCCCATATCGTCGGCCAGGACAGCCCGCCCGGCACCGGAGGCAAACGCAATGCCGTCCAGTTGAAAGGGGAGCAACTCTGTTTTCAAAAGATCCTTGCGCAACGGATGACTCTTTGGTGCGCGGCGAATGGTGGCGACCAGTTCCCCCATCCGCTCCTGAAACAACCGCCGGTCAATCCACTGCCCAGCGTCTGGCGATACATCGACCGGATAGCCGGCCCGTTCCAACCGGGCCACGGCATTCAACAGCCCTTTCAAATCGCCTACCTCCCGTTTCAAGAATTTCCCCGCGATTTTCTCCGCATCGTCGGACAGGTCATGAGGCGGATGCAGATGCAAACTCAGTTCATCGCGGTAATCCAGTTGAATCGAAAACTGTTTGCGTTTGAATTTGCGACGCTTGGCCGGAGGAAACTTTCTAGTGATTCGTGACAAGGCGTAAATCAAGTGCTTGCAAGTCCCCAGTGTGTTGGCTCGAAAGTCGGGACATGTGCAACTGGAATCGCCTGGTTCTTCGCCACGAACGGTCAGCAAATAGGTTTTGCCGGAGGCGAGACTGGTCAATTGATAATCGGTCCACGCTTTGTCTGCTTCGGCGGAAACCAGTTTGAACTTTTCTTCCCTGGCCCGTTCGGTCCGATCGGCGATAGCCTGTCGAACCAGTTCCTGTTCGCTGAGTGATTCGATGGGCGTTCGTTCCGGCGGAGCCGCTGCGAGTCCGAGCAGCATTTTTTCTTCGAGTATCAGCGAAAGGGCCGCGCCCATGTGCTCGCAGGTAACTTCACATTGTGTGCAATTCAAATACAACCGGTCGCGCGCCGCCGCCATCAGGGTAATCGATACGTTGGCGGTTTTGCCAGACGAATCGACGGGCAGTTTCAGCTGGAACAAGTCCCCTTGCAGAAAGACCTGTTCTGAAACATCAATGTCATACTTGCTGCCGAGCCGAAGCAGTTCTTTACCGTTTTCACCCAGCAGTTTGCAAGTCTGCGCGTAGTTCAGCCGCGATAGCCGGTCCCGAAGCGTCAGTTTCTCACTCGGTTTGGTCGTCATGACACATCTCCTCCAAAAAATGGTCCCGATCAGCCGTCGCTAGGCATGGAAAAAAAGGAACCGAGTGAGCGTTCGATCATATCAATTTGACAAAATGGGGATGTTACATTTGTTGTTGAAACCGTTGGTGGTCTCGGTTCAGGAACAGGTTAACGACTAATGGTTTAACGTGCAAGGTTTCCGTCCGTGTTTTTCCTCTCGCCTCGGCTCAAGGAAAAAAGTGGGCGGAGCGGCGATTGTGGGGGAGCTATATCGTCGCTGTAGCGGACGGTTTTCCCAATCTGCAAAGCACCGGCCAGGCAGCTCACTTCGACGCCTTGGTCTTGTAGATCCCCGGACCGAATTTTTTGCCGATGTAATAAAAGACCGACGGCGTGACGACTTGGTCGAGCAATGTCGAGGTGAGCAACCCGCCGATCACGACAATTGCCAGCGGATGCAGGATCTCTTTTCCTGTCTCCCCTGCTCCAAGTGCGAGCGGAATCAAACCGATGATCGTCGTGAGCGCGGTCATCATCACGGGAGCCAATCTTTCCAAGCTGCCGCGAATGACGAGAGCCTCGCCAAACTCCATTCCCTCTTCTTCCATCAAGTGCAGATAATGCGAGATCATCATGATCCCATTGCGGCTGACAATTCCAATCAACGTGATGAATCCGACCCAGTGCGCCAGCGAAAGCGTCGTGGCACTGGCCCACGCTCGGGGCCACTCCCAAAATGCGAGACCCGCCATGCCGTTCCAATCCGGCGGATTCAAAATCAGCAAGAACACAACCGAACCCAATGCCGCCAACGGTAGATTCACCAACAAAACCTGCAGGGCGGCCGCCAACGAACCCAGGCATTTCCAAAGCAACAACAACACGACTGCGATCGCCACGCAGCTGAGGACCAGCAATTTCCAAGCGGCCTGTTGCTGCGCCTCAAATTGTCCTCCTAGTTCGACACGATAGCTGCCCGGTAGATCGCGCAGTTTCAGCCGAATCGGCTCCAAGCGGCTGTTGACATCGGCCGCGACGGTTCCCAAATCTCGCCCAGCAACATTGCAAAAAACGGCGATGCGGCGTTCGGCATTTTCTCGATTGAGCGTATTCGGTCCGGTCGTTTGCAGCACTTCGGCGACTTGTCCGAGCGCAACCTTGCGACCCGATGGTGTGTCGAGAATCGTCTGATTGATCACTTGCGGATCGTTGCGTGACGTTTCATCAAACCAAACCACCAACCCATGCCAACGGTCTTCATCGAGTAACTCCGAAACCACGGTGCCGCGGTAGGCTGTTTCCAACATGCGGGTGACATCCCCAGGATTCAAGCCATACCGGGCCGCCTCGTCCCGTTTTACTCGCAGGCGCAGCTGGGGTATTTCCACTTGCGGTTCCATCTGCAAGTCCACGACACCAGGAACATCAACCATCACATCCAAAATTTCATGCGCGGTATTTCGCAATTCGCGCAAGTCATTGCCGATAACCTTCACCGCAATCTGCGCACGTATCCCCGACATGATGTGATCGAGACGATGCGAAATGGGCTGGCCAATGTTCAGCTTGACGCTGGGTAGATTCGTGATGCGGTCGCGAATGTCGTCGGTCGCTTCCTCGCGGGAACGTCCCTGATACTCCATTCCCAGATGATGAAGTCCAGGGACTGCCCGCAAAAACGCGGCGAGGAATCCCGGTTTCTGTAGCATGTCGGGAGCCAACAACACTTCAATATCCGATGAATTGACTCCTTCGGCATGTTCATCAAGTTCGGCTCGTCCCGTCCGCCGAGCAACCGACAGTACCTCAGGCACTTCCAGAATCAAGTCTTCGGCGTTGCGAGCCACGCGACTGCTTTCGGCGAGGCTCGTTCCTGGTTCCGTTTGCAAATTGATCGTCAACGTGCCTTCGTTGAAATCAGGCAAGAACTCGGAGCCGGTATTCCACACAAACCAATTCGCAGCAACTGCCGCGAGAATCGTGAACAGCAATATCGGAATCGGTCGACGGAGCGTGAACTTCAGCACTTGCGTATCGATGGCCTTCAAACAGCGCACGACCAACGAATCCTTCTCCTCCTCTATGAAGCGAGCGTTGGGCAACAAGATCGATGCCAATGCCGGTGTTACCGTCAGTGATACCACGAGTGAACAAACCAGTGTCGTCAAATAGGCGATGCCAAGCGGCGCGAACATGCGGCCTTCCAGCCCAGATAGTGAAAACAATGGAACGACCACGACGACCACGATCAGCGTGGCATACACAATCGAATTGCGAACCTCGCTGGAAGCCAGAAAAATAACTCGCAGCGGATTCTCGGGTCGTTCCTTCTGACGATTTTCCTTGAGACGGCGAAAGATGTTTTCGATGTCGACAATTGAATCGTCGACCAGTTCACCGATCGCAACGGCCAATCCTCCGAGCGTCATCGTATTCAACGTAATGCCAAACCAGCGGAAAACCAAAATGGTCATCAGCAGGGACAACGGAATCGCCGTCAGCGTAATGATGCTGGTGCGAAAGTTCCACAGAAAAACAAACAGGATCACCACGACCCAGATTGTCCCGTCGCGAATGGCCTCTTTGACGTTATTGATCGCCGCACTGATGAAGTCGGCTTGATGGAAGATGTTTTGTTCGATCTTGATATCGGGCGGCATTTCAGCCTGGAGATCGACGAGAGCCTTCCGGACCAGCGGGTCGAGCACCAATGTATTTTCATCAGGCTGTTTTTGCACCGACAAGACCACTGCCGGGCCCCCGATGATTTTCCCGTCTTGCTTGATGCGGACGCTCCCTTCTCCCCGTTTGACTGGCCCGCCCAAACGAACATTGGCAACGTCCTTGATAAGAACTGGACGCGGATCTCGCCATTTCACGGTCGTGTTTTCGATGTCTTCCAGAGTCAGGCTCTGCCCTGTGATCCGGATCAACGACTCGGTCGGTTCGCGAATCAACACTCCGCCTCCGGCAACCGTGTTGGACTTTTCTGCGGCGACGAGCAGGTCGTCGAGAGTAACGTCGTTGCTCGCCAATATGGCGGGCGAAGTCGTAATCTGAAATTGTTTGAGCACGCCCCCCATCACGCTGATTTGCGAAACACCCTCGATGGCCAAAAGCCGATTGCGAATCGTGAATTCAGCCAGCGTTCGCATTTCCATCGCCCGCTCGAACTGTTGCTCGGGAGTAAGTCCTTCCGTGGTCGAACGGAGTCCGATGAGCATAATCTCGCCCATCAACGACGAAATGGGAGCGAGAACCGGATTCACATTTTGCGGCAATCGCTCGCGCGCCAGTTGCAATTTCTCGAACACGATTTGTCGATCGCGATAGATGTCGGTGCCCCATTCGAACTCAATCCACACAATCGACAGACCGATCCCTGAGGCCGAGCGAACGCGCTGCACTCCCGTGGCACCATTGACCAGAAACTCGATTTGCCGCGTGACGAGCTGTTCGACTTCTTCGGGTGCCAAGCCCGGAGCCTCGGTCATCACCGTTACAGTCGGACGATTCAAATCCGGGAACACATCAATCGGCATTTCGCGGAACTGCAGAATTCCCAACACCATCAACGTGGCTGCCGTCAGCAAGACCATCAAGCGGTTGTTTAGGGAAAATTCGATGATCTGGTTGAGCATTATTTCTTGCGACTTGTCCCAAGGGTACACGGATCAATAAAAAGACGACCTGGAATTTGCGAATCGTTCTAGCGCAAGGAGTTGTAGGCCGACTGCAATTCCACGGCACCCCAACTGGCTACTTCTTCATCGATTTTCAACCCCGAAATGACCTCGATGAAGCGTTCGTCGAAACGCCCGGTTGTTACGTTTCGTCGTTCGAATCGTCCGTCAGCTTGTTTGACAAAAACGTACCGGCGGTTGGATTCCTTGACTAACGACTCCTGAGGAATAGCGAGTGTTGGCTCCGCAGTCTGCAGGATCAGGCTGATATTCGTCAGCATGTTGTCGTGAAATTGTGTGCTGGGTTTCTGATCGAGTTCCAGCCAAAACGACAGCGTTCGACTGGTCGGATCGAGGGACTGATCGCGGCGGACAACCTTGGCGGTCCCGAGAAACGCTGGATCGGCCAGCAACCGCACGCGGGCTGCCTGCCCGATAGTCACGAGGCCGGCTTCCTTTTCTGTGACAAATCCACGAATCCAGTGCCGTGAATTGTCGTGCAGTTCCAAAATCTTCTCTCCCAATTCGACACTCTGACCGAGTGCCTTTTCAAAGCCAACGACTGTTCCCGAAATCGTGGCGCGAATGGGCAGTCGCGTTACCAATTTCTTTTCGTTCAGGACGCCAACGAGTTGCTCTTCACTCAGTCCCGCACCCTCTAGACGATGGACGATATTTTCCATCCGGTTTCGAATCGTCAACAATTCGCTTTCCGCCTCCCACATTTGGCGTTGGGCGATCGTCTGGGCGGTCAAAGCTCGTTTCAGTCGCTCGATCGTTGCTTCCAGATTTTGGGCTTCGATTTGAGACGCGATCAATTTCACTTGAAGGTCCTGCAGTTCGAGGCTTTCCAGCTCAACCAGCACATCTCCCGCAGACACTTGAGCGCCTCGTGATACCAGAATCTTTGCGATGCGTCCGGGCAATTGCACCGAGACATGGTCGCGTCCTTCAGGCGGCAATTCAATTTGACCGTGAACGTTCAACAGCTCATCGACGGACGCTGCTGCGACTTTGGCAGTTTTGAGTCCGATATTTTGGCAGGCTTCGGGGCTCAGCACCAGAACGCTTTGGACGAAAAAGTTGAACAATTCATGCGCGCCAGTGGTTACGACGACGTCCTCGGAGAAAACGGAGTTGCTCTTGAACTTGACGGTTTCGGCATCTTGGCTGACCACCACAATATTATGTTTTGAAAACACAGAAGCCTTGGCCGTTTCTTCGTTTTGCAGCAGCACAAATCGTTCGGCACCATCGCGCGCGACCGCCGTGGCGGGTACCGAGTTCAGCGATTCATTACCGGGAATCACGATGTGGGCCTGGCCGAACATTCCGGGCAATAGTTGGGGATTCTGTGGGTTAGCGTTTTTCAGATCGACCCAAGCCCGTCCAAGGTGCGTTTGCGAATCCAGAAATTGTTCGATGACGGCGATCGTCCCCGTAAAGACGTCGTTGGGACGTGACGAGAGGCGAATCTCCACGGTCTGTCCGGCGGCGACCCGATGAATGTCTTTTTCCAGAATATCGATGCGACACCAAACCTTGGAAATGTCGACAACTTCGAAGAGATGCTCGCGCGGTTGGATGATCTTCCCAAGCGACAAGGCAATATGATGCGCTCGACCGGCGATCGGGCTCTTGATGGTCAAGACTTTGGAAAACTCGGATTCGCCATTCGTTTCCAATCGCTGGATATCTTCTGATGAAAGGCCAACGTTTTTCAATTTCGCGCGGGCTATTTCCAGCGAGTATTGATTGCTGACATGCTTGGCCGCAGCATCTTGAGCTTGTCGTCCAATCACGGACTCGGCGGCCAGCAGGAGATAGTGATCAAGCAGTTTTTGGGAAAGCTCATAGGCAATTTTGGCTTGCAGCAGTTCGTGTTGCAAGTTTTCGAGTTCGCTGCTTTCCAGTTCTGCCAAAGGTTCCCCATCAGCAACCAGTTGACCCGACTGGGCCAGCAGTTTCGTGATCTTGCCAGTCACCTGTGACGAAACAAACGCCCGTTGAGCCCAGGGCGCGACGATGTTGGCATAGGCGAGCAGTCGTTCTTCTTGCGGTCGCTTCTGCACCACCGCAGTCTTCACGCCGAGCGCATCCCGAGCTGACTTGGTCAACAGGATCGTACCCTTTTTGACATCGACCTCGACGCCCTTGCTTGGCAATGGCGCATGTCCTTCATGAGCCCAGACCACAATGCCGAGCAGGCAAAACAAGCCTGCCAATTTTGCGGCAAGTAAACGCGAGGGCCAATGGTTGGACTTATGTTTCATGCCGATCAGTCAACAAATTTTCCGTGATTATTTCTTGACGTATTCTTCCGGCGGTTGGATTTTGGCCGGTTCCGATTTGGCCCAGGTAACAAACTCATCGACGCAAGGTGGGCAACAGAATTCGTAGGTCTTCCCACCGACGACCCAAGAGCATTTTTCATTTGCCTTGGTTGCCGTCACCGGACAGATCTTATCGCCGGTTTTCGGATTCATGTCATGAGCGGCCTTAAACGACTTGAATTTCTCGGCTGCGGTCATTTTTCCGTTGGCCGCAATATCGGCCGCGGTGTAGATACCCCCTGCGGTCAAATACAACTCGCGCGCCGCGCTTGTGGAGACCGTGCTGGGCATCCCGTGGTCGCCACCGCTCGAACTGAGTTCAAAACTGAATCGAAATCGCTCGCCGTCGATTTTGATATTTTGGACCGTGACGGAGGCAGCTCCTGAGCGAGCGTTCTCTGGCCAGGTGCCTTCGAATATCGAAGTTTTGCCTTCGGGGTCATCTTTGGTAGGAGACGGAGACAATTGGAATTCGATTTGTTCGTTGCTGCCTTCGACTTTGGCGAAGGCCGTAAGCGTTTGCTTATCAACTTCGAGAATCTTTGTTTCATCGCTTTGGAGCATAAAGATCTTCAACTGGCCGTCCCCACCTAAGACGGGTTCGCAGTGGTAGCTATCGCGACCGATCTCAACGATGGAACCGCCATGGGCGCCAGGCGCATGGGCGTGTTCTGCTTCCGATTCCTTTGGGTCGTGAGGGTGGCCGTGCTCTCCGTTGGTTGGAGTTTTTTTCGCGGTGGCCGCCGTTTGGGTTTCGGCACAACCGACAAGGCATAGCAGAGCAGTGGCAGCCACCACCCAATTCAAATTTCTTAGTTTCATATTAAATCCCTTCCATATACCGCAGGATAACGCCTCTGGCAAAGTTCACCGGATCGTTTCAGTTTGACATCCTGCAACGATTCTAGGTTCTTTGGCCTTTTGCGGGCACCCCAGTTTGGAAAGACCTTTCCAGCGTTACAAATTGCCCAAAACGGACGTTTTCGAATTTGCCACAGCAAAAGACCTGAAACAAGCAGTTTGGTTGTCCAGCGGCAAAATCGTTTTTGTCGATACTTTCCCTATGAACCGAAGTGACACTTCAGTTCAATTGAGAGAAATTCCGGCAACTAGTTTTGGCCACAAGCGACAAAAATGGCAATGCGATCAATTTTAATCCTATTGATTTTTTGCGCATACGGTCTTGGGTGTCGCAGCAGCTGGCAGGCCGTTCACCCTCAGCGGACCATAAGCCAATCGCAAAAGGTGGTCGCGACATCCAAGCCAACCGCCACCAGCCAGGAATCAACCTCTCTCCCCGCGGTCGATCCGTACTATGCCGGAACAAAAATCGCCGCAACTGCTGAAGCCTTAGCACCGTCTGCCGCTGATAATCCGCTGAAGAAAACCAGTTTTCAAACGACCGAGAAGTCGACTGAACAATCGCCCGGCTTGAAAACTCCTGATGGTTCGACGGTGGCGGCACCGCCGATTGTCGTGGACCAGTTGGCCAACTCATCTCCGCCTGCCGCAGACGTATTGACTCTCGAACAACTCGAGTCGACTGCACTGGCAAACAATCCGTCGCTCGCCGAGCAACAGGCCATGATCGAGTCCTTGCGGGGTAAGTGGTTTCAAGCGGGTTTACGGCCCAACGCTTACGCAGGCTTTAGCGGTCAGCAAATCTTCAGCCAGGGCCAAGCCGAACAGCTCGGTATTATCGCCGGAAAAAAAATCGTTCGCTCCGAGAAATTTGCTTGGGACCAAACGGTAGTCTGCCGCGAAATTGAAGTCGCTTCGCAGAAACTCGCGGCGCAACAACAGCGAATTCTGACGGATACGCGAATCCGTTTTTACGAAGTTCTGATCGCTCAGCGTCGCGCTGAGGTTACTCGAGAACTCGAAAACATAGCCGCCGAAAGTCTTTCAAAAACGAAATCCCTTTTGGAAAACGAACTGGGCACGCAAATCGATGTCCTGCGTTCCAGCGTAGAACTGCAAACGGCAAAGTTGCAATTCCAAGGCGCAGAAACTCAATTGTCCGCCGCTTGGAAACAACTTGCAGCCGTGATTGGCCAACCGCAATTGCCAAGGCAAACGCTGGTCGGCAAGCTCGAACCGAATGGAGTCGTCGAGGACGCCGAGTTGATCCGTCAACAACTGATGGCCGAAAGTCCAGAAATCGCTGCCGCCGTTTCCGAACAAGAAAGGGCTCACGCTCAATTGCAACGAGCGATCGTCGAGCCACTCGGAGACATTGACGTACAATCAATCGTTCAGCACGATAACGGAATTGGCGGAACCGACGCGAGTATTCAGGTTACCATGCCGATTCCGCGGCGCAACCGCAATCAAGGCGGAATTCAGGAAGCCCGTATGCAGTTGGTTGCGTCGCAGCTTTCTCAGCAACGCGTCGAGCTGAATTTGCAAGGACGTTTGGCGTCGGCCCTCCAACGTTACGAATCGGCGCTCGCACAAGTCAACAGCTTTTCAGCGGCGGATGGAGTTCTCGCGAACAGCCGCAAAACGCTGGAGTTGATTCGCAAGGCCTATGATGCGGGAGAAATTGGCTCGCTGGAGTTGATCTCCGCGCAAAAAGTCTACTCGCAAACAAGTTTGCAGTACCTCGATGCCCTGGCGATCTATTGGTCTGCCAAGCTCGAACTCGACGGCCAGTTGCTCAAAGATAGCTCCGCCAATTAGTTGCCGCCGCCCGACGATAGGCCGTTCTTCAGGTCGAATAGGCGCGGCGACCAGGATTGTGCCAGCGTTCATTTCGATCCGATAGATTGCGGCGAAATCGAAAGCGAGCTTCAATCACTCAACGCCTGCTTCCAAGATTTTGGGCTAAACTGAAGGGTAATCCCCTTTGATTCAAAAGGCCGAAAAATTTACACCATCGATTTTTGGATCGCACGGAATGATTAACTGGAGTGCTGGATGAAGACAAATCGTTTGAGCCAATTCATTGCGATGCTGCTGGTCTTGACTGGCTCCAGCACTTTCTCGCAGGATCTTGCCCCCGACGACTGGGCCAAGATTCAAGAACTCGAGCGCTCTCGGATCGTCGCCATCCAACGGGCGGTTCCCAGCGTCGTGGCGATTTATGGTGAAGACCGCCAAGGTGGAGGCTCGGGCGTACTCATCGACCGCAGCGGAATCGCCCTCACCAATCATCACGTCATCATGGGAGCGGGCGTCAGCGGTTGGGGCGGAATCTCCGACGGACAGTTGTACCGCTGGGATTTGATTGGCACCGACCCGGGCGGAGACGTGGCCGTGATTCTGCTTCGCGGTCGAGAGGACTTCCCCTACACGAAACTTGCGGACTCTGATCATATCCACGTCGGCGATTGGGCGATGGCCATGGGCAACCCTTTCTTGTTGACCGAAGACCAAACTCCAACCGTCACCATGGGAATCGTGAGCGGTGTGAAGCGATACCAACCCGGTGCAGGCGATAACCAACTGATCTATGGAAACTGCATTCAAGTCGACAGTTCCATCAACCCAGGCAATAGCGGCGGACCGTTGTTTGATCTCAGAGCCGATATCATGGGGATCAATGGACGCGGCAGCTTCCAAGACCGCGGTCGCGTCAACGTGGGTCTGGGTTACGCCATATCGGCCAACCAAATCAAAAATTTTCTGCCTGACCTGTTGGCCACGAAATTGGTCGAACATGGCTCGCTCGATGCAAACTTTTCCAATCGCGATGGCAAGGTCGTTTGTTCGACGATCAATGAGCTTTCGAAAATTGCGGAGGCGGGATTGGCACTGGGGGATCGGTTGCTTGAGTTCGAAGGTGTCAAGATCGAATCGGCGAATCAATTCACGAACTTGATTTGTACCTTGCCGAAAGATTGGCCTGCGTCGTTGCTCATTGAAAAGGAAGACGGTCGGACATTAAACTTGTGCGTCAGGCTATTGGGTCTGCCGTACGCGAAACCTCCAATGCCACCTGCCCCGGAAAAGGAACCAACGCCCGAAGAAAAGCAGGCTCTCGATCGGCAGAAGCAGATGTTTGAGTTGCTTCGCGCGGATCCCGGCACAATCCGAAATCTGGAAATCAATCGCAAGTTCGCCGATTGGTTGATTTTGCAAATTGATCGTCCGAATCCTAACCGCGAAAACGGCATTCGTATCATCGACGAGATTCGCCGGAGTGACGAGCGGATCGGAGAATGTCGAACCGAGCTCGCGGAGAACGGCTCATTCGAGGTGACTTGGAATCTGGAAGGGCGGTCGCAACGGTTTGCGTTCGATGGCGCAAAGTTTTTGGAAATTGTCGACGGTCAAAAGAACGAGCTGACGCTCACCCAAGCGAAATTGGCAGCACCTGTCGTGCAGGCCATGGGTATTTCCTTTATGAATCGGCGACCGGGTTTTGAACCGATGGGCAAGCTGCGGTTGGACGGTAGCGACAAAGCAAACTCGCTGGTTTCGTCCAGAATGAAACTGCTTGATCGGGAGGAGGACTGGTTTTACTTTTGGGTTTCTTTGGCCGACCCGGCGCGAAAAATTGAAGCCGCTCTTGTCAAAGCTTCTGCGGAACAAGATTGTGACAATCGCCGTGGTGGAGTCGTCTTTGAGGAATGGCAGGTTGCGTCTGGCTGGAAGGTCTCCCATCGGCGACATCTGGTCATGGGTCTGATGGAATCGAAACTGTTGACGTTACATACACAGTCCGTTGAACTTGTGCCGGGAGAACGCCAATGACAAGTGAACGAATGAGATTGGCCTTTGCCACCATCCGGATCGCCACGTCCATCCGGTTCGCCACGTGCCTAGCGCTTGGCTGGGTGGGCTTTGCCGTTAGCGGTCTTGCGCAAGGGCAGGACGAGAGCTTGGACGCTTTGATTGCCGCCACTCAGAAGAAAATGGTCAAAGTCATCGGGGCCACGGCGGGTCGGGTGGAAGGATACGGGACAGGAATTCTGGTTTCCAACGACGGCATGATCGTGACGGCCCAAGGCGTCTATCTTGATGGTCCCCAAGTTCGCGTGCTGCTCGCAGATGGCTCAGAACATGTGGCGACGATTTTGCGTCGCGATCGGATGGTCCAACTCGCGCTCCTAAAAATCGATTGTGAAACACCGAATTATTTTGACCTGAGTGCGGACCCGGGAAGCCAGAAAGGCGATTGGATTCTGGCCATCAGCAACGCATTCAAGGTGGCCGACCAAGACGAACCACTTTCAGTAACCATGGGCAACATCGGCCTGCAATCGTCGATCGACGCCAGATTGAACCAACGCGATGTGGCCTATCGCGGCGACATTGTGTTGCTCGATGCAATCACTAGCAACCCTGGTGCCGCAGGGGGGGCGGTTGTTAACCTCGAAGGCAAGTTGGTCGGGGCGATTGGCAAAATCATCAATAGCAGCGAAACAAATACGCGGCTCAACTACGCGGTGCCGGCCAAAATCATCGCCGCGTTTGTTGCGGGCACTTATCACCCCGAGGACAATGCAACCGCCCAAGCGACTCCGTCAAAACCGGCCGATTTGGGCATCAAACTCTTCTCGCTGGCGGGCCGCAAAAATCCCGCTTACATCGATCGAGTTATCCCCAACGGCCCAGCCGATAAAGTCGGATTGAATACCGACGACTTGATCATCACGATCGCCGGAGAAAAAGTCGGCACGATAATCGAATACGAAGCCGCCGTTTCCAAACTTTTTCCGGGCGAGGAAGTCTTGATCGTCGTCAAACGCGGTTCAAAAATTCTACAGGTCCCGATTACGCCTGAGGAAAAGAAATAATGAAAAGCCTTTCGCATTTGCTTGCGCTAGTCGTCGCGTTCGGTCTTGGAACCAAGGCTCTGCCGTCGGTTGCGCAAATCGATCAGTCGGGCTCGCTGGAGCAGCTCCGCGCCTTGAAACTGACGGCTCAGGCGATTCGTGCGGCGACCAAAAAGGCGGAACCGGCTCTGGTCACCATTGTTTCCACGGGTGGTGTCAAATCCGTCGCTGGACGCATCGGTGGAATCCGCGAACAAGGAGAGGGGAACACGACGGGCGTTGTGATCTCCAAAGACGGATATGTCGTCACGAGCACTTTCAATTTTATTCAGCGACCACCGGTCATCACGGTGATTTCGAGCAACGGCCAGACCTACGTTGCCGATTTGCTGGGACAGGACAACACGCGTAAAATCTGTCTGCTCAAGTTGCGAGGCGCCGAAAACCTACCGGTCATCGAACGGGTTGATCCCGCCGAGGTGCAAGTTGGTCAGTGGGCCATTTCAATTGGTGTCGGTTTCGGTGACAGCAACCCGGCGGTGTCTTCGGGAATCATCAGTGCGAAGAATCGTGTCGGTGGCAAGGCCATTCAAACCGATGCGAACATCAGTCCCGCTTGCTATGGCGGGCCGCTGGTGGATCTCCAGGGCCGCCTCCTCGGGATCTGTGTCCCAATGAACCCCCAGTCCCAGGCAATCGGCGCGGGCGTCGAATGGTACGACTCGGGAATCGGCTTCGCGATCTCTCTCGTTGGGATTGACGACGTGCTGGAGCGACTGAAGCAAGGCGAGAAAATCGAACCGGCGTTCCTAGGTGTCCAGGCGACCCCTACCAATAACCAACCCGGTTTAGTGATCCAGGAAGTCGTTCCGAAATCTGCCGCTGAAACCGCGGGTCTAAAGAAGGGCGAACGAATCTTGACTGTCGATGGAGTGGAAGTCTTGGACGTTGCGAAACTCAAGCAACTCTTAAGTCGTTACGAAGCCGGGAAGAAAGTAAAAATCGTCCTTCAGGCCGCAGATTCCCCGACCAGCCGCGAGGTCGAGGTCACACTCGCTGCCCCCCTCCCCGACCCCAAACAATCCCAAATCGAACCGCCGAAAATTCGGTAGGTCATTTCGAATGACGGTCCCCGCAATTCCGATACCGAGGCACCGTGTGTCGGGAAATTTGTGCGGCGAGGTTCAGCAGCGTTTCAGCGTAACTACATTGCTCGGTACCTCCTTGCAATACCCGATCATCGCAGGCAATTTCTCGATCGATTATCATTCTCCGCTCGGCCAGCCAAACAAGTGGCTGAAACCAAAAGATTGACTTCGCAACGGACGCTATGAATTGCCAGAAAATGTCCCGGCGTTCGACATGAGCCGATTCATGAGCGAGTACTTGCTCAATTTGAATTCGATGCCAATCTGTTATTTTTGGAGGAACCAAAATCTTGGCGGACAATATTCCAGCCGTTACAGGCGTTTCGATTCCATTGCAGTAGAGTATAGGCGTTCCAAGAAGTTCGCCTGGCTGAGAGGACCGTATGAGGTCGCGCACCTGACGGTGACATGACGCCAATCGTATCATCATCAGCAGCATACCAACTCCCCAACCTATCAAACAAATACGCCGAAATAGGCCATGGCCCAATGGTCTTAGCTCAATTTTGGAAAAGGAGGTGCGTGCCAAGCTCCGTTCGACCACTTTCCCATTTCGGAGACCGTTAAATACAAATGATCAACACCCTGTATGAATGAAGTTGTCATTAGGCGAAGAAAGTGACCGTTTGGTCGGCTGAATCCGCCCTTATGCGTTGCCTCCGGTTCGAGAATAATGTCTTCTGCCCTAAAATTGGCCATTCCAAAAAAATCACACCTTATAGTGAAGAACATGCAAATTCCAGGACCAACCGAGGAACACCAATTTCTACTAAAACTCGTCGGCGATTGGAAACTGGTGAGTGAATGCGCGGCAGGACCTGATCAACCGCCGCAAAAGACGATTGGCAAGCAATCGACGCAGGCAATTGGATCGTTGTGGACGTTAGGAGAAATGGAAACTCCTGGTCCGGATGGCAAACTAATGCGATCGTTGATCACTCTGGGATTCGATCCGGCACGCGGAAAATTTGTAGGTACCTTTGTCGCTTCATGCATGACTTTCCTTTGGCTTTATGAGGGCACGCTCGACTCCAAACACCGAATATTGACTTTGCATGCCGAAGGCCCTAGCTTCACAAGTGCAGAAAAGATGGCCAAATACCAAGACATCATTGAAGTAGTCGACGACGACACCTATTTGTTTTCCTCTCGGTACCAAGACGACTCGGGCGAATGGGTGACGTTCATGGACGGCAGGCATACGCGAATCAAATAGAGTGTCGGATTCGAGAACGAAAACGGTCCGAATTCAAATCCACAAAAACCTCAATCTGCCGTGGAATTGGACGACCAAATACTCGCAGCTTTATCAACTGAACCTATTGTCAAATTTTGAGGAGTATTTACCGCATTTTTTGCTTTTTCCTGATTGTTGGTGTTGATCGGCTTTTATTTTGTAAGGGCGAAAGACCGCAAAAAAAAGTCTTGACCTTGGGCCAACCGATTTCTGATTTTTCAGAAAAAAGTGCCCCGATCAGTAGATGATCCTATTTGCTATTTCCGACTTTGCCGGAGTACTTCTTGAGGTAGCCTTTCACCGAAAATTTTCGGGCGGTATTGTCGCTGGACATGTACCGGATCGTGCCAAAGATTGGCCGTTCGGGTCCCCAAGCTCGATCGTAGCGCCCCAGAACCCAAAAGATTCCGCTGTAGGAATTTGGATTGCGACCATCGAGTGCATATTTGTTGTTGAGTTCAATCAAGGCAGCTAACGCCTCACGCGGAGTCGCCGACCATTCCAGAATTTTCTTGCCCCAGAGCATCCGCAAATAATTGTGCATCCGCCCCTCGCGCACCAGTTGCGTTTGCGCTGCGTTCCACAAGTGATCGTGGGTTACCGACTGCTCCAGTTGTTGCAAAGAATAAACGACCGGTCGCGGATCTTTTGCGTGTTTTTGCAACGTCTTTTGGGCCCATTCAGGCAACGATTCATAGCGGTCGAAATCGTCCGTAAGCGCACAGCGGTTGTAGCCTAGTTCCCGCCAGGTAATCAGTTCATCTAGGAATGACTCCACCGAGGCATTGAGCCCCCACCAACCTTGGGCACTGCCTTTCGCTTTTGGGTTGACCGAGCCCGGTGTCCAATCGAACGCTTTGACAATTCGTTCAAAAATTTCGTGAACCGAGACGTGACCGAAATGCAGGTAAGGCGACAGGCCGCTGGCACCGTCGACTTCGGGTTCGTTCCGTTTCTCGCCGTAGTCCAACAGGCGTGTCTTGAGGAACGAGTGCATCCGAGCACTTGCCGTCGTGCTGCCACCTGGTAACTCGTGCACGACGCAGACATCATGGTCGATAGGAAATTTCTGGAAGTCAATTTTCTTCGAGATGTCGAGCCGGGGCCACTTTTTTTCGAAGTCTCCCAACAACTGCTGGGGCGCGGCGATCAAGCGGCGTTTCTTGAAGGGCTGAGCGCGTGGCATCTCCGAAAGAAACGGCACCAGACTTTTTTGGAGGAAGCGTCGAAAGTCAAACGCTCGTGCGAAGACCCGTTCAGTTGCTCGCATCGGAAACAAACCATTCGAGTCGACCAATTCGAAACGGACCGGGATCTGCTCCGCTGCTACCGTCACCATGCGCGGCAAAAAGAAACAGGGAAAATCATCCGAGATCACCACGGCCGCACGTTTGGCTAACCAACTCAACGCGCCCTTGCCCGCTCCTGATTTTGGTTCCAAATACGGGTAGTACACAACCGATTCCTGCTCCAAAGCCACAGCATTGGCCCGCATTCCGTCAGCGACGAAAGAATGAATCCGATCCGCAGCCCAGCGGTAATCGCAGCGTAGAGCTTCGAATATCACAAGCGGCTTTTGCAAGTGTTCGGCCCAATCGATTGCCCGATCGAGACTGAAATTGTAATTCGAACGGCGATTGGAAATCATCCAATACAGAACGAAGTCGCCTTGGGTGCGTACCAGATTCGAATTGCCATCGCGGATTCGAGTTTCGGGAACATTTGAAGGCAAGTTAATCGAATCCATGAATTCAACTACCTCGCGAATTTTTTTCAAAGAGAAACGACCGAGACGGCTGACTGAATGTTCCGGCCCTGATCCACCCAAAAAACTGAAGAAAGGCTCGGGCTAGAGTTCGCCCCCATCGCCCCCTTTGGGTTTTTCATTCGATTTCTTGTCTTTGTCCTTTTTGTCTTTGGTTTTCGATTTTTTGGACTTGTTGGTTTTGGCCTTTTCTTCAGGCTGTTCTTCCGCTGGAGGGTCGGGCACGACCATTTTCGGCTGCTCCGCGGGTGCCGGTGTCGGGGCTGGAGGAACGGCCGCATTCGCATCGGTAAGTGGTCCGGCAGTGTCCTGCAGTTTTTCGATTCCCGCATTCGGATCCGCTGTGGAGGGGACATCAACGACAAAGTAACCGGCCCAGAACAGCGGGTTGATCGATTTGGTCACCGCCGGGTCCTTCGCCTTTTTGACTTTGCTTTCCCGATCGAAATCGACCGGCATTTCCAGCATTGCTTGTTCCGCGGCGAAAATCGCCTCCATCGCAGAGGCTGTCCGCGATTTTTCCCAATAGACTTTGGCGAAATCCAATCCGCTTTTTCCGCCCGTCGACCAGCGACTGATCATGATCGTTTTCGTTCCCGCGGCAAGCATTCCCATGGTTGTCAAGAACAAGTCGTCGCCCGCATTCTTGGACGGAACGCCACGTGCTCCTGCGGATTCAAAAAATGGTAGCACGACTTGAGTCGGACCAGTCCAGGGCAACTTTAGCCAGCTCGCCAAATCGCTCCCCGCAGTTCCACGGTCTTTTTGCACCAAGTCCATGGCCCACGGTCCACCGCTGGGTATTTTTCCCATCCCGATCCAAACCACGAATTCATCGCACACTGACCCGAAATAGGCAGACGGAACATCGAGCTTTTCAGGGAAGGCGTTGATGGAGGGGTTGGCCTGCTGGAGCGGCGCCAGGATGTCGCTGGTGGTCTTGGCGTCGACTTGATCGCTGATCTCGCCCACAAAAAAGGCGCTGCGCTGAATTTTGGCGACAGGACGCTGGGGAACAATTGCCAAACCCAGTGTCGGAGAGTAACGAATCCGAGTCTTTTGAAACAGGAATTCCGTCGAGCCATCGTCCTTGCGGAAACCAAGGGCTTCGAAGGGTAAATACCAAGTGGCACCCGAAGGAACGATGATCAACTCGTGCGGCTGGCCCTCATCACCTTTCAGATTCAAGTCAGGCACAAGCATTTTTGCCAGTTCTGCTGCGCCCGATTTCCATTTTTCGTCCGCCAAATTTTCCACCGACAGTTGCCGTTCTTCTAAACCGGTATCACGGAACAGGCGATTGATTTTGGTGACAATGTCCTTGCTCGTATGCTGCGAAAGAAGGCGAACACCCAGCGTCGTCAATTCAAAAAAGAAATATTGATTTCCCGTTTCGATAACGTACAAGGCCGATTGGTTCGGTTTCAACTGCAATTTCATTTCATCGACATCAATTTGCGGCGGAAAGGCCATCTCTGCTGGCTCGCGCCTCAGGGCGATGCTCGTCAGCAACGAGTCCTGCAATCGCGTGACGCGGATTAACTCGTCGAAGCTCTTCAGGTACGCCTTTTCCTCGTCCGATTTCGGCGCGTGCTGAATCGGCTGGGAAAGGAATTTGAGACGTAGGTCTTCGGCACGATCGCTGATTTCTTTGTATTTGGCGTAACGCGTGTTGAAGTCCACTCGTTGCCTCTCCGCGACACTGGTCACGGCCTCGCGCGGAGCATGCATCGTCCAACGAAACGCCAGATCGCGTCCGCCCAACGGCAATTCCGAATAAAAGCGATGGCGTCTCCACAATTCGGCGATCTGCAAGGACTGTTTGTAATTGCGATCCGCGATTGTCAACTGCAACCAACGGTCGATGGACGGCAAATGCGGACTGGCCAAAAACGTAATCGCCTCAATCGGATCATGTCGCCATTCCCGTTCGCTGGGATCTCGCAACATCAGGCTGTAGAGTGATTGCGCGTGACGCGAATTGATGACGTTTCGCAAGACATAATTTTCCGTCAACGCCAGTTGGTACAGCCAACGTGAGGTCGGCGCGTACTCTGCGATCGCCTTTTGCAGCTGCACACGACCATCGTCAAAATTCCCGTCCAAGAACAGATTGACCGCCGCCAGATAGTTCGCGCGGCCGTTGAGATTTCCTGCACCGAATCCCGTCCGAGTGGAAAACGATTTCACTGCGTCCGTAAGTAACTTGGCAGAACTCGCCGAATCACCTGCCTCGCTGTAACATTCTGCCAATCGCACCGTTAAAGAAATCTGCGCGAGCCTCGCATTATTCCTTTTACACCAGACAATTGCATTTGCCAGGGGCGCGTAGGGACCGGTTTGCTGCGTCTCCAAATGGATTGTTGCTCCCAAGGAAAGAGCTTCCTCCAAAACGTCGTATTGCCCAAAAATGGCAGCCGAATAGGAGGCCTCCAGCGCCTGAAACGCTGCCGTGTTCGTGTCCCGTAACTGATGGTTTATGATCGCAAGTTCCAACAACGCCAAGGGTGTGAGCTGATGGTCATAGCGACCGCCGAACTGCAGACCAAGCTCCAGATTCCGTTTGGCCAAATCCAATTCGCCTTGATTAGCATAGGCCAAGCCCGACAGCACTCCATTCCATGCACCCAGCAGCGAACCGTCGTTCTTCTGAACCGACTCAAGTTGATTGACGAGATTTGATGTCAATGGCTCGAACTTACAAACGGGGCCTTTGATAAATCTACGACGATGAAGAGCGATAGCCATGCAACGCATGATTTCGCCCACGTCCACCGGTTTTACTCGCGCCGGATCAAAGACACCGCCTTGAGTGAGCACGTTTTGCACTGCATTGAGATCGCCAAACAAAACGCCGACGGTATCAGGCAATCGCGGGATCTCGAACGCCCGCTTGGGTTGGCCCCATGTTATGTTGGTTCGTTGTACAGCATTGGGCAACGCATTATTCACAACAATCGGTTGCTGGATTCGCTGTTGCCACGAAGCCGATTGGTGGTTGAGATATAACGCCAACGATTGTTCGTAAAGTTCGACCGCGCCGTCAAAATTTCCTGTATGAAATTGACATTCTCCAGCGGCACTCCAGTAACATGCCGAATCGAGAAACCGTTCGCTGCCCGCGCGAAAGGCACCTGGGGTTGTCGCAAAGTCCTTGAAAGTACGTTTGTATTCGCCGTCATAGAAGTTGGCGTAGGTTGCGTAGTATTGTGGGGGTGGGTAGTTCCCTGTCGGGACTTGAGCCAGCAGTGGCGCCGCAGCCCCGAACGCTATCACAAACAATGCCGTCACCAGGTGCGCATTACGACTCATGGGTGAATCTCCTTAGGTCCGCTGAATCACTAATTGAGCCGCGGATGTTGAATTTGGCGGAATAGTTGCCCCTGACCGCCGTTGGAAATCATTTTACCAGTTTTCCAGTGCCGGTTGCGAGAATTCGCAACTGCTATCAGTTTCCGCTATTTTTTGAAGCAAAGTAAAAGTTTACCGATTCTGGCGCCGATACTGTCTTTGACGGTTTTAACAACCGTGATGGCGTTTGACTTTTGGGGTCAGGAAACGGAGTTGCCTAATGAGACTTAATCTTCAAAACAGGTTTGCAGCCTTTACATTGGGCAGCATGCTTCTCGCATCTGTAGCCATGAATACGGGTTGCCAAGTCAGCATCGGCGGCCAGACCCTGCCCAGCTCGTACTATCAATACGACGACATTCAGTACTTCCCGAAAGGGCCTGAATTCAAATTACAGAAGGAAGCGGCGGCATTGAAGGCCGCTCGCGCTGAGAACGCCGTTCGCAAGTAATTCTGGCGAACGACCTTTCAACCAACAACACATCGCAGCAGCCCGTTCGGCAGAGCAATCTCCGGCGGGCATTTTTTTTGCTTCACCCGTTTGGCTGATAAAAGGTTTTTCTTCTGCGGCTAGTTTTGAATGAGATCTTAGCTTTTCGCCCTTGCTATCCCGAGTTGTTTATTGCAACCGAGCGAAATCCAGATCTTTGACTCGCAGTCGGCAGACCTCCAGCAACCGCATCCCCGATCCATACTTTAGTCCGGCCATAATTCGGTAGGGGCCTTCTGGAATCGCGCATAGAACTCGACGAACTTCGTCTACTGATAACACGCTTGCCGCTGAGTGCTAATACCTGGGTCGCTTTGTCGATGAAGTCACGCGGCTATGGTTGGCGACAATTCGTCGTCGTAGTCAACGTGGCTCATGCAACTGGACGTGGGGTCGGATGCAGCAGCTTGCAAGGCTGCATCTGCCTCGTCCGCGCGTCATTCACTTCTATCCCAACCAACGCTTTCGCGCCCGACTCAAGGCAGGAGCCGTATGAGGTAATCCTTTAAGTACGGATCTGTGCGAGGGGCGGCTGACAACAGCCGTCCCTACCGCGATAATTTCAGTCTATCGTTTCTCGGCAATGAATTCGTAAACGGTTGGGCATTGGATGAAATGCTCGTCGCTATCCCGAATGTCTCGTAAATGCTGCAAGAGCGCGTCGCATTCCGCTTGTTCCAGATATCCCATCGTGACCAATTTTGGTGCGTAGGTGTTCCACCACACTTCCGGCCAATGAAACATAGTGTCACTCGGGCGGGCGACCCGAGCATGAGCCGTCATGTGGACCACCTCCAATCCCGCTTCCTTCATCCATTTGGGAATATTTCCAGCGACGTCAGTATTTCCCCCGCGAGCGCTCCAACTCTTCATGGTTGCCGCAACAGCCCGATCGTGAAATTCCTGTTTCGGCGCAAGCGTTAACGACTGGTAGTGGAAGTAATCGTGCACGACAAATCTGCCCCCGGGGCGCAACCGTCCGGCTACTCCGTGAATGACCCTGGCTGGGTCTTTCACGAAACACAGTACCCAGCGAGCGTAAGCCAAATCAAACGGCTCCTGTCCGCGAACCGCCTCGGCGATCTCGTGAACATCCCGGACGATTCCTGAGAGATGCGGCAAATGGCGAGCTTTAGCCTGATCATTCAAGTGTTCAATAAACGTTGCCGATTCATCGACTCCCACCACCTCGCCGCCACGCGTCACAATTTGCGCCAAATCAAACGAAGCGAACCCCGGGCCACAACCCACATCCAGAACTCGGTTACCAATTTTGATGCGGGCGTTCTTCCAAGCTTGGTGCGCCGCATCCGACCACAACCGATGCTGAAACGCCAGCCGCTCTAATTCATCGGCACCGGTTCCCAGGACATATTCTTTTTCTTTGGCCACGTTCACTTCTCCGAGTCGCAGGTTGGATTTCGAAGCATTATTCTAACAACTCAGGTCGTCATTACTGCAGACGGCTTTATTTTCTTGGCGGTTGTGTGAATTGATACAGCAAGACTGCGGCAGCACTGGAAACATTGAGCGAGTCCACACCTGGAGCGATTGGTATTTCGACTTCACGATCACACATTTGCAGAATTTCCAGCGGGATTCCGTTCGCTTCATTTCCCAAAACCAGCGCCAAGTTTGTTTGGCGAGCAAATTGCGGCAAATCCACAGCCCGCGGGCTTTGATTGGCCGCCACGATTTCGAATCCAAAACGGTCGCGTAGCAGATTCAAGTCTTCCGCCAGATTCATGGGTTCAAACACCGGGATTTGAAACACATTTCCCATGGAAACCCGAACGGTTCGGCGAGAAAACGGGTCGCAGGTTTCCGCGCCGCAAACCAACCCGCTGGTTCCAAACGCCGCGCCGATTCGTAGTAGGGCTCCAAGATTATCTGGGAGCGTCGTGTTGGGGCACACCAGAAGGGTCTGAAGCGAGTCGGCCAATGGGACAAACTCCGCACAAGATTTTTTGTTGGGACGAACGGCGCAAGCCATCACCCCCGCGTGAAAATCAAAACCGACCAATTGGCTACACATTTCGTGAGACACCACCAACGTCGTTAAACCATCGGGAATTCGCGCGCCGAACTCATCCAGCCGCTTATCGCTTAACAAAACCGAATAAATTTCGAAGTTGCTTTCGAGCAGGCGTTCCACCACCAACTTGCCCTCCGCGATAAACCACTTGGACCAACGGGTCAAATTGGTCCGTTTTAATTCGCGATAGGGGTCGAGCTGCGGATTTTCCAGTTCGGAAATGTGGCGGACAAGCATTTTGTTTTAGGCCGTTGCCGTTGCGGCACACTCGCAGCATTCACAATCGGCGTCTCCCAATTCCATGACCAGCAAATGTTCCTTCATCTGCAATCCCTGCGGTGCTGAGAAGCCACCCAGGTTATTGCTGCCAACGACTCGATGACAGGGCACGAGAAGTGGCGTGGGGTTTTTTCGCATGACATTACCTACCGCCCGTGCTGCGGCGGGCCGTTTGACAATCGCCGCGAGTTCGCCATAGGTCAGGACTTCGCCGTAGCCAATACCGCGGCACGCCTTGCGAACGGCATTTTCGAAATCGCTATTGGTTTGATCGGCTACAGGGATTCTGTCGAGTCGCACCTGTTCACCTTGAGCATAGCGAGTTAACAACGCGATCCAGCTCGCAACCTTTCCTGTAGGTTTTCCACTCGCAATCGATTTCTTGCCGAGCGCCTTCAACGCTTGCGGCTTATATTCGTGGCCGAACGTCAGACGAAAAATCTTTTGTCCATTGTGCTCGAAAGCCATCCAGCCCAAGTCGGTAGGAAAGGCAACAACGCTGTTTATCAGTTCGGGCTTCATCGAAACTTCCGCAATAAATTTTCAAAAAAGTGGACTTAGGCATTGAACGACGCAGAGCCTTGACGTGTCAAGCAATCGAGCTAACGATAGGTGTCGTCCTTCGACCGGCACAGTGGTGTGACGTCAATTGAAACAACCGCTGCTTCCATGTACAGCCCGATTTTAGCGAGTGGCACGTTAATATTCAAACGAATCAAAAACCATGCATAACCTGAAAAATATTGCCGACGAATTCCACGTGAATGCAAATT
>WBZS01000486.1_pt1 | contig 49728 bp, 44 predicted proteins | sample 5204201 | NCBI WGS metagenome assembly WBZS01 (sample SAMN12344357, study PRJNA552823) | activated sludge metagenome | biome: Activated sludge suspended growth; feature: Nitrification reactor; material: Wastewater; isolation source: activated sludge from nitrification reactor of wastewater...
CACCCCGCACCGTTACACCGCCGCCCTGGCCGACCAGATCGAGGTCGCCTGGCAGGACCGTTGGGAGGCCGAGGGCACCTTCCGCGCGCCCAACCCCGCCGGCCCGTGGGCCGACGAGGCCGCCGTTGCGTCCTTCGAGGCCGGGTCGCTGCTCGTGCTCGACATGTTCCCCTACCCGAGCGGTCAGGGGCTGCACATCGGCCACCCGCTGGGTTACATCGCCACCGACACCTACGCCCGGTTCAACCGGATGCTCGGCAAGAACGTCCTCTACTGCCTGGGCTACGACGCGTTCGGGCTGCCGGCCGAGCAGTATGCCGTCCAGACCGGTCAGCACCCCCGCAAGACGACCGAGGACAACATCGTCATCATGGCGCGCCAGCTCAAGCGGCTGGGCATGAGCCATGACGACCGGCGCTCGATCCGCACGATCGACCCCGACTACTACCACTGGACCCAGTGGATCTTCCTGCAGATCTTCAACTCCTGGTACGACACCGAGGCGGTGCGCCCGGACGGCGGACGCGGGATGGCTCGCCCCATCGCCGACCTGATCGCTCAGTTCGCCTCCGGGGAGCGGCACGTGCCCGGGCCGGTGCGCTGGGCCGACCTCTCGGACCACCAGCAGGCCGAGATCCTCGACGACTACCGCCTCGCCTACACCTCGCACGCGCCGGTCAACTGGGCGCCGGGGCTGGGCACGGTGCTGGCCAACGAGGAGGTGACCAACGAGGGCCGCTCCGAACGCGGCAACTTCCCGGTCTTCAAGAAGGACCTGCGCCAGTGGATGATGCGGATCACCGCGTACGCCGACCGGCTGGCCGACGACCTCGACCGGGTCCACTGGCCCGAGAAGGTCAAGATCATGCAGCGCAACTGGATCGGGCGCAGCCACGGGGCCAGGGTGCGCTTCCCGATCGCCGAGGAGGGGGCCAGTTTCGCCCTGACCGACCCGTCGATCGAGGTGTTCACGACCCGCCCGGACACCCTCTTCGGCGCGACCTTCATGGTCCTCGCCCCCGAGCACCCGCTCGTGGACCGTCTCGTCCCGCGAGGAGACTGGCCGCACGGCACGAACCCGCGCTGGACCGCCGGCCAGCCGACCCCGGCGGCCGCGGTCACGGCATACCGGCTCGCCGCCTCCCGCAAGTCCGACCTCGAGCGGCAGACCGACGCCAAGGACAAGACCGGCGTGTTCACCGGCGGGTATGCCGTCAACCCGACCACCGGGGCACGGATCCCGGTCTTCATCGCCGACTACGTCCTCATGGGCTACGGCACCGGGGCGATCATGGCGGTGCCCGGGGGCGACCAACGCGACCACGACTTCGCGACGACCTACGAGCTGCCGATCATCTACACCGTCCAGCCGCCGACCGACCACGACGGGAGGTCCGCGTGGACCGGCGACGGCGAGGTGATCAACTCGCACAATGCGCAGATCGACCTCGACGGCAAGGGGATCAGCGACGCCAAAGACGCGATGATCACCTGGCTCGAGGCGTCCGGCTGGGGCGAGGGGACGATCAACTACAAGTTGCGCGACTGGCTCTTCTCCCGGCAGCGCTACTGGGGCGAGCCGTTCCCGATCGTCTTCGACGAGCAGGGAGTCGCCCATGCCCTGCCCGAGTCGATGCTGCCGTTGGAGCTGCCCGAGGTGGCCGACTACAGCCCGAAGACCTTCGACCCCGAGGACAATTCGAGCGAACCCGAGGCTCCGCTGGCCCGGGCGGGGGAGTGGGTCCACGTCGAGCTCGACCTCGGCGACGGACGCGGGAAACGGCGCTTCACCCGCGAGACCAACACGATGCCCAACTGGGCGGGGTCGTGCTGGTACTACCTGCGCTACCTCGACCCGGCCAACGGGCAGCTGCTCGTCGACCCGGACAACGAGCGCTACTGGATCGGGCCGAGGGACAGCGCGGTGGCGGGAGCACCGGCGGGTGCCGTCGACCCCGGCGGCGTCGACCTCTACATCGGCGGGGTCGAGCACGCGGTGCTGCACCTGCTCTATGCGCGCTTCTGGCACAAGGTCCTGCACGACCTCGGCCACCTCAGCTCGGACGAGCCGTTCCGGACCTACTTCTCGCAGGGGTACATCCAGGCCCCGGCGTACACCGACGCCCGCGGCCAGTACGTCGAGGCGAGCGAGGTCGTCGAGTCCGTCGGGGCCGACGGGTCGAGCACCTTCACCTGGCACGGGCAGCCGGTCAACCGCGAGTTCGGCAAGGTCGGCAAGTCCCTGAAGAACATGATCAGCCCCGATGACATGTACGCCCAGTACGGCGCCGACACGTTGCGGCTCTACGAGATGGGGATGGGCCCGCTCGAGCAGTCCAAGCCGTGGGAGACCCGGGCCGTCGTGGGCTCGCACCGCTTCCTGCAACGGCTGTGGCGCAACGTCGTCGCCGAGGAGACCGGCGCCGTCCGGGTCGTCGACACGGACCCGTCGACCGACCTGCTCCGGGTGCTGCACCGGACGATCGCGGCCGTCCGCGAGGACTACGCAACGCTGGGGTTCAACACGGCCATCGCCCGCCTCACCGAGCTCAACAACGCGATCACCAAGCTCGAGGCACCGCCGCGGGCGGTCGTCGAGCACCTCGTGCTGATGACGGCGCCGCTGGCCCCGCACATCGCCGAGGAACTGTGGGCGCGTCTCGGGCATGAGGGCGGGTTGGCGCATGCCTCCTTCCCGGTGGCCGACGAGTCCTACCTCGTCGAGGACTCGGTGACCTGCGTGATCCAGATCCGCGGCAAGGTCCGTGACCGGGTCGAGGTGCCGGCCGACATCTCGCAGGAGGCGCTGCGCGAGCTGGCCCTGGCCCGTCCCAAGATCGCCGAGGCGGTTGCGGGTGGGGTGCGCACGGTCATCGTCCGGCCCCCGAAGCTGGTCAACGTCGTCCCCGCCTGAGGTTCCTCGGTCCGGATCGTGGACCGGGTATGCCGGGGGCACCCGCGCCGCTGATAGCGTTCCTCTCGTAGGTCATGAGTGTCAGCGACAAGCCCCGGCTCGCTGACCGGCAACCCTCCTTCCGCGGTGGGGTGCCCCGGGTGACGACCTGGTCGGCGTCGTGGTGACGACCGGCAAGCGCGGGCTCCCGGTCCTCCGAGGGTCCAGACCTCAGGAGCACCTCGGATGTCCATCGCCCCCACCCTCCCGGCCACCCTGCGCGCCGCCGCCACCCGGCCCTGGCTCCACGTGGTCCGCGAACCCCGGCCCACGCCCGCCGCGCCACCCGAGCCGACGGCCCCCGACCCGACCCCGGCAGCGCCCGCCTCGCCCGCCGCCCGGCATACCCCGGCCGGGGCCCTGCCCGCGGTCGTCGGGGCGGACGCGCTGGTCCCCACGGTCGACGGGCGGCTGCTCACCTACGCCAACTTCGACCACGGGGCCTCGACGCCGGCCCTGGTGAGCGTTGCCGCCGCGGTCGAGCAGGCGACCCGCACCTACAGCAGCGTGCACCGCGGCACGGGCTGGAACTCGCGCGTCAGTTCGGCCCTCTACGAGGCGGCGCGAGCGGAGGTGGCTCGGTTCGTCGGGGCCCGCCCCGACGACCAGGTGATCTTCACGAGGAACACGACCGATTCGTTCAACCTGTTGGCCGCGGCCCTGCCCCGCGACACGACGGTGATCGTCTTCGCCAGTGAGCACCACGCGACCCTCCTGCCGTGGAACCCGCGGCGCACCGTGCGCCTGCCCGTCCCGGCGACGCCCGCCGATGCGGCGGCCCTGCTGCGCGAGGGTTTGGCCGAGATCGCGCACGTCCGGGGTCCCCGGCTCGTCGTCCTGACCGGGGCCTCGAACGTGACCGGGGAGTACTGGCCGCTGCACACCCTCGTCCCGATCGCCAAGGCGGCCGGGGCCAGGGTTGCCCTCGACGCGGCCCAACTGGCGCCCCATGCCCGCCTCGACCTCGCGGACCTCGACGTGGACTACGTCGCCTTCTCGGGGCACAAGGTCTATGCGCCCTACGGCGCCGGGGTGCTGGCGGGTCGAGCCGACTGGCTCGATGCCGCTGCTCCCTACCTGGTCGGAGGCGGCGCCACCGCGTCGGTCACCTCGAGCAGCGTCACCTGGCAGCAGGGGCCGGCCCGGCACGAGGCGGGCAGCCCGAACGTTCTGGGCGCGGTGGCGCTCGCGGCCGCCTGCGCTGCCCTGTCGACGCACCACGAGGCGATCGGCGCGCACGAGCAGCACCTCTCCCGCCGCCTGCACGATGGGCTGCGGGCGATCGAGGGCGTGACGACCCTGTCCATCTTCGGCCCTGCCCACGACCGGGCGCCCGTCGTCGCCTTCACCATCGACGGGCTCGACTCGGGGCTGGTGTCGGCCGCGCTCTCGGCCGAGCACGCCATCGGGGTGCGCGACGGCAAGTTCTGCGCCCACCTGCTCGTCGACGGACTGCTCGACGAGGCGGCGGTGGACTCGACCACGGCCGTGCGGGTGAGTGCGGGGCTGGCGACGACCGACGAGCACGTCGACCGTCTCCTGGGTGCGGTCGCGAGCCTGGCGGCGACCGGCCCCGCCGGGGCCTACGACCGGGTCGGGGGCCACGGCTGGCAGCCGGTGGCGGACCCGCGCGACCTCACGGTGTCCCTGCCCTGGTGACAGGCGCTCAGCCCTGGGTGACCAGCCGAAGCGCTCGGCGCGGACACGCCAAGACCGCTTCGCGGGCCAGGACGAGCAGGCGCTCGTCGAGGGCCCGGCCCGTGACGAACGGGTAGCCCCACTCGTCGAGGTCGATCCGTTCGGGGAGGATCTCGGCGCACAGTCCGCGGGCGGTGCACAGGGGCCAGTCGACCCTCAGCGTGACCTCGCTCGGTCGGGTCATGTCCACGCCTCCTGCAGCGCCTCATGGTGCTCGGCTGAGACCGCTTGGCAGGGACACTGGCTCTCGAGGTGCTCGGTGATCCGCCCGGGGAACGTCTGGAGCAGGCTGCGCACCAGTCGGACGGTGCCGTCGGGGTGGGCGCAGGCCCCACGACGTTCGACCAGCGTGGACAGCTCGTCGATCCGCCAGAGCGTGTCGGCCCCGGTCTCCACCTGGCGCAGCTGGCGGGCCAGGTCGGGCAGGCCGTTGAGGCAGGGACCGCAGCGACGGGCCGACTCCTCGGCGAGGTAGGTGACGATCCGGGCGGTCAGCGCCACCGGACACTGGGAACCGGACAAGGTCATCACCGCGCCGGCGCCCAGGGCCAGTCCGTGCTCGGCCAGGCCCAACCGGGACACGGGCAGCGCGCCGAGCGCACCGTCGGCGACCCACATCCCGTGGAATCCCCCGATCAGGGCCGGACCCCCGAGGTATGCCGGCCAGTGCGCCGACGACATCGCCGCGCCGAAGGAGGTCCCGTGCTCCACCTCGACCACGGTGGCCTCGGGGAGGAGGACGCCGCCGAGGTCCAGGGTGGGCTCGGTGAGGGTGAGCAAGGTCGTGCCCGGCTCGTGGGGCACCCCCACGCTGAGGTAGCGGTCGACGTCGTGGGCGAGCGCCGCCACGTGCGCCCAGGTCTCGGCATTGGACAGTAGGGTGGGGTGGCCACGCAGGCCACTGACCGCCTCGGGGGACCAGGCCGTGGTCGGCAACCCGGGTCCCCCGGACAGCAGCTCCAGGACGGCGCGGGCCTGACCCGCCACGAACCGCGGCGCCGCCCGATGGTGCAGGAAGCGCACTCGGGGCCGCCAGCTCACCCCCCGCCGGACCTCGTCGCGCTCGGTGATGGCCCGATCGACCGCGTCACCCACGGTGGGCCGGTCGGCTCCGGTCACGACGTGCACGAGCGAGACTCCGAGCGCGCCGGCGGCGATCTCGGCACCGTCGAGCACCAGGTGCGGGGTGGTGAGGAGCAGCGCCGAGTCCTTCGCGCTGGCCGGCTCGCCCTCGGCGGCGTTGACGACGACCTCGCGGCGCCGACCACTGGACACGGTGGTGGCGAACTTGCGGGCGAACGGGAAGGCGGCACCTCCTCGTCCGCGCACCTCCGCGGCCTCGAGTCGGGCCTGCAGGTCGGCGGCCGTGAGCGTCGGCACCGCCCCCCAGCGGCCCCGGTGCGCGCGCAGGCTGGATCCGTCGGCGACCCCGGCCAACAGCAGGGGCCCCGGGACGATGCGCACGTGGGTCGGTGGCGCAATGGTGGTGCGGATCATGACGCCCCCTCGATGATCGACGCCGAACCCCGCCCCGACCGGCGTCGCACGGACACGACCCGGGCCATCGCGGCGACGGCGGCCGCGACGACGCAGGCGGCGCTGGCCAGCTGGAACCAGGTCCGGCCGGCGTCGGTGCCGATCAGCAGGCCGTGGGCCACGGAGACCAGCCAGGCGGCATACGTCATCAGGTGGATGGCGAACCAGGTGCGCTGCGGGAGGCGTTCGCGGGCCATCGAGGTGAGCGTGACGAGCACCAGCACGTCGAGCGCGAGGGTGCCCAGGCCGAGGGCGAGCGGGTGGTATGTCGCACCGACCGGGATGAGCGCCTGCCACCAGCGGATGTCGACGTACTCGTCGACCACGGCGGTCAGCGCGTGCCCGGCGAGCAACATCATCGAGACCCCGGCCAGGGAGCGGTGCAGCCCCTGGGTGACGAACGTGGGCCACAGCGGGGCGCGCGACCGGCCCGTCGCCAACACGCCCAGGACGACGCTCAGCGTGAGCAGCACGAGCAGCACGACCCCGCTGCCGCGGTTGAGGAACCACAGGGTCGGGGAGGTCATGAGGCTCCTTCGGTGATCGGGCCCGCGGGCCAGTCAGCGGTGGTGACCACGCGGTCGTCGTGCCCGACCAACCGGGCCGCGACTCCGCGCTCGGTCAGCCACGGCACGGCGTCCGCGCCGAGCACGAGGGCAGCCGTCGAGGCGGTGTTGGCGGCGGCGGCGGTGTGTCCCAGGGCGGTGACCGTGCGCCACGGCCCGGCAGCCGGCGAGCCGGTGCGGGGGTCGAGGACGTGGTGCCACGCGCGACCGCCGCGCTGCCACCGCCGGGCCGCGCTGCTCGACGTCGCAAGGCCCCCGTCGTGCAGGGTCAGGTGGCGAACGCCCTCGGCCGCCGACTGGGCCGCCGCGGCGAGCGTGTGGTCGATCGTGATGTTGTATGCCGTGGGCTCGCCCCCGGCGACGACCCGCACGTCGCCGCCGATGCTCACGAGCACCGGCGCCCCGAATTCGGCGGCCAGGGTGAGGGCGAGCAGGTCGGCGGCGAAGGCTTTGCCCGTGGCGCCGAGGTCTAGCCCGGCCTCGGGGATGCACACGGTCTCGTCGGTGACGTCGATGTCCTGCCACCGGGCCCGGTGCACCGGGACGTCGGCGGCGCCGTGCTGTCGGCCCGGCACGAGGTCGAAAGTCCGGTCGTAACCGGCCGTCGCGAGCAGCACCCCAAGGGTGGGGTCGACCATCCCGTTCGTCTCGCGTGCTGCCTCGAGGGCCACCCGGACGGCCGCCACGAGCACCGGGGAGACGCGGACCGCGCGGCCGGCCCGAGCGTTGACGATGTTCAGGTCGCTGTCGGGACGAAACCGGCTGCACGCGGCGTCCACCTCGGCGAGCACCGCGCGGGACCGGTGGACGGCGTCGGCAGCCAAGGCCTGTGGGACGCGGAGCTCGACGGTTGTGCCCAAGGCCGTCCACGACGGCGCCGCGACCGGGTCGGACGCCGCCCGGGTCATGGTCGGCTCTGGGGCCGTGAGGTGGGGTGCGTTCACGAGCCGCCCGTCGTGACGGGCGGTGGGGGCGGCGGCGCGGCCACCGGCGCGGCCGCGACAGGGGCAGCGGCCGCCATGGGGGCGCCGGCCGCGCCACCGCCCGAGGAAGACGTCGCCGACCAGGAGCCGGCCGACGTTCCTCCGGAACCGCCCGGGGTGGCGGCTCCAGTCGTGGAGGCGTCGATGATGACGCCGGGGTCGACCACGGTGCGGGTGGGTCGAGCCACCGTGGCCACGACCGGGTGGGCGGCTGCCCAGGCGCGCAGGGTCTCCTGGTAGGCCTCGGCGTCGGCGGCCGCACGGCGGGCCTTGGCGGCGGCGGCGGCCTGCTGCTCGGCAGTGGTCTCACGACCCGCGAGCGCCGAGACCGCCCCGGTGGCCGCGACGGCGCCCATGGCGACGGTCGCCGTGATCCCGTGCATCAGCCAGCGCGCCCGATTGCGGGAACGCGCGGTGGCCAAGGGGGTCGCGAGCGGACGAGCGGTGTGCGAGAGCGGTGCGGGCACGGGGCATCCTCGGGTTGGGAACCAATGACCTGCACCGTGACATCGCTCCCGGCAAGAAGGCCTCAGGCGAGTGTTAAGCCTTCCCCATGAGGTCTGTTAACCAACTCTTGAGGCGAGCGCATCGCGGCCTTGAGTGCCGGTGCGTCACTCTGGTGCACGCCCTGCCTCGGGTGTCGAAGTCCCATCAATGCCCCATCGATGGTTCGTCGCCCGGCAGGTCCATCCGCCCCCGAGTCGTTCGGAGTTCCTCATGTCGTTGCCTCGCACCATTGCCTTCTCGTCGGTCGCCGGGGCAGCCCTTGCGGCGGCCTGCTACGTCACGCTCCAACCGGCGGGCGCCGTGCTCGCCTCTCAACCGGTGAACCACCAGGCGGTCCCCACCCCCACGGTCACCCGGCTCGCCGACTGCGTGCCCCCGGCGGTGCTGGAGAGCGGGGAGTGCGTCACGCACCTCCCCGGACCGGTCATCGTGCGCGACGATTCCCGCCCGAGCAGCACTCACCCCGAGCCGGAATCGACCACCGGGGCGCACCCCATGGACGACCCGACCCACAGCCCGTCGCCGACGACGACCTATACCGAGCACGACGACGACGAGAGCCCTGAGCCCAGCGAGAGCCCCGAGCACTCGGAGAGCCCCGAGCCGTCCGAGTCGCCCGAGATGCACTGAGTCCACCCGACGCACACGGCAGGCAGGGCGTCCGCTCAGCGGGCGCCCTGCCTGTCCAATCGGGCACTTCGCGTGGCGGCGGGCCACAGCAACGCCACCGACAGGCCACCGAGGGCACTGGGCCGGAGCGCCACGCGACCCCCGGACTGCTCGACGATGCGCGTGATGATGCTCAGACCCAACCCCGTCGAGCCGCTGGCGCTGGCCCCGCGCCCGGCATACGCCGCAGGGAGCCCGGGCCCGCTGTCGTCCACGGAGAGCATGACCTCGCCACCCTCGTGCTCCACATGGATCGCGATCGAGGCCCCGTCCGGGGTGTGCGCGAAGACGTTGTCGAGAGCGGTGTCGACGGCTTCGGCGAGGTCGGGGGCGGCCACCGGCACCGGGAACGCGCCGGCCACGGGGGAGACCAGCACGGCCAGCGATCGCCCCTGGTCCTCGGCCAGGGGCGTCCAGAAGGCCGCCCTGTCCCGGGCCACGACCGCGAGGTCGCATCCGCCCGGCAGCGGGTCCCGAACGGGGCGCCGCGCCTCCCGGACCACCGCGTCGACGCTGCGCTGGAGGTGGTCGATGTGCTCGCCCAGCCGCTCGGCGAGCGCCGGGTCGGCGATCATCTCGGCGTCGATCCGCAACGCGGTGAGCGGCGTGCGCAGTCGATGGCCGAGGTCGGCCACGCTCTCCCGTTCGGCCGCGACGAGGTCCTCGATGCGTTCGGCGAGCTGGTTGAGTGCTCGTCCGAGCTCGACGGTCTCGGGCGGGCCGCTGACCGGGGCACGAGCCGTCACGTCGCCCTCACGAAGCCGGTGCGCGGCCGAGGCCACCTCGATGACCGGCACGCTGACCCGGCGGGCCAGCTCACGGGCGAGCAGGACCGCGCCGGTGACCAGGCCGAGGCCGAGGGCGCCGATGGCCAGCCACGCGGTCGTCACACCGGCTCTGACCTCGTCCTCGGCCACCGTGGCAATGACGACGTCGACACCGGCCGGGGAGACCACGGGGACGACGGCGTCCATTCCGTGGTCGCTATGGACCGTGTATGCGGTGCGCTCGGTCCGCGCCCGAGCCACCTCGGCGACCAGGTCGTCGGGCAACCGGGTCGACTGGCCGAACACCTGGCCGTCCGCTCGGATCACGTGGACGACGGGTCCGCCGGAGGAGAGTGCAGCGGTCGCTCGGCCGACGGTGGCGGTGTCCGGGACGGTGGAGAGGATTCCGGCGATGCTCTGGGCCTGGTCGCTCGCGCGGGCCGCCGCCCGATCGACGGCGACGTTGGCCACGAGCCAACACAGGGGGAGCAGGAAGCCCATGACCACCGCCGACGTCGTCCCCGCGACGAGCCAGATGATCCGCCGGCGCATCACGGCTCCCGGGGTTGGTCGCCGGGGTCGATCAGCCGCACCCCGACGCCGCGCACGGAGTGCAGGAACACCGGTTGAGCGGCCGTTTCCCCGAGCTTGCGCCGCAGCCAGGACAGGTGCACGTCGACGGTGCGTTCGCCCCCGCCGTAGACCTGGTGCCACACCTCGGCGAGCATCTCGCGTTTCGTGACGACCTGTCCGGCGCGCTCGGCGAGGAGCTGGAGCAGGTCGAACTCTCGCCGGCTGAGTTCGAGGGTGCGTCCTTTGAGCGTGACCACCCGGGCCGCCAGGTCCATCACCAGGTCGCCGACGGTGAGGACGGTCCGGGGCGCCTCCTCGGCCATCCGTCGGAGGACGGCTCGGATTCTGGCCTCGAGCTGGTCGACGACGAACGGCTTGACGACGTAGTCGTCGGCCCCCGCGTCCAGGGCGCGCACCACGGACGCGTCGTCGTCCCGGGCGGTGACGACGATGACCGGGGTCTGGTGCACGGCGCGCAGCATCGACAACACCTGGTGGCCGTCGAGGTCGGGCAGACCCAGATCGAGCACGACGAGGTCGGGGGTTCGGTCGAGCACTTCTTGGAGGCCGCTCATCCCGGTGGCGGCGGTGGTCACGGCATACCCACGGTCGCCCAACGATCGCGCCAGCGATGATCGGATGGCGGGGTCGTCCTCGATGATCACAAGATGGGGCACGCCGACACGTTACTGTCATGGTCAGGCTTGGCACGGACCGGAGAGGACGTCGTGACACGGATCTGGCGGACAGAACGTGGCCTCGCCATGCTCTGGGTCGTCGTCGTGGCCGCCGTCTCCGCACTCACGTTCATCGTCGTCGACGGGGTGGGCCGCTCGGTGGGCCAGGTCACCACGGCACCCGACGTGCGGGCCGATCCCGGGGTCAAGCCCTCGACGACAGCGACGGCCTCGCCGACGGCCACGCAGGCCAGCCCGTCGGCGGTGGCGCCCTCGCCCACCGCCCCCGAGAGCGTCGGCGACACTCCGATCACGGAGCCCCCGCCACCGACCGAGGCACCCGGAGATTCGACGGAGCCGCCGCCGGCCAGCCAGCCGACCGGGCCTCAGATCATCACGGGGAGCTTCTCGAACCCCGGCGGCACCGTCGTCGTCTCGTGTCAGGGCTCGACCCTGACCGTGGGGGGCATCTCGCCCCGCGACGGGTTCAAGGTCGAGAACGAGATGGAGGGCGGACACCTGTCCGTGAAGTTCAGCAACTCGCGCTCGGAGTACTCGATGGAACTCGGCTGTGGGGGGTCCGGACCGGTCGTGTTGTCCGCCGAGGGTGCGCCGGTCGCCCGGTCGTGAACGCTCGGGCATCCGTCGGCTTGGGCGGCGTCTAGTCTGACCGCGTGAGCGTTGCCCTCGTGACCGATTCAACGGCCTACCTGCCCGAGGAGCTGGTGGCCCGGGACCGGATCCTTGTCGTCCCGCTGCACGTGGTCCTCGGTGGGCAGGAACGCCACGAGGGCGTCGACGTGAGCCCGACCGAGGTGGCCGAGGCCCTGCGCGCCTATGTGCCGGTCTCCACCTCTCGCCCGGCGCCCCGCGCGTTCCTCGAGGCGTACGAGGCGGCCGCGGCCGCCGGGGCGGACGCCATCGTCTCCGTCCACCTGTCCTCGCGTCTCTCCTCGACGATCGGTGGCGCCGAGCTCGCCGCCGCGGATTCGCCCGTGCCGGTGACCGTCGTCGACTCCCAGGCCCTCGGGATGGTCATGGGGTATGCCGTGGACTCGGCGGCCGAGTTGGCCGCCCGCGGGGCGTCCGCCGCCGAGGTGGCCGACCATGTCCGCCGCCGGTGCGCCGGGGCGCACATCGTGTTCTACGTCGACACCCTCGAACACCTACGTCGCGGCGGGCGGATCGGCAAGGCCAGCGCCCTGGTCGGCTCGGCGCTGGCGATCAAGCCGATCCTCACCCTGACCGACGGCGTGATCGTGCCGTTGGAGAAGGTCCGGACCGCCAGCCGCTCGATCGCCCGGTTGGAGGAGATCGCCGCGACGCAGATGGCCCAGGCCAGGGCCGCCGGGGTCGGGGTGGACGTCGCCGTCCATCACCTGGACTCCGCGGAACGCGCCGAGAGCCTGGCCGAACGGCTCCGGGCCCGGCTGGGTGGCGACGGCGAGCTGCGGGTCGTCGAACTCGGTGCCGTCGTGGGGGCCCACGTGGGGCCCGGGACGATCGCCGTCGCGGTGGTGCCTCGGCTCGAGCGGGCCTGAGGTCCTCCCGTGTTCACCGACTCGTTGGTGACCGCGGCCGTGCTCACCCTGTTGCTGGTGGCGGTCGGGTGCTTTGTCGTGGGGTCACTGAGCCCGGCCGCGTGGATCGCGCGGGCGCTGGGCAAGGATGTGCGGTCCTCCGGCTCGGGTAACCCCGGCGCCACGAACGCCGGGCGGGTCCTCGGGGTGCGCTGGGGGGTGCTCGTCGGGGTCCTCGACGTGCTCAAGGGTTTCCTTCCCACCTGGCTGGTGCTTCGGTCGATGGGGAGCGCGCTGGCCTCGGTCGCCGCGGTGGCGCTGGTGCTCGGGCACGTGTTCAGCCCCTTCCTCAAGGGGCGCGGCGGGAAGGGGGTGGCCACCGCTCTCGGCGTCCTGCTCGCCTTGACTCCGTGGATCGCATTGGCGACCGTCGTCGTGTTCGGGGTCTGGGTGCTCGTCCTGCACCGCATCGGAGAGGCCTCCGCCGCCGCCTCCGTGGCACTCTTCACGATCGGGGCCCTGACCGCGGCGGGTGTCCTGCCGTGGGCCGAGCCGCGCTCACTGGGAGCGGTCGTCATGCTCCTGGCGATCGTCGTGTTGGCTCGGCACCGTCGGAACATCATCGACGCCCTCGGTCGTCGCCGGGAGCGTCCGCCGACCTCCTGACGGGGGGTCGGCCACCGGGAAGGTCGTCGAAGTGGAGAGATTGTCGGGCAAGGTTGCCGTCGTGACCGGCGCCGGTCAGGGCATCGGTCGCGCCGTGTCGCTGTGCCTGGCTCGCGAAGGCGCGCAGGTGGCCCTCGTGGGTCGGACCTCGAGCAAGCTCGAGGCGGTGCGGGACGAGATCGCCGCGGACGCCGCCGTCGTCGGGGCCGGCGGATCGGCGCTCGCCCTGAGTGGGGACGTCACCTCGCCGCAGGTGTGCGTCTCGGTCATCGCCGACACGGTCGAGGCCTTCGGCGGCCTGGACATCCTCGTCAACAACGCCGTCGACACGGCGCTCGGGTCGATCCTCGACGTCCGTGACGAGGCGTGGCTGCGCTCCTTCGAGACCGGGCCGATGGCCGCCCTGCGCCTGATGCGGGCCGCCCACCCGCACCTGCTCGCCCGGGGCGGCGGTTCGATCGTCAACATGGTGACGTCGGCGGCGGTCCGGTGGGACGCCAGCGGTTTCGGGGCGTATGCCGCGACGAAGGAAGCGCTGCGATCGCTGGGTCGGACCGCCGCCAGCGAGTGGGGCAAGGACGGCATCCGGGTCAACAACGTCGCACCGCACGCCCTCACCCCGGCGCTTCAGTGGTGGACCGGCGCCTTCCCCGAGGAGGCGGCGGAATTCGTCAAGACCATCCCGCTGGGGCGGATCGGAGACCCGGTTCGCGACGTCGCGGGCGTCGTCGTCTGGCTGTGCACGGACGAGGCGAGGTACCTCACCGGGGCCACCGTCCCGGTCGACGGAGGCCAGGCGCGCTGGGCCTGAGGCTCGCCAGACCGAATCGGCTGGGCCGTGGCTGGATCGAACCGGCTGGACTTTGTGGCTCGCTGGACCGAACCGCGGCCTGAGGTTCCTCCGGCTGCCCCGCCCTTTCACCGCTGGGTCACCACGCGGGTCACGCCCCTGCCGCGGGTGACCGCGATGTCGCCGGCGAGGTCGGTGCGGCGGACGCCATACCCGAGGTTGTGTAACAGCGTGAGGTGGGCCGGCGCCGGGTGCCCGTAGTCGTTGTCGGCGCCGACGCTGATGATCGCCAGCGGGGCGCGGACGGCCGCCATCAGGGCGGGGTCGATGTTGGCGCTGCCGTGGTGCGGGGATTTCACGACGTCGAAGGCGGCCGCCTCGGCGCTCAGGCCCTGGTCCCGGCGGATCCGGGAGAGCAGTGCCGCGCCGGCCTCGCGTTCGAGGTCGCCGAGCAGCAGGGCCTTGACGCCGTCGTCCTGCGTGGCCAGGACGAGGCTGGCATTGTTCGGGATCGAACCGGCGTCGATCCGACGGGCCGGCCACCACACCTGCGCCGTCACGGTGCCGAAGTGCAGGGTGTCGCCGGCGTGCAGACTCTGGATCGGGACGTGCTCTCGACCGGCCCAGGTGGTGGTGAGGAGGACCATGTCCTCGGGTTCGGCGACCCAGGTGGTGAGCAGGGTGCCGACGGTGCGTCCCCGGGTCACTCCGTCGAGCCCGCCGACGTGGTCGAGGTGGAAGTGGGTCAGGATCACGGCGTCGACCGTCTGCACACCGAGCCGGTCGAGACATCGATCGACCAGTGCCGGATCCGGGCCGACATCGACGACGATCGCCCGGTGCGGGCCGGTGCGCAGGACGGTGGCATCGCCCTGACCGACGTCGCAGGAGACCAGGACCCAGTCCGGCGGTGGCCAGGTGACGACCCGAGTGGGGACGAGAAGGGCCGCGACCACCCCGACGACGGCGACCGAGCCCACCGGTCGTCGGCCCGCGAGGTCGGCCACCGACCGGCCCAGCAGGAGGGCGAGCACGGTGAGCGCGGCCAGGCCCACCGCGCCGGCGGCTCCACCGGGCCACGGAATCGAACCCAGCGGCAGGTCGGCGCAGACCCGGCCGATCCGGGCGATGCCCAGAGCCGGTAGTCCTGGGAGCCAGGCCAGCCAGCCCGCCCCGGTCGGCCAGACCAGGGCCACCCCGGCAACGACCACCCCGCCGATGGTCGTCACGGGCACCAACGGCGCCGCGAGCAGGTTCGCGAGGACCCCGACCACGGTGATCGAGGACTGCAGGAGCACGAGCACCGGGGCGCAGACGACCTGCGCCGCCACCGGGATGGCCAGGGCGGACCCGAGGCCCGACCACGTGGGGCCATGCTGCCGGAGCGGGGCAGGGGCCGACCGCAGCGGGCGACGCGCCGCCCGCACCGGGCCACGCGCCGCCCGGGCCAGAGCCGACCCGATCGACTCGCCCCATGGCCCGGCGAGGACGAGCAGACCCAGGGTCGCCAGGGTGCTCAGCGCGAAACCGTAGGAGCGGGACAGCCACGGGTCGACGAGGAGGACCACGAGGATCGCCCCGCCGAGCACCGGCAGTCCCGCGCTTCGGCGATGGCGGCTCAGGCCGAGCACGCCGATCGCTCCCATCGTCGCCGCGCGGAGCACGCTGGGTTCGGGTCGGGCCAGCACGACGAACCCCGCGAGCACGACGAGCGCGACCCACGGGCGGAGCCGACGTCGCAGGCCCAGGGCGCGGGCCGCCGCGAAGGCGAGCGCCAGGATGACGGACACGTTCGAGCCGCTGACCGCGGTCAGGTGGGTCATCCCGGTGGCCCGCATCGCGTCGTCGAGGCCCGGCGGGAGGTGGCTGGTGTCGCCGATCACGAGTCCGGGGACCAGGCCTCGCGCATCGTCGGGAAGGCCGGCGACGCTGCGTCGCAGACCCTCCCTCAGGCGCTCGGCGCCGGCGGCGATGACGCCCGGCGGCGCGCGCACCACCGGGGCGGCCGTGACCCGCAGGGCCGCGACCTCGGGGTCGGCGGGCGCCATGGGGGACAGCCGCCCGGTGACCGTCACCGTCGCCCCCCAGCGCAGCCGGGCCAGGTCGTCGCCCCCGCGGACCAGGACGGGACCGGATGCCGTGCCGCTGTGGCCTCGTCCGGTCACCGAGTCGGCGTCGACGCGGACCAGGACCGTGTGTTGTCCTCGGCCCGATGTGATCGGTCGGGGATCGGTCGCCACCGTGCCGGTCAGGGTGACCACGGCGCGTTCGCGCACCAGGTCCGGCAACGGCCCGGTCGCGCGCAGCAGCTGGTGGCCGAGCGCGCCCACCTGGAGCAGGACGACGGTGGCCCCGAGCAACCCGAGAACGAGGGGAGTGGCGTGGGGGCGGGAGTGTCGCGCCGAACGGAGCCTCGGGCGGGCCCGCAGGGCGCCGGCCACGAGGAGTGCGACCACGATCCCGACGGCTCGCCGGGCAGGATCGACCGGCAGGGTGAGGGCGAGCACGGCCCAGGCCGCGAGCGCGGCGGCGAGCAGGCGCAGGTCCGCGGGTGTCTGTGGCCGGCCGCTCGGTTCCTCGGCCCCGAACGGGGAGGCGGAGGCGCTCACACCGTGACCAACGGGGTGATCTGGGCCAGCAGCTTCTCCCCGATCCCGGTGACCTCGCCCAACTCGTCGACGCTCGTGAACCGGCCGTGCGCGGTGCGCCAGTCCACGATCCGCTGGGCCAACATCGGTCCGACGCCGGGAAGGGTGTCGAGCGTGGCCACGTCGGCGGAGTTCAGCGAGATCAGGCCCGCTCCCGCTCGGCCCGACGCACCCGTCGAGGCGCCGCCCGGTGCGCCCCCCACGCCGGTGATCACCTCTCCGGGACGTGGCACCCGGACCTGCTCGCCGTCGACGAGAAGCCGGGCCACGTTGATGGCTCCCAGGTCGGCCTCCGACGTGGCGCCACCAGCAGCCGTGATGGCATCTGCCACTCGGGAGCCCGCGGGCAGGGTGACCAGCCCCGGGTGCCCGACGGCCCCCACGACGTGGACCACGACCAGCCCACCCAGGCCCGCACCGGCCCTCGCCGTCCCCGATCCGGTCGACCCCGTGGCCCCCGTTGAGCCGCCCGACAGGCCCCCGGAGGCGACCTGGCCGGTCGAGGTGATCGAGGGGCCAGCGCGCGCTCCGCTGCTCAGCGCCGGGGCCTGGGTGTCGGCCAGCGCCCAGGCGATCCGCACCCCGAAGACCAGGCTCACCGCGACGGCCACGAGGACCAGACCGAGGGCGGCGCGCCGCGGCGGCACCCACCGCCCGGTCCTCAGGGTGCGCGGCACCTCGACCCGGATCGGTCGCTCCCGCCGCGGCGGCGGTGTCGGGTCCGGCGCGACGCGCCGTCGATGGATTGCGGAGGGAGTAGTGGCCAGCGCGTTGTCGCTGGACGGCTCGAGGGCGGGCTCGCTCGACCGGGAGAGGGAATCCTCGCGCGCCGGGTCGACGTCAGGGCGGCCCAGCCGAGCCCAGACCCGCGGTGACACGGGGTCGGGGCGGCGGGCGAACGGCATACCCGCACGCTAGGAAGGCCCCGCGAAACCCGATAGCGGGACAAGCCAGCCTGTGGACGACACACCCGCCGTGCGCGCCTTGTGGACATCGGTTCGCGACGTCGCGGGTCAGGCCCCGGTGCGGACCGTCATGGGCTGGGCGGCGGCACCTTGGCGCAGGGCGGCCAGGGTCGCCGCCACCGCCGGCACCCGTTCCAGATCCGAGGTGGTGACCGCTTCGATCCGGCGTCGCGACGCCGGGTGCAGCGGCAGGGCGACGATCTCGCCGTGATGCACCGTCCGCAGGATCAGGTCGGGGATGACGGCGATCCCCAGCCCCTCGGCGATCAACCCCATGACGGCGACATAGTCCTCGGTCTCGAACGCCACGTCCGGCGCGAAGCCCGCCGTGCGGCACAGCTCCACGAGGTGGCCGCGGCACCTCGGGCAGCCGGCGATCCATGTCTCGCTGCTGAGGGTCGACAGGTCCACCGCCTCGCCGGACAACGCCACCGGGTGGTCTTGGGGCACGGCGAGTTTGACCTCGTCGTCGACCAGCGGCACGACGACCAACCCGTCGAGGTCGTCCTCGCCGCGGCCGAGGTCGTCGCCCTCATACGTGAAGGCGACCGCCAGGTCGCACTCCCCGGCCCGCAGCGCGGCCAGCGATTCGCGCGGTTCGGCCTCGGTGAACGTGATGGTCACCCCCGGGTGCTCCCGCTTGACCAACGACAGCGCCCGCGGGACGAGGGTCGCCGACGCCGACGGGAAGGCCATCAGCCGCACCCGCCCCGACTTCAGGCCCTTGAGCGCGGCCAACTCCTCCTCGGCGGCATCGAGGGCCGAGAGCACCGGACTGGCGTGCCGGGCGAGCACCTCGCCGGCCTCGGTGAGCCGGACGGCGCGGCCGGTGCGTTCGACGAGGACGGTGCCGACGCGCTCCTCGAGCCGGCGCACCATCTGGGAGACCGCGGGTTGGGACGAGCCGAGCAGGCTCGCCGCCGCCGTGAAACTCCCGCCGTCGGCAATCGCCCGCATCACCCGAAGACCCGCTGCGTCGATCATGCCTCGCAGAATAGGCCCCGCCCATACTGTTCGCGTGTCCCTCCCCGGTCCGTCGTGGTCACCTCGCCCGCAGGCGTATGCCGTGGGCTCACCCGGGGAGGGCGTGCGGGCCGTGGTCGAGGTGCTGGCCGACCACCCCGGGGCACTCGTCCTCTCCGGGGCGGGCCTGTCGACCGAGTCGGGGATCCCGGACTATCGCGGGCCGGACGGGGCGCGGCGGGTGACTCCGATGCAGCATGGCGAGTTCGTGGGCAGCAGTGTTGCGCGGCAACGGTACTGGGCCCGCAGTTACATCGGTTGGGCGCGGTTCAACCGGGCCGAACCCAACGCCGGGCACCATGCCGTCACCACGTTGCAGTCCGCTGGTGTCCTCGGGCCGGTCATCACCCAGAACGTCGACGGGCTGCACCAGCGCGCGGGGACGACCGGGGTGATCGAGCTGCACGGCTCGCTGGCCCGGGTCCTCTGCCTGGACTGCGGTGCGCAGATGGACAGGACGTGGATCCAGCGCCGTCTCGACGAGGCCAACCCGGGGTTCGTCGAGACGGCGGCGCCCGACGGCAGCCGGGTGAGCCAGATCCGACCCGACGGCGACGTGGTGCTGCCCGACGACTGGGTGGCTGTCTTCCGCGGGCCCCGGTGCCACCAGTGCGGGTCGGACGCGGTCAAGCCCGATGTCGTGTTCTTCGGGGGAGTGGTGCCCAAGGATCGGGTCGAGCACTGTTTCGCCCTGACCGACGCCGCCCCCGCGCTCGTCGTCCTGGGGTCCTCACTCGCGGTGATGAGTGGCTTCCGCTTCGTTCGTCGGGCGGCCGCCTTGGGCCGACCGGTCGTGATCATCACCCGGGGGCCGACCCGGGGAGACCAGCTGGCCACGGTCAAGGTCGATGCCCCCCTCGGGCCCACGCTCACCGGGCTGGCCGGGGTGCTGGCGGCTGGTCGGGGCGGCACCGAGTAGCGTCTGCCTCATGGGAGCGATCGGCACCGGACCCTTCGAGAACGACGACGCCCTGGACTTCCTCGGGGAGCTCGCCGAGCGCCCCGCGGCCGAGCGGGCGAACGCGGTGCTCTCGGCCCTCGACGCCGTCCTGCTCACGACCGGCTACGTCGAGGCCCCGGTGATGTGCGAGGCCGTGGCCGCGGCGGCGGCCGTGGGCGCCTCGCTCAACCCCGCGCCGGCCGTGGCCGAGCCGTACCGGCCGCCGTGGCTGGTCGGTGGCGCGCTGCCGGTGGCCGACGAAGTGGTCGAGAAGGCCCGCCAGGTGTTGCGCCGCGCGGTGCGCTCGAAGGACAACGAGTGGTGGGAACTGTGGGAGGAGGCCGAGCTCAGCGCCGACGTGGAGGCCTCGTGCCGACGCGCGCTGGCGTGGCTCGGCGACCGCGACGACTGACGTCCGGCGTCATCCGCTCCGCCTGCGCCTCAGAGCCCTCAGACGCGGCGCCCTCAGACGCGGCGCAGGACGGCGGTGACCTTCCCGAGGATGGTGGCGTGGTCGCCGTCGATCGGGTCGAAGGCCGGGTTGTGCGGAAGCAGCCAGGTCTTGCCGTCCTTGCGTTTGAACGTCTTGACGGTCGCCTCGTGGTCGAGCATCGCCGCGACGATGTCCCCGTTGTCGGCGGTCGGCTGCTGACGCACCACGACCCAGTCACCATCGCAGATGGCGGCGTCGATCATCGAGTCACCGACCACCTTGAGCAGGAACAGCGTGCCCTCGCCGACGATCTGCCGGGGCAGCGGGAAGACGTCCTCGACCAGCTCGTCCGCCGTGATCGGCACGCCGGCAGCGATCTGTCCGACGAGCGGCACGTAGGCCGCCACCGGACGCGCGTCGTGCAGGCCGGTCTCGTCCAACTCGCTGTCGGGGTCGGCGCTCGACACGCTCGGGCCGCGGTAGCCCGGTGCCCCGGGCAGGTCGGGGGAGACGACCTCGATCGCCCGTGGCCGGTGCGGATCGCGGCGCAGATAGCCCTTTCGTTCGAGGGCCATGAGCTGGTGGGCCACCGAACTCGGTGAGGTCAGACCGACCGCTTCGCCGATCTCGCGGATGCTCGGTGGGTACCCACGACGGTCCACCGAGTTCCGGATGACCTCGAGCACCTTGCGCTGCCGGTTCGTCAGGCCCTCGCCGGTGTCCCGGTCGGGCAGCGAGTGCACCTCGCCGTCGTGTGCCTTGCCCATCGCATCTCCTTCGTCGTCGTGCAGGTCTCGTGCCGCATTTCTGCAGGTCAGAGGCCTTGTCGGTGCCCCCTGCCAGAGTTCCTGCCAAGCACCACAGTACGGAGTGTTCGGTCGCGTTTCAAACATCTGTTCGAGGCGTGTCTTGCACTTTCTCGAACATCCGTGCTAGAAACCGTACAGCAGTTCTATCGAACGCAGGTTCGACCACAGGGCCGGAGGTCAACATGAGTGCAGTGACTTGGGACGAGATCGAGGTCACCCCTCGAGGGGGCCACCTTCACTTGGTTCGACGGGGCCACCTTCACGTGGTGCCCACCGAACCGTCGGGTCTGGCCCTGACCACGCGTGGCCGTGTGGTGTTGGCTTTGCTCGTTCTGCTGGTCGTCGGGGTGATGGCGACGTGGGCCTCGGCTTCGGCGTCAAATGTGCCCACGCCTTCGACCGTCACGGTGGTGTCGGGGGAGACCCTCTCGGAGATCTCTTTGAGGGAATTGCCCTCTCTCCCCATCCGTGAGGGCGTCGCCCGGATCCAGATCCTCAACAACCTCAGCACCACCTCGATCAGCGCCGGCCAGTCCTTGTTGATCCCCAAGATCTGATGTTGGCCTGACCGGCAGTGCCGTCGGCTTCACCAGACCTGAGTCTCGACCCGACTCACCAGACCTGCCGTCGGCCTCACCAGACGTGCCTCCGTCGGCCTCACCAGACCTGAGTCTCGACCCGACTCAGCCAGCCCGAGCCCCTCGACCCGGCTCGGGAGCGAAGGGCGCCAGCCTCCCGGGCGTGGGAGGCCGGCGCCCTTCGTGCGCTTCCCCCCCCACACCCCCGACCTACTGAACAGTTTCGGCAGTTGTTGCAGCCCGGACTGCTCGCAACTGCCGATCTCATGTGCCGTCGAAGCTCACCTCCGCCTCCAGACCCACGAACCGCCCCAACTCCTCGGCCGCCGAGGCGATCGCCTCCCGTTCCTCGAGGGTCAGGGGCACCTCGGCCCGCACGGTCACGGTGACCAGCCCACGCACGGTCCGTTTCCATAGGCCGGTATCCGTGGTGTCGATCAGCACCGTCCCCCCGCCGGACTCGGCCACGAGCCGCGACCGATCCAGGCGCTCACCCGCCCTCGGGAAGCCCGTGTGCCGGTAGCTCAACGTGGCTTCGTCGAAGGTCGGGACGAGCAGCGCCCGACGACGCACCGTCCGGGGCGTCGCCGGGTCGAACCACAGGGTGCGACCGGACGCCGTAGCCAGCTCAAGCGACCCGTCGGCGACCAGGGAGGTCAACGCTCCCCGGATCTCCCCAAGAGTCAGGGTGCACCACCTGGCCAGGTCGTACTCGTCCGCCGGTCCGTGTCCCGTCATGAAGCGGTGGACCAGCAGCCGCACCCCCTCGTCGCGCGCCAGATCGTCGAGTGGCCCCGTCGGGACGATCCGCTCCACGAGGACGTACGTGTGCTCACCGGTGGTCGGCCCGCCACAGATGTCAGCGGCGACCTCCGCCGCCATCAGCAGGTGCGCCAGGGCCTGGTTCTCGATCGGGTCACCCGCCTGCGCGAACCGGGCCTGGATCGCCCGGCGCGTGATCGGACCCTCGGCCGCCACGACTGTGAGCAGGCGGTCCATCCAGCGCACGAGGTCGTCACCGACGAGCCCCAACTGCCGTTGGCGAGCCGCGGTGCCGGAGATGACCTTCGCCCCGGTCAGACGCTGCAGCCACCGCAGATCGGCCAGGTCGACGAAGTGCCAGGTCGGTCGCAACACATGGGTGCGGGTGTAGCCGTGTCCGGCCTCGGCAAGCAGGCCGGCATACGTGGTCTTCGTGCGCATTCCCAGGGACCACATCGCCAACGGGGCGTCCTGGCTCTGCACGGCGGTCAGCAGCCGCACCGCCTGCGCGCCGCTGGTCAGGGGGGCGCCGGTCAGCCGCTGCGTCGCCAGGCGACGGCGGAGGACCCAGTCGTGGCTGACCCGAGGCGGCATATAGCCATCGTGGCAGCCCGTGGAACCTTGGGGAACAATTGTGTATGCCGTGTAGTTGTGTAATGCTGTAAGCAAGAAATTGCCACACGAGAGGCACTGCCTCTCCAGGACAGGAGAGGAGATCGTCATGCGATCCCCACACACATCAGATGAGGGCGCCCCGCGTGGGCGTCGCGGAGGCCGTGGCCCGTTCGGTGGGCCCGGCGGCCCTGGGCCCGGCCCCGGACCCTTCGGTCCCGGGGGCCCCGGCGGCCCCGGGCCTGGCTTCGGCCGAGGCCGCGGCTTCGGCCGAGGCGGCTGGCAGCAGGCCGACCTGCCGCCGGTCGACGACGCGGAGAGCTGGTTCACCGGCCGACTGCCCAAGGAGTGGTTCACGGCGCTGTCGGTGACCACCGACCGCGAGGAGATCATCGTCATCGGCACCCTCAACGAGGAACCCGTCGACGGCGCCCAGGCCGAGGGTGTCATCGGGCGCTGGCGGTCCCAGACCAAGGCCGAGCGGATCGAGATCGCCCAGGAGGCCGAGCGCCGCTACGGGCGCAAGGTCAGCTGGGGCGTGCGCCTGGGTGAGGTCGAGCAGCTGTTCACCCACCTGTCGGCGCCGGTCATGACCCGCCTGCGCCAGCCCGAGCGCCGGGTGCTCGACACCCTCGTCGACGCCGGAGTCGCCCGCAGCCGCAGCGACGCCCTCGCCTGGTGCGTCCGCACCGTTGGCGAGCACAGTGACGAGTGGCTCGGCCGCCTGCGCGAGGCGATGGCCGAGGTCGACAAGCTGCGGTCCGAGGGCCCCAGCTGACCTGACCGACCCAGACTGACGCATCCGCATCGGGGATGCCAAAGGCGCCACATCTGACGCCTTTGGCATCCCCGTTGTCGTGGGCGGGCGCACCACGAGCGGCCCGGCGCAACACCCCCCCGACACCCCGCCCGACGCCCGCTGACCTGCGCAAACACGCCGTTGAGAAATCAACCTGCGCCAAGGCTTGCGTCCCACGCGCCACAGGCGCATGATTGCCACTACATCTAGTGGTTACACCGATGTGATTCACCCACATGTTGTGCACACGACAAACGGGTTCTCCACAGGTTGACCACAACGGATGCCACAGCCAGTCCACACCAACGGGGGAGGAGCACGGTCATGCACTGTCCGTTCTGCCGGCACACCGACTCCCGCGTCATGGACTCGCGCACGACCGACGACGGCGCGACGATCCGCCGCCGCCGCCAGTGCCCGACCTGCAACAAGCGCTTCACCACCGTCGAGACCGCGGCCCTGAACATCGTCAAGCGCTCCGGCGCCACCGAGCCGTTCAGCCGGGCCAAGGTCCTGGTCGGTGTCCGCAAGGCCTGCCAGGGCCGCCCGGTCTCCGAGGACGAGCTGGCGCTGCTCGGCCAACGGGTCGAGGAGACGATCCGCGCCCAGGGCCAGGCGGAGATCGACGCCCACGAGGTCGGCCTGGCCGTCCTCGAACCGTTGCGCGAGCTCGACGAGGTCGCCTACCTGCGGTTCGCGAGCGTCTATCAGGCCTTCGACAGCCTCGAGGACTTCGAGGCCGCGATCGTCGTGTTGCGGGCCGAGCGGCCCGCGACCGCCCAGGAACCAGCACCCCGCACCTGACCACCGGGTATGCCGTCCGCTCGCCTCGCGAGGTGGCGCACGGCATACCCATGACGCACGGCAAGCCGACCACTGTCAGTGGTCACCGATTGACTAGAAACCAGGCACGACGGACCAGCACCAACGAGAGGGAGATGGACATGACCGAGACGGTCGGAGCACGTGCAGGTGCCCGCAAGAACGCGCCCAAGGGCAAGGGGATCGCGTTCGAGCGGATCTTCACGACGCCGGGGGTGCACCCCTACGACGAGGTGACCTGGGAGAAGCGCGACGTCGTCCAGCAGAACTGGAAGACGGGGGAGACGATCTTCGACCAGCGCGGGGTGGAGTTCCCCGACTTCTGGAGCGTCAACGCGTCCACGATCGTCACGACCAAGTACTTCCGGGGCGCGGTGGGCACGCCCGAGCGCGAGTCCAGCCTCAAGGGCCTGATCGACCGCGTCGTCCTGACCTACACCAAGGCGGGCAAGGAGTACGGCTACTTCGCGACCGAGCAGGACGCCGAGATCTTCGAGCACGAGCTGACCTACGCCCTGCTGCACCAGGTGTTCAGCTTCAACAGCCCCGTGTGGTTCAACGTCGGCACCTCGAGCCCCCAGCAGGTCAGCGCCTGCTTCATCCTCAGCGTCGACGACTCGATGGACTCGATCCTCAACTGGTACAAGGAGGAGGGGTTCATCTTCAAGGGCGGCTCCGGCGCCGGCCTCAACCTCTCGCGGATCCGCTCCTCCAAGGAGCTGCTGAGCAGCGGCGGCACCGCCTCGGGCCCGGTGTCCTTCATGCGGGGCGCCGACGCCTCCGCGGGCACCATCAAGTCCGGTGGCGCGACCCGTCGCGCGGCCAAGATGGTCGTGCTCGACGTCGACCACCCCGACATCGAGGAGTTCGTCGAGACCAAGGCGCGCGAGGAGGACAAGATCCGCGCGCTGCGCGACGCCGGCTTCGACATGGACCTCGGCGGCAGGGACATCGTCTCCGTCCAGTACCAGAACGCCAACAACTCGGTGCGGGTCAACGACGAGTTCATGAAGGCCGTCGAGGACGGCAAGGAGTTCGGGCTGCGTTCGCGCAAGGACGGCTCGGTCATCGAGACCGTCGACGCCCGCGAGCTGATGGCCAAGATCGCCAAGGCCGCGTGGGAGTGCGCCGACCCGGGCATCCAGTACGACGACACGATCAACGACTGGCACACCAACCCGGAGACCGGTCGGATCACCGCATCCAACCCGTGCTCGGAGTACATGTCGCTCGACAACTCCTCGTGCAACCTCGCCTCGCTCAACCTGCTCAAGTTCCTCCGCGACGACGACACCTTCGACGCGGCGACCTTCCAGAAGGTCGTCGAGCTGGTCATCACGGCGATGGACATCTCGATCTGCTTCGCCGACTTCCCGACCGAGTCGATCGGCAAGACGACGGTGGACTACCGCCAGCTCGGCATCGGTTACGCCAACCTCGGCGCGCTGCTGATGGCCACCGGCCACGGCTACGACTCCGACGGCGGACGGGCGCTCGCGGCGGCCATCACCTCGCTGCTCACCGGCGCCGCCTACAAGCGGTCCGCCGAGTTGGCCGGGGTCGTCGGAGCGTATGCCGGGTACGCCCGCAACGCCGACGCCCACAAGCGGGTCATGCGCAAGCACCAGGCCGCCAACGACCACGTGCGCACGCTCGGGGTGATGGACAAGGACATCCACCGGGTCGCCACCAAGGCGTGGGACGAGGTCGTCAAGCTCGGTGAGGTCAACGGCTACCGCAACGCCCAGGCGTCGGTGCTCGCCCCGACCGGCACGATCGGCTTCATGATGGACTGCGACACCACGGGCATCGAGCCGGACTTCTCGCTCGTGAAGTTCAAGAAGCTCGTCGGCGGCGGCTCGATGCAGATCGTCAACCTGACCATTCCGCGCGCGCTCAAGAAGCTCGGCTACACCCAGGAGACGATCGAGGCGATCGTCGAGTACATCGCGGACAAGGGCCACGTCGTCGACGCGCCCGGCCTCAAGCCGGAGCACTACGAGGTCTTCGACACCGCCATGGGTGCGCGGGCGATCTCGCCGATGGGTCACGTGCGGATGATGGCGGCCACCCAGCCGTTCCTCTCGGGCGCGATCTCCAAGACGGTCAACCTGCCCGAGTCCGCGACGGTCGAGGAGATCGAGGACGTCTACATCCAGGGCTGGAAGTACGGGCTGAAGGCGCTGGCCGTCTACCGCGACAACTGCAAGGTCGGCCAGCCGCTGTCCGACGGCGGTTCGACGGCCAAGGACGCGGCGGCCGACAAGGCCGCGGGCGTGGCTGCCGATGCGGCGGCGGCCGGTCCGGTCGAGACGAAGGTCGTCGAGAAGGTCGTCTACCGGCCGACGCGTGAGCGGCTGCCCAAGCGGCGCACGTCGCAGACCACGTCCTTCCAGGTCGGTGGCGCCGAGGGATATCTGACCGCCGGCACGTATGACGACGGGCGCCTCGGTGAGGTGTTCCTCAAGTTCGGCAAGCAGGGCTCAACCCTGGCCGGTGTCATGGACGCCTTCTCGATCGTCACCTCGGTCGCGCTCCAGTACGGGGTGCCGCTCGAGACGTTCGTCGAGAAGTTCACCAACATGCGCTTCGAGCCTGCCGGTATGACGGACGACCCGGACGTGCGGATGGCCCAGTCCCTCATGGACTACGTCTTCCGGCGCCTGGCCCTGGACCACCTCGACTTCGAGACCCGCTCGTTCTACGGCATCCACACCGCCGAGGAGCGCGCGCGCCAGCTCGAGACCGGTTCGTATGCGCCGGTCGTCGACGAGTCCGACGCCGACGCCATCGAGGAGGAGATCGAGTCCTACGCCACCGGCATCGGGGCCCAGGCCCCGAAGAAGTCGGCCGAGCCCAAGCAGTCTGCGGTGGCGCTGCCGTCCGCGGCTGCGGGCGAGGGCACGGGGGAGGCCGTGCCCGCGGCGAAGGCCGAGACGAAGCTCGATGCGTCGTCCGTCCAGTCCGGCGCCGGCGCCGCCTCGGCCCGTGAGGTCTCCTCGGAGATCCACTCCTCGGCCGACCTGCTCGCCAAGTTCGGCGACAAGAAGGCCGCGGACGCCCCGATGTGCATGACCTGCGGGACGAAGATGCGCCCGGCCGGTTCCTGCTACGTCTGCGAAGGCTGCGGAAGCACCAGCGGCTGCAGCTGAAAGCGAGCCATATTCAACAGATGCAACGTGGTTGGGCCGATCCACCAGGGTCGGCCCAACCGCAACGCACGAGGAAGGAAATGATTGAGCTCTGAGCAGCAACTGGCGCTCACGCCGCACCGGTCCAAGTTCGTGCGGCGTGCCGGTGACCTGCGCCCTCGAGTGCTATCAGCACTCAAGATCGAACCGGTGGTGCTTCAGTTCACTGACGTAGTCGTCACAATCTGTTCTCTGCTGATGGATGACCGCGACTGTAGGCCTTGGCAGGAGCGGGTCGAAGGGGCATTTCAAGAACTCGACTCCGACGTGAAGGCAGTGGTGCGAGGAATTGAGGAGTTTGCACAAGACGAGACTCGCGCAGCTGTCGAAGGTTGGGTCCGAAAAGTTCGACAAGTTGGATATCGCGCCTACGCGCGCCGGCTTCTGGGAGCAGCAGAGTATGACCGCTTAGAGCTGGCCCTCCGAGAGGATGCTGCGGTGGTAGCACTGGCTGTCCGCCGAGGGGTGCGCGCAGCCATGCCGTTCGTCGCGGCGTTCGAGGACGGCCTTGAGGTCATGACAGCTGAACAGTTGTCCCAAGTGCGAGCAGTCGACCTGCTTGGCCTAAATGTCGGGCAACTAATGCACAAGCTGGATGCCGCCATCCTCGAGCATGTATGGCCTCAGCTTCCGATGGAAGCGGTGTCTACACGCGATGACGACTCCCTTGGACTCGAACAGTTCACCGACGAGATCCGTGCCAAAGTGACGACTGGTGCCACGAACCACCTGACCCGAGTGAACGAGCCCTTGGTGCGCAAGCTGACTGGGGCGCGAGACGCGATGAAGTATTCGGCAGATGGCGTTTCCCAGGCGGCTAGTTCACTCGTCGAATTGATCGACAGGACCCTGAGAGAAGGGACTGAGGACCGCAAGGTCCTTGAGTGGATCGATCGAGAGTTGGTTGGCACGTCGGATGTCACCTACGTGACGGCGAACGGTGAACGGCGACCATCCACGCGAGGCTCCACCTTCTACTTCTTGTACGGCGGTGGAAGCGTCGCCCGCGAGCCCTCCGGAAGTGACGATGGGACCGGCCCTTCGTTCCTGCACGAAGTGCTTGCCTCTGTCGTTGTCGTGGCACGGAAGAAGTTGCAGCGTCTCAAGCATGCGGACAGCACTGATCCGGATGAGCGCGAGCACCTCGACAAGCTCCTCGCCGCAGTCGAGGGAGCGATGTGGCTCGGCTTGTGGCTCCATCAGACGGGGCCGGGCAATGAAGCGGCGAGGCGATCGGCCTAACTGATCGGCGCTCTGATGATGGTTGACAAGCCAGAGCTCAGCAAATCCGCGCACTCCTCGCGGCGGACCCACAACGTGTTGGCGAAGCAGCCTCAGGCGGGAAAACAGGAAGCACAGGAACGACTTGCCTGGCTCCAGACCCTCAGCGCACATGACTGCAGGTCGGGGCGTCGTCAATGCGACGCATCAATGTTGTATAGGATGCAACGGTGAGCAACGTTGTTGTAGGGCGCTTCGCCGGGGCTGCCACGTCCGTGGACCCCGAGAGGACCACGTTCGAGGACATGCAGGACGGCTGGGTAGCGCAGCAGCGGTCGCGGCAACTGAAGGCTTCGACGATCGAGGGTCGGCTGGCCGTGGTGAGGCGCTTCGCCGCATACTCGAACCAGTACCCATGGCAGTGGACGCCACCGGAGTTCGAGGCGTTCATCACCAGTCTGGCTGGGGCCCGGCCGACCACGATCCGTGGGTATCAGGCGGCCCTGAGGCTCTTTCTCGAGTACGTCTCAAGCTCCGATTACGAGTGGGTGAGCAGGTGCACCGAGCAGTTCGGGTCCGCGCCCACCCAAGTCGTGACTGAGTGGAACAGCTACCACCACACCACCCCCTACGAAGGCGATCCTGGGCGTCGCCCCCTCACCTATGACGAGGTTCAGGCGCTCTTCGACGCGGCCGATGGCCTCGTAGAGAGTATTCGTAGCCGCGGCCGGAAGGGCGCGATCGCGGCTCAACGCGACGCCATCGTCCTCAAGGTCATATATGCCTTCGGGCTGCGACGCCGTGAGCTCTGGGGCCTCGACCTCGCCGACCTACACGGCAACCCCAAGGTGCCTGACTATGGCAATGCAGGCTGCCTGTTCGTCAGATGGGGCAAGAGCTCGCGTGGCGGACCTCCAAAGCGTCGCTCCGTGTTGCTGGTGCCTGAGATGGACTGGGTCGTCGCCCCGATGCGACAGTGGATCGATGAACTGAGGCCCATGTTCGGCCCGGTTGGCCACCCAGCGCTCTTCGTCTCCGAGCGTGCGGGACGCCTGTCATTGAGGTCGATCAACCGAGCCTTCAACGACGCCCGCGAGGAGGCTGGGCTACCCGAAGAGCTGGACTTGCACTCGCTGCGCCACTCCTACGTGACCCACCTGATCGAGTTCGACTACCCGGAACGCTTCGTGCAGGACCAGGTTGGGCACCAATACGCCTCCACTACAGCGGTCTACGCCGGCGTCTCAGACGATTACCGGCACCGCTTGCTCCAGCGCGTCATCGACCGAGACCGACACCGATGGGAGGATCAATCGTGATCCGCAAGATGGGCTACGCATGGCACCTACGCCAGCTCATGGCCACCCAAGACATGTTCCAGACAAGTGACCTGATCCCACACCTCGAGGAGCGAGGCATTCACCTCTCGCGGGAGCAGGTCTACCGGCTAGTGACCCAACCGCCGCAGCGACTGTCCATGGACACGCTCGCCGCTCTCTGCGACATCCTGGGGTGTGGGCCGGGAGACCTCATCACCATATCCGTGGTCAATCGGGAGATTGCCAAGACCGGCACGACCGCAGGCCGTGAGCAACCTGAGGTTCGGCGCACGACCATTCGGCGGCCCAAGGGTCTTTGACGTGACCTCGTGGCCTACCGATCCGAGATTGGTCGAGACGGTCTGCCGACTGATGGGCGACCCCGACGCTGTGAAATCGGTAACCGCGACGGTCGACGCGCTCAACCTTTATCCCAAGACCCAGGTCAAGCTCCTCAATTACCTGGACGACAACGCCGATGCGTTGGTGTCAGGACGCTCGGATGGTCCGGCAAGCCGCCTACTGCTCCTCCGTGCATTGACCGCTCGCTACCCCGGCCGCGTGGTCGCACCCAGGTGCTCGCAATGTGGCCGTCAGGTCCCCCTCAACCGCTGGGGCGCCGACGGCGAACGCATCTGCGGTACCTGCTATCTCGCCAACCGCCTTGTTCCGTGTGGACGGTGCGGGCACGTCAAGCCTGTCGCTGGCCGACACTCCACTGATGGTCTGGTCTGCGCCGCTTGCATCCGGCATGACCCGGCGCGTCGCGAGCAATGCTCCAAGTGCGGCCGAGTCCACCCCGTAGCAGCCAGGACCCCGGACGGCCGACCGCTGTGTCAGACCTGCCGACCCCGGAACACCTTCCTCTGCGTGGGATGCGGGCGAACGCACACGGTGAAGAGCCTCAGAGTCGAAGGCGGCGCCCTGTGCTGGGCCTGCTACAAGCGTCAGCACAAGCAGGCGTGCTCCGAGTGCGGTCGGGAGCATTCGCAGGTCCCGCGGCGAGGACCCCAGGGTGAACGACTGTGCAACCGATGCTGGGACCCAGAGCCAGTCTCCTGCCGAGACTGCGGCAAGCCCACCTCGCCCAAGGTCAGAAGGGTCAACGGCTCCCATCTCTGCTATAGGTGCTACGTGCTCAGCCGCCCGCAGCGAGCCTGCGGGGTCTGCGGTCGCACCTCGCCGGTATGGGCCGAGCTTCCCCTCGGGCCCGTGTGCAACGGCTGCTACCAACAGATTCGCACCAAGCCTCAGCCGTGCTCCGGTTGCGGTGAGAACAGGCCCTTAGTCGGGGTTTCCCGCGACGATCACCGGATCTGCGGTGCATGCGCTGGTCAGCGAAGCCCATGGACGTGCCACAACTGCGGTGTACTCGCGGCTCCCTACTCCCGTGGACGATGCCCAAGGTGCACCGCTCGGGAGGAGTTGATGGCGGTGATCTCACGGGACGGCGAGATCATCCGCACTCTCCTGCCGCTCATGGACTACTTTGACGTCGAGAACCGCCCCATGACGGCCATCGGTTGGACGCGCAGTCGATCCGCCGCCATCCTTCGTCGACTCGTCCAGGCGAGCAACGTAAGCCACGAGGCACTCGACGTCGAGAGAAACGCCCCGCCCGCCAACTTCCTGCGGGCCCTGCTCGTGTTCACCGGGGCCCTACCAGCTCGTGCATCCGATCTTGACGACACCATCGAATGGCTTGACCAGCGAGTCTCTGTGCGCCCCCGGCACCAAACGATTGTGCATCGATACGCGGTCTGGCACGTCCTGCGACGTGCCAAGCGACGCCGCCACCGCCCGGCGACTCGCCATCACGCACGCGAACGACTCCTCCTCGCCCTACGTCTGCTGGCCTGGCTAGAGGCGGATGGGCATGATATCGAAGAGCTGTCGCAAGCAGACTTCGACCGTTGGCTCGCCGGCGGACCGCCAGCCCGAGCCGAGATTCGCGACTTCATCCGATGGGCGCAGCGTCAAGGCTTGGTGGGTGACCTCCGAGTGCCACTGCGGCGTCACAGCCAGCCATCTGACTTTCTATCCACCGATCAGCGATGGGAGGCACTCCACCGCTGCATCGTCGACACCGCTCTGCCGCTGAACGTCCGCGTTGCCGGCGCTCTCCTCCTACTGTTCGGACTCGGGCCAACCGCGCTAACGACGATGAAGGTGGAACAGGTCGTCGAACACGACGACGGCGTCGAGCTTCTCGTCGGTAGGACCCCCATCCGGCTTCCCCACAGCGTGGCGGACCTCGTCTTGCAACAGCGGAAAGCCGACGACGAGTCGATGACCGGATGGCTCTTCCCCGGCCAACACCCTGGTCGGCACCTCAACCCGGGCAGTTTGGCAGCGCGCATCAAGCAGTGCCTGGGTATCGGAGTCCGCCCATCCAGGAACGCCGCACTCGCCCACCTAGCGAAAGAGTTGCCCGTTCCCGTTCTAGCGGACTACTTGGGCCTGGCGCATACCACGGCCTCCCAGTGGGCTGGTCTGGTCGAGCGCCAGTGGGGCGAGTACATCGTCCAGCGCAGATCGTAAGAGATCCCGGTTGACGAACCCCTGTTCGGACCAGTGCCGGCGACAGAAATCTCGTTTGGGATCGCGTCAGCTCTCGCATAAGGTGACGAGCATGTTGGTTCAGGGCACTGCCTCGCTGCGCCTGCGCAGCCGCTGACGGCGGCGAGCAGCACCTCTTCGTGACGCTCCCGTCCCCGGAGTCCCGCCGGGCGGCCGCTTTGCCATGCCCGGCTCCGCCACGAACCACGGAGCGAAGCAGTGCCCACTTATCATCACGGCCGACACGAACACGGCCAGAACTTCCTCACCGACCCTCAGACGATCCACCGCATCATCGACCTCGTCCGCGACACCGAGGGACCGATCCTGGAAATTGGACCAGGAGCAGGCGCGCTGACACGTCCACTGCTGAGGCTCGGCAGGCCAACCCAGGCAGTTGAGATCGACGCACACCTTGTCCGAAAGCTCAACCATGAACTCCAGGGCAAGGCCACCATCACCGAAGGCGACTTCCTCAAGCACAGGATCCCCGAGCATCCCCACGTGATTGTCGGGAACCTGCCGTTTCACCAGACCACAGCCATCCTCCGGCATCTCTTGCACGCACCCGGATGGACCGACGCGGTATTGCTCGTTCAGTGGGAAGTAGCGCGCCGCAGAGCAGGCGTCGGCGGTGCCAGCATGATGACCGCGCAATGGTCGCCATGGTTCGACTTCACCCTGCACGGCCGAGTGCCAGCGCGCGCGTTCACCCCGACACCCGGAGTCGACGGAGGCCTGATCGCGATTCGGCGTGACGCGAACCCTGCCATCCCGGCGCGCGAGCGGCGGCGCTTCCAGTCTCTGGTGCATCAGATCTACACGGGTCCCGGCCGGGGGCTCGCTCAGATACTCGCTCGCAACACTGACCTCGGGACACCCACCAGCGCCACCGCGTGGTTGCGCGAGCGGGGACTCACCGGCTCCGATCTGCCCAAATCCTTGAGTGCCGAGGCTTGGATCGACCTCTACCGCACCACCGGGACGTCTCCGCCACCGCAACGAGACAGACGCAGCGGAAAGAACCGGCGGCATGGCCGGCGTTGACGACATCGCACAGAACTTGCGCAACGTCTTCAGGGCGCCCCCGATTGAGCAAGGTTCCCCCAAGGGCGATAGGGCACCGTTTGGCGCATCTCTACAACACGCGCAGCACGCGCAACCGCGGCTTCGCCTGCGGCCCGCTCTCCAAGAAGTCGGACGTCCCGAACATGAGATGTGTCAGAGCTGGCGCATCACACGGAGCACGAGAACGTATGGCTTGAGCAGGCGAATCTAGTCGGAGCTACCTCGTGGCGAAGGGTGGAACCGTGCCTACTTCGAATAGTGCACCCTTACCAGTACGTTGACCTCGCACGACCACGTGTTGAGGGGCGGACCGTTGCACACGGTCCGCCCCTCAGTCGCGAGGGGGCGGTGTCAGCGGGGTTGATGCGAAGAAGGAGCTGGCCGGTCGTCCTCGGCGACGGCCCGCCATGTGCCCTAGGCCCCCCGGAAACCCTCGAACCTCTGCGCCAGTCGCGCCCGGTCGGGGTGGTCTCTGGACGAGTCCGGTAGATGCAGGGGCCGGCCCTGCATCTCCTGGAGACCGTGCTTCAACATCGGGCCGTCCACCTCCTCCAACAGGGCGGCGTTGACGTGGACCTCGTAGTCGGGCGAAATGCCCAGCAGTCCACGGTCGTACGCGGCGTGATGGATCTTGCAGAGGCTCAGGCCGTTCTGGACCACGGGCTCGCCCCAGTCGTGACCGTCTTCGATGATGTGAGCCGCGTCCAGCAGCTCAACGTGCTTGAGCACGCACACCGCGCAGGTCCGGTTGTAGGCCAACATGACGCGAGCCCGGAAAGCGGGCTGGTGGACTCGTTGCCGCACAAGGCGAGCAGAGTATGCCTTCTCCAGCGGCGACATCGACTGCTCGGTGGGGACAAGCCTCAGGACCTCGTCCAGGGCCAACGTGAACTCGCGGGCGATCGGATTGTCGCCCATCACGTAGACAGGGAAGGTGGGGGCATACCAGTTGGGCACGATCTTGGTGAACCGGAGGAGGGGCAGCCCCAGTTCGAGCGCCCTTCTCATCTTGAGGTTCTTCCCATCGGTCGGGCCCCGCTGGTACGCGTAGTGCAGCAGACCGCCCTCCTCCTCACAGTCGTGGTACGGACCATCTCGCGAAGTGGTGATCGCCAGCGTCGCCGCGAACTCACGAGGGTTCCAGATTCCGCCCCCTCCGCCATCGATGAGTCGTAGGCGAGTGCCGTCGGGCAGCGGAAAGTCGCTGAGCTCCTCCAGGTGGACGGCCCCACCCAGTGCCTCTGCCCGGGCCTGGACGGCGGCCGCGATGACTTCGCGCCGAAGCAACTCGTTGCCTGTCAGCGGCGAGACGACCATGAGGACAGCTAACCAGGTAGGTGATCGGCACGACGGACCTAGAACTTGGGTCTCACTCGCTGACCTCGGAGGTGGCCTCCCTGACCACTTCGTCAAGAACCTGCGCGCCCACTGCTGATCCAACTCACGGCTGCATTGGGCGAAGTCTCTCGTGGAGCGTTGCCGCGACAGTGAACCGCTGCTCTGGGCCAAGTGGGCCAGCTCGAGCGATGAGCTCTCCAATTCCCTTGAGGGTGGAGAGTCGCACCCCCCGGGCGACGCGATTCTTCTCGCGTGCAGGTATCAGGCCATCGATGAAGCACAGCACGGGGATCACGGTTGGTGACTCGCCCGTATCCGAGAGCACCTCAGTGACCACGTGAGCTTGCCTGTGGAGACCTTCGAGCAGGGCCTTGCGCTCTCTACCGTTCACTTTCAAGAGCTCGGTGCGAGGACCGAACAGTCCGCCGACCCGCTCGATCGAGATCTCTGCTCCAGAAAAGTGCTTCGCGTCGATGACGAACACCCCAGCGGCCCCAACAAAGAGGTGGTCGATGTTGGCCCTGGTCTTGGGGATCCTTCGATCGTGCAAGGCGAAGCCCTGACCGGCCTCCTGGGACTTGGCGAGGGTCGCTGCCAGACGTTCCTCACCCTCGGCGCCGACCTTCCAGGCGTGCGTGGTCTGTTTTCCGTCCGGGTAGAAGAAGCGGTTGGCGGCTCGCCAGAAAGCGTGCCGTTGCGCCAGAGCAGCATCGTCCTTCGCCTTCCGTCTCTCGTACTCGTGGCGTGCGCCTGCCCCGCCCACGCCCGCGTCGAAGGCTGGTACAGAGTCCTGATTGGGATGAATCTGCTCGGCAGGCGCCTCGATTGGGGGGACAGATGATGGGATGGCGCTGAGCGCTTCAGCGACTTCACCCTGGCCCGCGTCCTGGAGGCTCTCAGGAGTGTCGGGGATCAGATCGTGACACGGCACGCACGTGACTTGCTTTGTGACCTGGTCATACCAACCGACATCGCCACGGGTCATCGCCCTTCCGCAGGCGCAGGTCGCTGGGTACCTCAACGTCAACTGACGGTCCGTCATCGGGTCATTGTGCCGGTCGATGACCCCCTTTCGTCAGGATCACCTTTGGTTCACTCGGCGAACTCTGTCAGGCGAAAGGTGCCGGTTGTAGAACTCATCGACCCATCGCGCGTCCGTCTCCGAGTGAAGCGCCGCCGCGACGTCTTCCATCGTCAGTGATGCAACCGTGGAGGTGTCCAAGTCCTTGTCGGTGGAAGGCGCCAGACCGTGGTCTTGCCGCCACAGGCTTTGGAGGAGACGAGTGAATCGCTGCCAATGGCTGTCGCGCCCATGACCGTTGGACTGGGTTTGGCGCGGCTCCAGCCGCCGAGCCCCTTGGGAACTTGGTGGAGGGCCGTCTTGGCCAGTCCTGCCGTCACCCATCCGAGGTCGTTCCGGCGTCCTCACCGGTCGAGATGTACGTTGGCCCTCGTCGGAAGGTCGGCCCGGCTCAGATCGGGGCGCAGTCGTGGCCGCAACCAGTGGCCGGCTCCGGCGCCCCCGGCCCGTCACTGTGGGACGCCGGTCGGTGCAGGACCGCCTTCTCCGCCCGCACGTCGATGCCCTCGTCCGTCGCGTCGCCGGTCCCATCGACGATCAGCGTGTACCCCCGCGACAGCAGCGGCGGGAAGATCACCGTCGCCTTCGGATTCGTCGCCAGGTTGGCCGCACTCCCGCGGGACGCACCCAAGTGGAGGACGCCGTCCGCCCACGTCGGTTCGACCGTCACCGCCTTGACCGACCCGTCGGCCGACGCGGTCAACAGATAGCCCGTTCCGTAGTCCGCCAGGGTCGCGGCCAACCGCTCCAGATCCACCACGATGCTCATGGCTCCACGCTAGACGCCCGCCCGGCGCCCTGGCAGACGCCCGACAGAGCCCGGCCCGGCCAAGCCGCGCCCCGGCCCGACCTCACGGAGCCGAGGACAGGATCGCCTCGAGGGTGACGAACCGGTACCCCTGGGCCGACAGCTCGGCAATGATCCGGGGCAGGGCATCGGCGTCCAGGGTCGTGCCGTCCTTGGGGTTGGAACCCACGTGCATGAGCACGACGCCACCGGGCCGCGCCCCGGAGATGACCCGCCCGGCCACCGCGTCCACGGACATCCCTCCCGAGGTGCCCTTCCATCCCAGGCTGTCCGTGGTCCACCGGAATGGCACCATGCACTGCTGGTTGACGATCCGGATGACCCGCGAGTCGACGGCCCCGAACGGGAAGCGGAAGTACGGCCGCGGGTCCTGACCGGTGGCCGCGATGATGTTCGCCCGCGCCGTCTCGATCTCACCGCGCACGGCGTCGTCCGTGAGCGTGGTCAGGTCGGGGTGGGTCTGACTGTGGTTGCCGATCGGGTAGCGCGAGGCGATCGTCCTGGAGTCGCCAGGGTACTTCTGCGCGAAGCTCCCGGTGAGGAAGAACGTCGCGGGCGTTCCGGTCGACGACAGGGTCGACAGGATCCGGTCGACCCCCGTGTTGGCGCTGCCGGCGTCGAAGGTCAGGGCGATGACCTTGTCGTCGGAGATCGTCTCGAGGTCACGGCCGGCCAGGGCCGGGGGAATGCTGCAGTCGGCGCCGACCGCATTCGGCGCGGCGGCCGGCGGGGGAGTGGGGCTCACCGGGATGCGCGGCGACGCCGTGGCGCTCGGCGTGGTCGTCGCGGGCGCGCTCGCCGAGGACGGGTATGCCGTGGGCTTGGGCGACACCGAGACCGGCGCACTTGCGGTGCCGGACGGCGACCCGCCCGCCCACGGGCGCACGATCAGCAACGCCACCGCCAGGACCACGGCGAGACCGGCGATCAGGCCGCCGATCACACGCTTGTTCATGCCACCCCGGTCGTTCATGTCTCCACTGTCGCGGACGCTCCGCACGACCGCATCACGACCGCGCAACGGTCAGCGCACACTCACCCCACGATGGTGAGGATCTGGGCCACGAGGATCTTGGTCACCATCGCGACCGGGTAGACCAGGGCGTAGCCGAGGGCCACGCGGTCGTCGAACCGGGAGGTCGAGTTGGCGAAGGCCAGGATCGCCGGCTGGGTCTGCGATCCGGCGATGAAGCCGCCCAGTCGCGGCCCGACCACGCCGAGCACCTTCTGGGAGAGCAGGACGAGCGCGACCGCGTGTAACGCCGAGATGAGCGCACCGGCGGCGATGATCTTCCACCCCAGCGGAGTCTGGAGGGCCTTGACGAAGGCGGACCCGGCCCGCCCGCCGGCATACGCGAGGAAGAGGAGCAGGCCGAGCTGGGTCAGGACCTCGGCGGCCTGGTGCGGCAGCGTCCAGACGACCGGGCCGGTGCGCTGGAGGCGACCGACGACGAGGCCGACGAGCAGCGGACCGGCGGCCGAGCCCAGGGTCATCGTGCCCAGGCCGGGGATGAGGATCGGCAGCAACCCGACGAGCATGCCGAGCGCGAGGCCGGCGGCCAGGCCGAGCGGGTTGATGTCGGCGGTGCCGTGTTCGCTGTCGCCGAGGTACTTGGCGACGGCGCCCATCTTCTCCTTGGGGGCGGCGACCCGGATCCGGTCACCGGCCTGCAGGATGAAGCCGTCGGTCGCGAGGAAGTCGTGGTCGGCCCGCCGGACGCGGGTCGCGCGGGCCTCGAACCGCTGCAGGAGTTCGAGGTCGGCCACGGTGCGGCCGTAGAAGCGCTTCTCCGAGAGCACGATCCGCCGGAAGTCGACCTCGTGACGCTCCTCGTCCAGGCGCAGACCGGAGCGACGACCGAGGGCCTTGATGACGTGCTCGACCGCGCGCTGCGGGCCGACGGCGAGGACTCGGTCCCCGGCGCGCAGGACGGTGTCGCCGCGCGACACGTCGATGTCGCCGTCGCCGACCTGGTGGCGCGAGAACAACACCCGCCCGTATGGGGTGTAGGTGAGTTCGCTGACCGTGAGGACGTTCTCGTAGAGGACCTTGATCGTCGCGTTGACGATGTCCTCGGGGCGATCCTCGTCGTCCGGGACGACGCTCTTCTGGCGCATGCCGTACCCGGCAGCCGCCAGCAGGAAGGCCACGCCGAGGGCATACGTGAGGGAGTAGGCGACGGTCGGCTCGGGGGCGCCCTTGAGTTGCTCGACAGCGGCGGCGAGGGCCGGAGTGTTCGTGTTGGCGCCGGCATACAGGCCAGCGATGGTCCCGGGGTCGAAGCCGAGCGCCCGCCCGATGCCCCACGCGGCCACCCCGAGGCCGGCGAGGACCCCGAAGACGACGGTGACCGGGCCGGCGCCGCTGCGCAGTGAGGAGAAGAAGGAGGGGCCGGCGGTCAGGCCCACGCAGTAGGCGAACAGCGCCAGCCCGAAGGTCCCGATGATCTCGGGGAGCGCCAGTTCGGAGTGCCAGGCCGAGAAACCGAGGGCACAGAAGAGCACCGCGGCCGGTCCGATCGAGATGCCCTTGACCCTGATCCGGCCCAGGGCCGTGCCGATCCCCAGCACGAGGAACAGGAGGAGGACCGGGTGCTCCGATAAAAACGCTTTCACGAGCACAAATCCTACGGGGTTGCGGCCTGTTCGACTGCTTCCAGGCACCAGACCTCCTTGGGGATGCCGCAGGCGTCACATCTGTCGCCCCTGGCATCCCCAACCCCACGTCGGCGACCACGTCGGCGACCCACGTCGGCAGCCTCGTCGGCGGCCCCTGTGGGCCCCACGGGCAACCCAACTCACGCCGCCTCGTCGATCGCCCACTGCGCATACCCCTGGACCACCTGAGCCATGAACGCCTCCGGCGTCACCCGCAGCCCGAGCACCGGGATCCGCAGCACGTGCTCGCGACCCAGGGTGACCGCGTTCTGGCGCAAGGCGTCATCGACCGGATTGAGTCCGAGACCGTGGTGCGCGCCGTCGATCTCGACGACCAAGCGGCTGCCCTTCCACGCGGCGTCGAGGTAGACCCGCCCGCCCGGCCCCCGCCGCACGGCCTGTCGCATGGGTTCCGGCAACCCGACGCGTCGACACATCCCGGCGAAGTCGAGCTCCCCGAGCGAGTGCGCCCCGTGGGCCAGATCGCGGGCCACCGCGCGGATGAACCGGCCCCGTGGCCCCCGCCCCAGCTCGACGGCGCGCCCATAGAGGTGCGCCGCGGACTCCAGCCGCTGCTGGACCACGAGGCACAGGATGAGCGCGGCCTGTCGGTCGGAGCGGGCCCACAGGGCGGCATGGACCGCTGCCACATCGACCGGCAGCCGGGGGATGCCCACCGTCAGGGGCAGGTACCGGGCCCGTCGCCGATGCCGGCGCACCCCGGGCACGTCGTGGTCCCGGTTGCGGTGCGGGAGCGACACGTCGACACCGTCGCAAGTGAACCCGGTCAGGCCGGCCGCCAGCAGCGCCGACACCCCGTCGAGGGCAGCACCGGCGCCGGACTCCCACACGGCCATCCACCGCGCGGCTGTCGGGCTGGGCTCGCCGTTGCCGATCAGGACGGTATGCCGTCCCAGCGGCTTCCAGCGTCCGGCGCGGATCTCGGTGCGGACGTCGTCCTTGGTGATGCCCACCTCGCGCAAGAGGGCCCGATGGAGCACCCCGTCGTGGGTGGCCGCGAGCGTCGCCGCCACGCGGGCGCGCTCGGCTCGCGGCAAGGACCGGGGCGCCGAGTGGGGCCACGACGGGGGAGTGCTCATGGCGACACCGTCGTCACCGCCCCCGTCGGGGACCAGCACCCGCTCGACGCCTGTGGAGGACACACCCCGTCGGGACGCCCTGTGGACAGTCGCGCCGGATGCCAGAGCGCGGGATGCCGGAGGTGTCAGATGTGCCGCCCTTGGCATCCCTTCTCGCTCCGTGGCGAGCTGCGTGATGATCTCGGGATGCCAGAGGTGCCAGATGTGCCGCCGCTGGCATCCCCGACTGGGCGGGACGGTCGTCATACAGTGCCGTCATGCCCGACGCCGGGAGCCCGCACCTGACCCCGCACCTGACCCCGAACCTGAGGTCGACCCCGCTCGTCCGCCTGCCCGACGGCACCGTCAAACAGGTCAACCCGCTCTCGGGCACCCAGGTCTGGACGGTCCCCGGGCGCGCCGACCGCCCGTTGCCCAGCCTCGCCGGCTCGGACCGGCCGATCGACACCACCGAGCACGGACGGCACTGCGCGTTCTGCGAACACCGCTACCTCGACACCACCCCGGAGAAGGCGCGTCTGGTCCGCGAGGGCGGCACCTGGCACACCCTGACCGGCTTGACCGCGGAGGAACTCGACGACACCACGGCCGAGTTCCGCCTCATCCCGAACCTCTTCGAGATCGTCTCGGTCGACTACTGGCGCCTCAACCACGGCCTCGACTTCTCCGAGTTGGCCAAGGCCCGCCACGCCCACTACGCGAGCACCCCGGGCGGCCGCGCCCACCTGGACCACCTGCGCACCCTGCGCGGTCACAGCAACGACCCCGCGTATGCCGTCGACTCGCCGGAGGCGATCCGGCAGACCGAGCTGGGGTTCTTCGGGGGCTTCCACGACGTGGTGGTCGCCCGCCGGCACTACGTCGACGGGGCGCTGCGCGAGGACCAACTCGCCTCCTCGGGCACGCTGACCCCCGAGGAGCACCGGGAGTACGTCGACTTCACCGTCGGGGCGGCGCAGTGGATGTTCGAGATGAACCCCCTGATCCGCAACGTCGCGATCTTCCAGAACTGGCTCCGGCCGGCCGGTGCGAGTTTCGACCACCTCCACAAGCAGGTCGTCGGGGTGGATGCACTCGGTCAGCGCCGCGAGGAGGAGATCTCCCGGCTGGCGCTCGACCCACACCTGTTCCAGCACGCGATCCTCGACCCGGTCGGCGAGCACGGGCTGTGGATCGCGCACAACGACCATGCGGTGGCGTTCGCCGGCATCGGCCACCTCTACCCCTCGATCGAGGTGTGGGCCCGCCGGATGGATGCCGCACCCTGGGAACTGACCCCCACCGAACTCGACGGCTGGTCCGACCTGGTGCACGCGGTGCACGCAGCCGCCGGGGCGGGGGTGCCGACGAACGAGGAGTGGCACTACCGGCCTCCCCAGGTCGAGGGTGCGATGCCGCTGCGCGCGGTCGTCAAGTGGCGGATCAACACCCTCGCCGGCTTCGAGGGCGGCACGAAGATCCACATCAACACCATCGACCCGTGGACGCTGAGGGACCGGGTCCGGGCCGCACTCGCCGATCGGGCCGAGGCCGGCGACGTCGACCCGGCCGTGCGCCTGGGCTGAGCCGGGCACAGGGGCCGGCGCGCTCCCCGTCGTTGTCGGTGCCGGCGTTTACAGTCGTCGTCGACGAGTTCCGGCACGAGCAGACGTCCGGCACGAGCACGAGGAGGGCGCCATGCGGATCGACGATGCGTTGCGCCTGGCCCGCCAACTCCTCGACGAGCACGGACTCAACGACTGGACCGTCGTCGCCGATCGCGCGAAGGTGCGGGCCGGGGTCTGCCGGTTCGGGACCCGCCAGATCGGGCTGAGCCGGGCGGTCACCGAGGTCCACACCGACGACGAGGTGCGCGACACGATCCTGCACGAGATCGCCCATGCCCTCGTCGGTCCGGGCCACGGCCACGACGCGGTCTGGCGCCGCAAGGCTCGGGCCATCGGGTCCACCGGCGACACCTACGTCCCGCGCACGGCGGCCCGGGTCCCCGGTGCCTGGCTGGGCACCTGCCCGGCCGGGCACGAACTGACCCGCCACAAGGCGCCCCAGCGGGTCGTCACCTGCGGCCGGTGCTCGCGTCGTTTCGACCTGCGCCACCTCGTCCGCTGGACCCACCACGGCGCTACCGTCCCGATGCCGGAGTCGTATGCCGTGCAGTTGCGTCGCCTGGTCGGGGCCAGTGACGCCGTGGTCACCGTGCGGCTCGGGGACCGGGTGCGGGTCCTCGCCCCCGGCCCGTATGCCGGCCTGGTCGGCGAGGTCGAGCTCGTCGGGGCCGTGCGCTGCCAGGTGCGGATCGGCGAGGAGCTGGTGTCGCTGCCTCGCGCGGCCTTCGAGCCGTCCGAGCACTTTGGGTGGGCGGGCGCGGCGCAGGGGCGTGGCTCGGGGGCCCGGCAGTGGCTGGCCGGGTGAGGCGTGACACATCCTTCACCTTGTGAACGGGAAGGGCACTCGACGCGACGGCGAGGTGTCGGGATGATCACAGGGTGCGGTCATGAACCGGGGCGCCTCAGCGAGTCATGATGGCAATGGTCCATGTTCGGACCATCATCGGTGAAGGGTAGCTATGAACGTGCGGGTCCACGCCGCATACGGGCCTTCGAGCTGGACGACGGCCCTGCGGCCCCCGTCCCCGAGTCGAGCGCTCGTCCTCGGCGGAGGCGGGGCCACCGGGATCGGCTGGATGGGCGGCTTGATCCAGGGCCTGCAGGACCTCGGCGTCGACGTGTCCAATGCCGACACCATCATCGGCACGTCGGCGGGCTCGGTCGTGGGCACCCACCTTCGGCTGGGCACCCCTCGCGAGCAGTCCCGCGCCCGCCTCGATGGCCGGGAGCCGCTGAAGATGGGCAGCCTCGGCGTCGGTGACGGCACCCGTTTCATGCGGGCCGCGCTGTCGCGCTCGCGGGAACACGGGCGGTCCCTCATCGGTCGCGCCGCGCTCCAGGCGCGCACCAGCTCCGAGGAGGAGTTCATCCACACCGTGGCCGCCGACCTCGAGGGCGTCGTGTGGCCCGGCGGTCGGCTGATCCTCACCGCCGTCGACGCCGCCACCGGTGAACTCACCCTGTTCACCAACGACTCCGAGGTGCCGTTGGACCGGGCGGTCACGGCCAGTTGCTCGGTGCCGGGGGTCTTCCCGCCGATCACGATCCGTGGCCGGCAGTACGTCGACGGGGGGGTGCGCAGCGCCGCCAACGTCGATCTGGCCGTGGGTCATGACGTTGTGCTCGCCCTGGCCCCGATCCCGTTGGGGGTGCGCCCGTTCGACTGGCCGGGCGCGCAGGCGCGCCGCCTGCGCGAGCACTCCCGGACCCTGGTCGTCATTCCCGACGGGCGGGCCCGGGCGATGATCGGACTCAACCCCCTCGACATCACGAAGGCGCCGATCAGCGTCGTCGCCGGCGAGGAACAGGCCGAACGCGTCGCCGAACGCATCTCCCGCCTCTGGTCCTGACCCCCCACACCCCGACCTACTGAACAGTTTCGGGAGTTGTTGCGCACCGGACTGCTCACAACTCCCGATCCTGCGCAATGCGTGAGGATGGGCCAATGCGAGGTCGACCGATGGTCGGGGGCCCACCCCGCCGGCGCCCCGCCCTCTCCACCGGCGGGGCGTATGCCGTCCTGCTCGTCGGTCTGTTGGTCGTCGGCCTCGCGTGGTGGCTGACCCACTCGGCGCCCTGGACTCGGGCTGGATCAAAGGCGACCCCTGCTGCCTCGGCAGCCGCCGGGGACGGAGCCGGGACAGCCGCCGGGACAGCCGCCGGGACCGGAGCCCCTCCTTCGGCCGTTCCCGCCACCGCCCACTGGGTGATCGACGGCGACACCCTCGACATCGACCTAAGCAGTGATGGCACGACTCATCGCCTGCGCCTGCTCAACATCGACGCCCCCGAACTCGAACATCCCGGCCAGCCCCTGCAGTGCCAAGCCCAGGCCGCGACCTCGGCCCTCGTCTCGCTCGCCCCCAAGGGCACCACCCTGCGCGTGCTCATCGTCGGGCAGGACGGGTATGGCCGCGACCTCGGGGAGGCGTGGCTCACCGACGGCCGGATGCTCGGTGCGGAGATCGCCCGTGAGGGTCTGGCGGCCCCGATCACGATCGGCGGACGGGCCGACTACCGGGAGGTCGTCGATGCCGCCCGGGACGAGGCGGCCGCCGCCCAGCGGGGCCTGCACGACCCCACGGTGGCCTGCTCCCTGCCCGCCAAGGTGGCCGACCTCGAGAGGCGACTGGCCGGCATACCCGCCGGTGAGCGGGCCACCCTCTCCGACGACGCCCTGCGGGTCCTCGACGACCTGACCAGCGCGACCCCACGCCCCGGTGTCGAGGCCCTGACCGCGGCAACCCGGGCGGACCTCACGGCAAGGGTGCGGGCCGTGGTCGCCTCGGCGCACCAACTAGGCTGACAGCATGTCGCAGACCAATGGCCTCGCAGGTGTCGAGAACACCGAGTACCACATCGAGATCACCGAGCGGTTCTCGGCACACAACTACCACCCGCTGCCGGTCGTCATCGCCCAGGGCGACGGGGCCTGGGTCACCGACGTCGACGGCACGCGATACCTCGACTGCCTCGCCGGCTACTCGGCGCTCAACTTCGGCCACAGCCACCCCCGGCTCGTCGCCAGGGCCCAGGGCCAGCTCGCCCGCCTCACCCTGACCAGTCGCGCCTTCTTCAACGACCAACTCGGCCCGTTCGCCGAGGCGCTCTCCCGGCTGACCGGCAAGGAGATGATGCTGCCGATGAACAGCGGCGCCGAAGCGGTCGAGACGGCGCTCAAGGTGAGCCGCAAGTGGGGCTACGAGGTCAAGGGCGTCCCCGAGGACCACGCCAACATCGTCGTCATGGAGGGCAACTTCCACGGGCGCACGACGACCATCGTCTCGTTCTCCGACGACAAGGTCGCCCACGACAACTACGGGCCCTACACGCCCGGCTTCCGCACGGCCCGCTACGGGGACATCGCCTCGGTGCGCGCCGCCGTCGACGAGCACACCGTCGCGGTGCTCTTCGAACCGATCCAGGGCGAGGGTGGGGTCGTCATCCCACCCGAGGGGTTCCTGCGCGACCTGCGGGACCTGTGCACCGACGAGAACGTCCTCATGGTCGCCGACGAGATCCAGTCCGGGCTGGGGCGAGCCGGCACGACGTTCGCGTGTGACCACGAGCAGGTCGTGCCGGACATCTACATCCTCGGCAAGGCCCTCGGCGGCGGGCTGATGCCGGTCAGTGCGATCGCCGCTGACCGGGACATCCTCGGCGTCATCACGCCCGGGAGCCACGGTTCGACGTTCGGCGGCAACCCGCTGGCGGCCGCGATCGGCCACGAGGTGTGCCTGATGCTCCTCGAGGGCACCTACCAAGACCGGGCCCGGCGCCTGGGAGCCCGACTCGCCGCCGGCCTGGAGGACCTCGTCGGGCAGGGGCTCCGCGCGGTCCGGGTCCGAGGACTGTGGGCCGGGCTCGACGTCGAACCCGGCGGGCCGTCCGGCCGGGAGCTCTGCAAGGCGTTGTCGCTCAAGGGAGTTCTCGCCAAGGACACCCACGGAATGACGATCCGCCTGGCCCCGCCCCTGTGCATCACCGAGGACGAGGTCGACCTCCTCGTCACCTCGATCCATGAGGTCCTCCGCGACGCCCACGGCGGCGAGACCTCCGCCTCGTGATCGCCTGGCTCACCTGGACGGTGGTCGCCCTCTCGGCCGTCCTGATGGCCGTCGCCGGGGTGTATGCCGCCCGCGACCGACTCTTCGACGACCGGCTGCTCGCCGTGCTCGCCCTCCTCGAGATCGCCACGATCGTCCAGGCCGCCCGAGGCCTGATGACGATGGCCACCGTCGCCACTGTCGACGAACGGATGACCTTCGCGGCCTACCTGGTGTCGTTGCCGCTGGTGCCGCTGGTCATCGGGTTCCTCGCCCTCAAGGAGAAGACCCGGTGGGCGATGGCCGCCCTGGCCGTCGGCGGCTTCGCAGTGGCCGTCATGTCGATCCGTTGCCAACAGATCTGGGAGCTCCATGCCTGACCCGACCAGCCCCGGTGCGGCCGCCTCCCCGCCCTCATCGGCCTCCCCGGCTCCGTCGGACCCGTCCACCGCCGAACGCACACTCGGCAGCGGCCCGGGTCGGCTGCTCGTCGCCGTCTACGGGATCCTCGCCCTCGCCGCGACCGGCCGCTCGGTCATGCAGATCGCGCTCTTCTTCTCCCGAGCCCCGTTGGCCTACCTGTTGTCCGCCCTCGCCGCGGTTATCTACCTCGTGGCGACGATCGCGCTGGTGCGCGGGGGTGACCGGTGGACGCGGATCGCCTGGGCGGCGATCACCGTCGAGCTCGTCGGGGTCCTCGTCGTCGGCGCGGCGTCGTATGCCGCCCCGTCGGCCTTCCCGGACAAGACCGTGTGGTCGCACTTCGGCTCAGGGTACGGCTTCGTGCCTCTGGTGTTGCCGGTGCTCGGCCTCTGGTGGCTGCGCCGACACGCCGCCGCCCGGGCCTCGGCGACCCAGACCAGCTGACCCGGGCCCAGTCCGGCCGACGCCAGGCCCAGTCCGGCCGACGCCAGGCCAGTCCGGCTAGCGCGGTTCGAGGACGAACACCGGGATCAGGCGACCTCCGGCACTCGTCTGGTACTCCGCGTAGTTGGGGAAGGCCGCCACGCATCGGCCCCACCACTGCTCCCGTTCGTCCCCGGAAAGTTCCCGGGCGCGCATCGGCAGGGTGGCCGTGCCGTCCTGGAGGTCGATGTCGGGGTTCGCCGTGAGCGAGTGGTACCACTGCGGGTTGTCGGGCGCGCCCCCCTTGCTGGCCACCGCGGCATACGCTCCCGCATGCTCGACCCGCATGAGCGGCACCTTGCGCCAGGTGCCCGACTTCGCCCCCTTGATGTGCAGGACGACGACGGCCAGGCCGCCGATGTTCGCGGCCGCCGTGTCACCGGCGGCGTCGATCGCGGCCACCTGGTCGCGGACCCAGGGGGCCGGGCTGTCCAGGTAGACCCGGTCGGTGGTGGGGGAGGTGGTCATCGGGCGTCCTTCACTTCGAGGTGGGGCCGGACCAGAGGTTGATCCCCGAGTCGACGGCGTGCCGGTTGATCTTCTTGAGTTCCTCGTCGGTGAAGTCGAGGTGCTCGACCGCGTCGAGACTGTCATCGAGCTGGGCCACCGACGAGGCGCCGATCAGGGCCGAGGTGACCCGGGAGTCGCGCAACACCCAGGCGATCGCCATCTGGGCCAGGGTCTGGCCGCGTTGCCGGGCGATCCGGTCCAGTGCCCGGATGTGCCGCAGGTTGTCCTCGCTGAGCATCCGCTGGTCCAGCGACTTTCCTTGGGCCGCACGGGAGTTCGCGGGGATTCCCTTGAGGTACTTGTTCGTCAGCATGCCCTGGGCCAACGGGCTGAACGCGATGCAGCCCACGCCGAGGTCGCCGAGGGCGTCGAGCAGGCCCTCGTCCTCGACCCACCGGTTGAGCATCGAGTAGCTCGGCTGGTGGATGAGCAGCGGGGTGCCGAGGTCGGCGAGGATGGCCGCCGCCTCGCGCGTCCTGGCGGCGGAATAGGAGGAGATGCCGACGTACAGCGCCTTGCCCTGCCGCACCAGGGTGTCCAGTGCACCCATCGTCTCCTCGAGCGGCGTGGTCTCGTCGAAGCGGTGGCTGTAGAAGATGTCGACGTAATCCAGTCCCATCCGGCGCAGCGACTGCTCGGCGCTCGCGATGACGTACTTGCGCGAGCCGCCGCCCTGACCGTACGGGCCGGGCCACATGTCCCAGCCGGCCTTGCTGCTGATGATCAGCTCGTCCCGGTAGCGGGCGAAGTCCCGGGCGAAGTGGGTGCCGAAGTTGGTCTCCGCGGAGCCGTAGGGCGGGCCGTAGTTGTTCGCCAGGTCGAAGTGCGTGACGCCTCGATCGAAGGCCCGACGCAGGATCGCCTGCTGGCGTTCCATCGGGACGTCGTCGCCGAAGTTGTGCCAGAGTCCCAGGCTGATCGCCGGCAGGTCGAGTCCCCACCGTCCGGTGCGTCGATACGGCAGCCGCCCGGCATACCGCTCGCCCGCGGCCTGGTAGTCGTCCACACGATGGGTCATGGCCCCATCCTCGCTCACCACGTGGACACCGGCTACCTCGTCCGCCGCCGCCCGGCATACCATCCCTGCAGGTCATGAGTTCCAGCGCACAGCCCCGGCTTGCTGGACGGCAACCCTCCTCCGCGGTGGGGTGCTCCGGGTGACGACCTGGCGTCCGGCGCCCGCCGGCCGCAAGCGCGGGGTCACCAATCCCGGTTCCCGCCGCATTTCGTCTGCCGTTTCCGTATGCCGTGCCGGCGCGATCGCCGTCACCACACCTTGGAGGAACCCACCATGTCGGACCCGAACGCCTGGGGCTTCGAGACCCGTCAGATCCACGCCGGCCAGGTCGCCGACCCCACGACCGGCGCTCGCGCGCTGCCGATCTACCAGACGACGTCCTACGTCTTCAACAACTCCGAGCACGCCGCGAACCTGTTCGCGCTCAAGGAGCTCGGCAACATCTACACCCGGATCATGAACCCGACGCAGGCCGCGGTCGAGGACCGGATCGCCGCGCTCGAGGGCGGGATCAGCGCGCTCCTCGTCGCCTCCGGGCAGGCCGCGACGACGCTCGCGCTGCTCAACGTCGCCGAGGCCGGCGATCACATCGTGGCGTCGTCGGCGCTCTACGGCGGGACGTTCAACCTGCTCAAGTACTCGTTCGCGCGCCTCGGGGTGACCGTCGACTTCGTCGAGGAGCAGAACGACCCGGCGGCCTGGGCGGCCGCGGTCAGGCCCACGACGAAGGCGTTCTTCGCCGAGACGATCGCCAACCCCAAGGCCGATGTCCTCGACATCGAGGCGGTCGCGGCCGTGGCCCACGAGCACGGCGTCCCGCTCATTGTCGACAACACGATCGCCACCCCCTACGTGCTCAACCCGCTGCGGCACGGGGCGGACGTCGTCGTGCACTCGGCGACGAAGTACCTCGGGGGTCACGGCACCTCGATCGCCGGGGTCATCGTGGACGGCGGCACCTTCGACTTCGGGGGCGACCCGGCGAAGTACCCCGGCTGGAAC
>WBZS01000487.1_pt1 | contig 49713 bp, 40 predicted proteins | sample 5204201 | NCBI WGS metagenome assembly WBZS01 (sample SAMN12344357, study PRJNA552823) | activated sludge metagenome | biome: Activated sludge suspended growth; feature: Nitrification reactor; material: Wastewater; isolation source: activated sludge from nitrification reactor of wastewater...
TCCTTCACCCACTTCCGCAGCACGTTCTCGTGCACGTCGAGATCACGCGCCGCCTGCGCCACCGACACGCCCCGCTCGCGTACGAGCCGAACGGCCTCGACCTTGAACTCCCGACTGAAACTCCGCCTCGTCATAAGCCACCTCCAGCTTCACTATCGCACCCAAACCGGGTGTCCGTGAAACCGGCAGCAGCTCACTTCTGGGCCGCGAGCCGGTGGAACACTTCGCCCAAGTGGCGACGTAGCTCCAGGTACAGCGTCTTGCGGCGACACTTCGGTATGAACACGACGTGATATTTGCAGTCCCATGTGGTGTGGCTTAAGGCTTGGTACTCGTCCATCGGTGGAGATCCTTCCCGTGTGCTTGGCTGCTCACGGTTGGAAATTCACTGATGGACCACCGGATACGTCAAACTGCTACTGCCTCCCCGGCAGAGCCGGGGGGTCTCCCGCTGACGCTAGCGTTGGCCTGGTTTCCCACCGCAGGAAGTTTTGCCGCTGAGGCTTGCCTTTTGCTCCCGAGGCCGGTAGACACTGCGCACTTGCCGCGCGACCGGCCATCGCCCTATCGGGTAAGGTGGCCAAGGGTAGGGCGCCCATCGCCAATCCATTGCAACGCAAGGCAAAAGGGGCCGTAGCTCAGATGGGAGAGCGCTGCAATCGCACTGCAGAGGTCAGGGGTTCGATTCCCCTCGGCTCCACCAATGAAAACAACGACTTACGAAGTCGACACCTACCCATCAAACCCGCCTAGCGAACGCATAGCAAACACGACACCGTCGTGATGCGCGAATTTGCGCGCGCTGCTGTCGGCGCTTGCCTCAGAGAAGTTTTGCCAACGCCCTCACTGCATCCAGCACGTGCGTCGCTGCAGCTCAAGCGGAGACGCGATGAAGGCCGTACCGTTGTCGCCCCTGCTTCCACGCGACCCTCACGCGCAGGTCGACACCGCGCTCAGCTGATGCGTTTCCGGCTTGGCCCGAGGATGCGATGCCGGCGGCCCTTCGCAAGCATCGCCCGTGCCGCGCGCACGCCGTCTCGTCGTCCTGGGCCTTCGCCTTCGCGTGCGATCGCGCCATGATGCCGGCTCGAAGCCTGTCCTTGAAACGAGAACGCGCGCCCGCGATCTGCACGACGACCCCGGGGCCGGATGCGGCCGCGCGTGGCAGCGGTCAGCGCGGTGCCGCCGCCGGCGAATGCCTCGTCCCATGGCCGAAGGCGCAGGTTCGAGGTCAGGATCATCGAGCGCAGGTGGATTAAGATGCGTGAACGATCGATGCGGGCGGCCGAGAAAAAAAGGCCGCCCGGTGATCCGAACGGCCCAAGTCTAGGGAGGAAACGCCCAAGGAGGGCTGCAGGGCGAGCAATTGCTCGCGATCTGCAAGCTTGAAGATATGGTGCATCGCACAAGATTGCAAGCCCACATGCTGCACCTGCGAGGGAGGCAGTTGTCTCGTGTGGCCCGCGTTGCGGGGCGGACACACCGGCGTTCAGGCGTTTGACGACGACGGGAGCAGCTTCGGTCGGCTGGGCGAAATGTCATCCGGCCTCGCGCATACCAAGCCTCAACATCATGATTCAGATATGTTTTTAATTTGCGGCGTCAAAGCCGGCACAAGAAAAAAGGCCGCTCGGTGATCCGAACGGCCCAAGTCTAGGGAGGAAACGCCCAAGGAGGGCTGCGACGACGAGCGAGGCTCGCCGATGACGCAATGCAAAATTAGATGTCCCTTGCGGACGATACAATTGCAATTTTCGCAGACCTGTGTCGTGCACAGTGCACAACGATACGCCACCTGGCTCGGCTGCTCCCGGAATAGGCAGGCGCGATCACTGCCAGCCGTTCGCGCACCTGCGATCGGGCGCAGCAACAGCAAGACATGACAACAATAAAAAAGGCCGCTCGCGGAACGAACGGCCCAAGTCCAGGGAGGAAACGCCCATACGTGGGCCACGCAGACGGCGAAACCCTTCGGCGCCTGCGCAGGATCGAATGTGCGCTGCTTCGCGCCGCTTCACAATTCGACTTGCCGACTAGTCAATCATTTGACGCGGGGAGCGGTGCAGCATCGCAACACGCCATAATGCTGGGCTAGTTGCCGGTAGTTGGCGCAAGTAATGTCCAGGCGGCAAACTCCCCGACACATCGCGCGTTACTCCGCCGCGCCGCAACCACCACGAAGGGCCGCCGTGCAGCACGACCGCTTGACATCCGCCGCCCAGCTGCCGACGCCGCCCGCCAAGGTCCGCGAGCTGCTGGCCTTCGCCCATACCCTGGCGGACGCCTCGGCGGCGGCCATCCGGCCGCATTTTCGCAAGGCCATCAAGGTCGACAACAAGGCCGGCGGCCGCGACTTCGATCCCGTCACCGCCGCCGACAAGGGCGCCGAGCGCGTCATCGCCAAGGTGATCGCCGTGCAGTACCCCGATCACGCCATCGTCGGCGAGGAGTACGGCGCACAGGCGGGCGCCGCCGGCACTCCCCAGCGCTACCGCTGGATCATCGACCCCATCGACGGCACGCGCGCCTTCATCATGGGCTCGCCGCTGTGGGGCACACTGATCGGCCTCATGGACGGCGCCACACCGCTGCTCGGCCTGATGGATCAGCCGTTCACCGGCGAGCGCGTCTGGGCCGATACGCGCTCCGCCCACTGGCGGACCGCGGACGGCCGCCAGCGCAAGCTCAAGACGCGCCCCTGCGCGAGCCTGGGCGACGCCATCTTCTCGACCACGCATCCCGACCTGTTCGCGGCCGGCCCCGAGGCCGACGGGTTCCAGCGCATCAAGGGCGCGGTCCGTATGACGCGCTACGGCGGCGACTGCTACGCCTATTGCCAGCTGGCGGCGGGCTGGGTCGACCTCGTCGTCGAGGCCGGCCTCAAGGCCCACGACATCATGCCGCTGCTGCCCATCCTGGAACGGGCGGGAGCCGTGGTGACGACCTGGGACGGCGGACCGGCAACGGACGGCGGTCGCATCGTGGCCGCCGGCGACGCGCGCCTGCACGCTGCGGCGCTGAAGCTGCTGCGGACCAGGATGAGAGATTAGGGATTTTGGGGAGAGGGCGCAGGGGCTAGGCGGCGAGGGACGAGACGCCGAGATAGGCGTCGAAGGCGGCCCAGAAGCGCTGCCGCACGTGGTCGTTCTCCTGCAGGATTTCGTGGCGGGCGTTTGCCAGCAGCAGGTGCATGCCGAGCTTCAAGCGCACGCCGAATTCCTCGATGGCGCGCGTCGAAACGATCTCGTCCTCGCCGGCCGCGATGAGCAGCGCCGGCACCTTGACCGAGAACGGATACTCCGGCTCCGACAGCAGGGCGCAGGACCCCAGCGCCGCGTTGAGCCAACCCATGGTCGGCGCGCCGAGCGCCAGATGCGGCGCCGCCTCCAGAACGGCGCGGGTGCGGTTCCAGCGCTCGTGGTCCGACGTCAGCGGATTGCCGTCGAACGGCTCCAGCTCGAGCGGCCGCGCCTTGCCCCCCGGCACGAACAGCGACGACAGGCCGAGCCCACGCGCGAGCGCGGCACCGGAGCGGGCAACCCAGAACGGGTGGCGCAGGCGGCGCTGGTCGATGGCGATCAGCGGCGCCGTCAGCACCATGCGGTCGAACCAGGCTCCGTTCTGGCTCGCCTGCCGCAGCAGGATGTTGGCGCCCATGGAATGGGCGAGGGCATAGTACGGCGGCGGACAGTCGGGCAGCACGACACCGGTCATGAAGCGGGCGAGGTCGCGGTCGTACTCGGCGAAGTTGCCGACATAGCCCTTGGCGCGATTGGACAAGGCGCGATGCGAGCCGCCCTGGCCGCGCCAATCCATGGTGGCGACGGCGAAGCCCCGCCGCCGCAGATCGGCGATGACCTCGAAGTATTTCTCGATGAACTCGGCCCGGCCGCCGAACACGCACACGCTGCCGCGGCGCGGGCCCCGCGTCGGCTCCCAGCGGGCGAAGCGCAGCGGCGCACCGTCGTAGCCCGCGAACGAGCCGACCACGGCGCCGCTCGGCACGGGATTTTTCGCCAAGCTGACGAGGTCCATCGATGGTCTCCCGCGCGTAGGCCGGGCATCATGGCGGAATACCCGGATGGCCAGCCGAACCACGCGAATCATAGCACGAGCACGCGGAGCCTTCCGAGGCGGAGAATACCGGCGGGTAGACTGCGCGCAGCATCGGCGCCGCGGCTTGCCCCGAAAAGACCGGGATGAAGACCAGGCAACAGCCGGGCCGCGCGTCAGAAGCGGCGGGCGACGCCAGCGTAGAGCTGCAGCTGAGGCGTGGCGGCGTTGAGGCCGAAATTGGCCCCGATATCGAGCTGCAGGTTCGGCTGCACGGTCCAGGCCAGCGCGGTATCGATGCTGAACTGGCGCACCGTGCCGTCGGGATCGTCGGTCACCTGCGACCAAAGCTCGGCCGAGAACGACACGTCCTTGATGACCGGCACCGTCACGCCGACGGCGTTGATGTAGTTGCCGTGCGTGCCGCCGGCCGTGGCGTCCTTCAGCCAGTCGACCTCGGAGTTGAACAGCAGGCTGGCGTCGCCCGGAAGGCTGACCTGCAGCGCCGCGATGACGCCGCCCTCGGTGGCGCCATTGCCAAGCCCCGTCGCCGCCGTCGGCGCCTTCAGCCAGGGAATCAGCGCGAACGCGGTCTTGCCGCCGTCATTGCCCCAGAACGCGATCTTGGAGCGCAGGAACAGATCGCCCTGGCCGCTCCAGCGGTCATGCGTGCCGCCCACCTTGTCCTCGACGCCGAGCGTCATGAAGGGCGCCATGTTGATCTGCAGATCGATGTTGTTGGTGAGACCGATCTTCAGATTGGGATTGGGGCCGACCAGCGTCGTCGTGCGCACGCCATCCTGCTTCTGCAGCGTGTAATAGAAGAAATCCATCTCGAGCTGGGTGCGACCGGCGTCGACCGTGAACGGGCCGGTCGACTTGGTCGGACGGTCCGGGCTGAAGCTGCGCAGCGCGCTGTCGGGCACGGGGTTCAGCAGGTGGTAGCCGCTCTTGTCCACCGACGGCTTGTCGTCGTCATCGGCCAGCGCCCGATCCGGACCGAGGGCGAGCCCGAGCGCGATCAGGCCGGCCATGGATGCGCGCAGCTCCCGGCCCAGGGCGCCGCCGCGCTTCGAGCCCAGCGTAGTCACATGGCGAATCATTCGTTTCAGCCCCCGTTCAGCCGTGGGGACTTGTAGACTGCCTGCGGCAGATTCGTCGATCTATGCCGCCCCGCCTGATCGCATTTTCCGACGCGGGCGTGGCCGCATGGCCGCGCGCTGGCGGCAACTGGCTGGCCGGGTGCGTCCTTCCGGCAGCCGAAGTCAGCCGATGACGAGCTTCAGCAGGCGGGCGAGAAAGCCCGGCTCGGCGGCCGAATTGGCGGCGCGCGGCGCGGTCATCGGCGCCGGACCGGCCGCCTTGATCTCGGCGACGGCCGCATCGACCTTGAGTTGCAACAGCTTCTCGCCGCGGGCCGCCGTGGCCCGCGAGGCATCGCCCGAGGCACCGTCGGCGTCCGGCTTGAAGCCGGCGAAGCGCACGCCCGAGGGAAGCACGGCCATCAGCTGCGCCGTATCCTCGATGCCGGCATGGGAGCCGAACGCGGCCCGGCTCTCGCCTTGCGCCACCAGCCAGGCCGTGCCGCCGTTGTTGGCGTAATAGTTGTGGGCATTGAGGACGCGGACGCCCGCGGCAGCCCAGGCCTTGGTGAGTTTCTCGGCCACCTGCGCCTGCGGCGCCTGGGTCTGGCCGTGGTCGCCCATCAGCACGATTGTTCGGAAGCCATGCGCCTTGAAGCTGGCGGCCGCGCCTTCCAGCACGGCCGCATAGACGTCCGGCGGCACGCTGACGGTGCCGGGGAAGGCCATGTTGCCCTCGCGTTTGGCCGGATCGCCTTCCGGCACATAGGCGAGCACGGGCGCGACCAGCGCGTTGCCGAGCGCGCGCGCGGTGCGGCGGGCGGCCTCGGCGACGATGTAGTTGTGCTTGCCGATGATCATGTGGCGGCCGTTCTGCTCGGTACCGCCGGCCGGAATGATGACCGTGGTCCGCCCGGCGGCGACGGCGTCGCGCACCTCGATCCAGGTCATGCGCTCGATCTCGACTTCAGCCGCGACCGGCGCCGGAGCGGCAGCGGGTACACCAACGGGAGCGGCAGCGGGGATACCAACGGGAGCGGCAGCGGGGACACCCACGGGAGCGGCAGGCGCGCCGGCAGCGGCGGGAGCCACGGCCGGCTCGGCCGCCATGCCAGGCGCGACCAGAACCGCCGCCATCAGGAAGGCGACCAGCAGGGCGAAGGCCAGCGGCACGGCGGCGCGGGCAGCAATGGTGCGCGCAAGGTCGCTCTGCGTCATGGTGGTGGGCTCCGATTGGGCGCGGAACGGACCGGGCGCGGATGCACAGCGGCGTGCCCGAGCCCCGGGATTGTTCGCCGAGCGTAGCCACACGAGCCTTAATCGATCGTTGCGAGCGGATAGCCGGCCGCCTTAGATCGGGGCATGACCTTCGCCTTTCCGCTTCCCTCCGCCGCCCCCCTGGTGCCGGGCCGCCTCGTGCAGCGCTACAAGCGCTTCCTCGCCGACGTCGTACTCGACGGGGGCGAGACAGTGACGGCGAGCTGCGCCAACACCGGCGCCATGCTGGGCCTGACGTCGCCGGGGGCGCGCGTCTGGCTGTCGGTCAGCGATGCGCGGAGCCGCAAATATCGCCACACCTGGGAGCTGGTCGAGGCCGACGCAGGCTGCGGCCCGACGCTGGTCGGCATCAATACGACCCACCCCAACCGCATCGTCGAGGGCGCCGTGCGTGCCGACGCCATCCCCGAACTCGCCGGCTATGCGGCCTTGCGCCGGGAAGTCCGCTATGGGGAAGCAAGCCGCATCGACCTGCTGCTGGAGGATCCGGCCGGGCAGCCCGGCCGCCGCCCGCCCTGCTACGTCGAGATCAAGAACGTGCACCTGATGCGCGAGCCTGGCCTCGCCGAGTTTCCCGACAGCGTGACGACGCGCGGCGCGCGGCACCTGGACGAGATGGCGCGCATGGTGGATGCCGGAGCCCGCGCCGTGATGGTCTACCTGGTGCAGCGTGGCGACGCGCAGAGCTTCCGCCTCGCCCGTGACATCGATCCGGCCTATGGACAGGCTTTCGATGCCGCGCGGGCTCGCGGCGTCGAGGCCATCGCGCTGCGCTGCAAGGTCACGCCGGAGGCGATCACGCTCGATGCCCCGGTTGGCATCGCCGAGGGTCCTGCCGGAGGCGGGCAATCAGCAAGCTTCGCCGCCGAGGCCCGCTCCGTCCCTGCCGCCACGCAGCGGCCGCGTCCGTCCCGGCCGCGCAACACGAAGGTGTGAAGCGGGCTGGCCATCCGATCCGCCTCCGGCCATGTAACCGAAGCTCGGCACGGCGCGTATTGCGCTATGACACTGGATCGGGAGACACATCGGAGGCCCCATGGATCACCCCCTTTTCTTGCGCCGCTTGTCCCTATCGCGCCGCCAGCTGGCTCGCGGCGCATGCGGCCTTGCCGCCGGCCTGGGCGCGGCCGTACTGATGCGCCGGAGCCCGGCCAGCGCCGCCGATGCCGCAGCCCAGAACAGGAGCTTTGCCGTTATGAAGTCCGACGAGGAGTGGAAGGCACAGTTGGCGCCCGAGCAGTTCCGCGTGCTGCGCCAGCACGGAACCGAGCGCGCGTTCACCAGTCCGCTGGACAAGTTCTATGAGCCCGGCACCTATGCCTGCGCCGGCTGCGGCCAGCCGCTCTATGACTCCGAGACCAAGTACGACAGTGGCTCCGGCTGGCCGAGCTTCTGGAAGCCCATCGAGGGCGCCGTCGCCACATCGGTCGACAAGAGCCTGTTCACGACGCGCACGGAAGTGCATTGCAGTCGCTGCGGCGGCCACCTCGGCCACGTTTTCGAGGATGGCCCGCGGCCGACCGGCCTGCGCTACTGCATGAACGGCGTCGCCCTCACGTTCGCTCCGAAGCCGAAGGAGCCGAAGTCCGGCAGCTGACGGCGCCAGCGGACGGCGGTCCATGCGGATAGCACGCTGTGGTGACCGCGGACATGCGGTTGCCACATGCGACAGTGCGGTGCAGACTGGCCGAGCGCCTTGCGCTGCCCCCTTTCAGGATTGCCGAGGTGCCGCGCAACGCAACCCGCGCGACCTCTGCTGCTCCGGGAATGGTCATCTGCCGTGAAGTCATCCGCCGTGAAAACGCCGCCGCATCGTGAACAAGGCTTCACGCTGCTGGAACTGCTGGTCGTGCTGGGGATCATCGCCCTGCTGGCGACCGTGGCCGGACCGCAGGTGCTGCGCTATCTCGGCAAGGCGCGCAGCGATACCGCCAAGGCGCAGATATCGGCCATTTCCACCGCGCTCGAGCTTTATGCATTGGACGTTGGCGCCTTCCCGCCGCAGGACGCCGGCCTGTCGGCGCTCGTCACGGCCCCAGCCAATGCGCCCGCCTGGCGCGGCCCCTACCTGAAGGGCAACGGCAATCTCCTCGACCCCTGGGGCCATCCCTACAATTATCGGCTGCAGGGCAAGAGGGGCGTGCCCGAGGTGTTCACCCTCGGCCGTGACAATGCGCCGGGTGGCAGCGGGGAAGACCAGGACATCTCCAATTGAGGCCCCGCAGCGGCACGGCCCCGTGACGGCCCCGTGGGCCTTGACGTCCGAACCCTGGGCTCCCTGCCGCGGCGGGCCGTTCAACCGGCTTCAACCGGCCTTGATGAGCAGCATCTGCCCGGCGACGAGCACGACGACACCGGCCGCCACGCCCGCGGCGAGGCTGCGCCGGCCGGCATAGAAGCCGGCGATGCCGACCGCGAAGGCGCCGAGCCGCAGCCACGGCGGCAGGCCGGCCAGCGCGCCGGCCGGGAACAGGATGAGCCGCATCACGAGGCCGGAGACGAGGGCGGTCGCCACCGCCCGCACCCACGCGAACCACGGGCTGTTGACGTCGATGGCCCGGCCCAGCAGCAGGCCCGCCCAGCGGAACGGCTCGTGCGCGAACAGCGCGATGGCGAGCAGGATGAGGGTGGCGGTCCAGCCGCTGCCGAGCGCGGTCGTCATGCGTCGGCTCCAGGCTCGGCCCCGAGCGGGCCCGCCGGGTCACCGCCCCCCTTGCCGGAGCGCGCCATCAGATGCGCGACCGTGCCGCCGACCAGCCCCGCCGCCAGCAGATCGAAGCCCGGAGTTGCGAGATAGGCCAGCGGCCCGACGATGCCGCCGACGACAATGGCGAGATAATCCGCGCGCACGCGCGCCGTCGCCAGCATCGAGATCATGAAATAGATCGGCGTCAGGAACAGCAGCACGGCGGCCAGCAGCGGCGGCAGCGCGCCTGCCGCCAGGAAGCCGACGATGGTGCCGATCACCGAGACCGCGATCAGCCCCTGCCCGACCCCGAGGAAGTGCGGCAGCCGCAAGTGTTGCGGGACATCCGGCAGCCGGCGCATGCCCTCGATCCAGGCCGTGATGGCGACCGCATGCACGGCAAGGAAGGTGCGCCAGCCGGGCTGCTGTTCCTCGCGCAGATGCGGCATGATGGTGACGACCATGGGCACCATGCGGATGCCGGTCAGCGCCACGGCGAGCGCACCCGCCATCAGCGCGCCGCCGCGCGCCAGCTGATCGGTCAGCACCACCTGCGCCGGCAGCGCGAACATGGCCGTCATCATCAGCGTGGCATTGCCGAGACCGAGGCCGGCATCGCGCGCAAGCGCGCCGAAACCGGAACAGGATGCCATCAGGATGAGGCCGGGCAGATTGCTCGCCGCACCCAATCCGCGCAGGTAGGCATCGCGGCGCGTCATGCCGGGCGGCCAATCGCCACCGGCGAAGGGCACACCCGCGGCGGAGCGGGCGGCTTGCCCGGTCGCGGAGGCGGCAGATCGGGGCTCGGTCACGCCGGGCTTTCGAGATGGCTGGAGGACGACGACGGAGAATGCCGCGGATCGGCATAGGCGCCACCCTACCGGCGGCGCACCCAAATTCCAACCGCTCCGGTCGCATTGCCCGGATGCACGGCGCTCATGGCTCGCGGCCGCCCCGCGCCGAGAACGCCGAGGTCCGTGCGGCCGGGAGCCGATGCCCAGCGCGTGCCGCGCTCAGGCGCGTGGCAGCGTGTAGCGGTGCAACTCGACGCCGTAGACCGACAGCCAGCGCTTCGCCTCTTCCATGCGCGGGCAGGTGCGTGCGACGAGCGCCCAGAAGCGCGGTCCGTGGTTCATCTCGGCCAGATGCGCGACTTCGTGCGCGGCGACGTAGTCGAGCACGGCCGGCGGCGCCATGACGAGGCGCCAGGAGAACGACAGCACCCGCGTTGTCGAGCAGGAGCCCCAACGGCTGGTCTGGTCTCGCACCACGATGCGCTTGGGCGACAGGCCCAGCGCGCGCGCATGGCGCTGCACGGCGGCGTCGAGATCGCGCCGCGCCTCGTCGAACAGCCAGTCGCGCAGGCGGCGCGGCGCATGCTCCGGCACACCCGAGACCACGAGTTGTGCCAGCTCCTGCGGTGCGGCCTCGGCACGGACGGGCGCGGGGATGCGCGTCACCGGACCGGAGCCGACACCTCCGCGGCGGCGCAGTACGCCCGAGAACTCCAGGCGGTGCATCTCGCCACGCAACGGCAGCTCGCCGCCCTGGCCGAGCGTCGCCAGGGCCGGCAGGTCGACAAGACGTTGGCGCACCCAGTCGATGTTGCGGTTGAGGAAGGTATTGGCATCGTCGAGATTGCACTGCACGGGCACGGTGACGATGATGGCGCGTCGCGTGCGGCTGACGCGCAACGTCATCCGGCGCGCGCCGGGGTGGCGTCGCACCTCGATGGGCGCATCGATGCCGTCTATCCCGCCGGACGTGGCCGACGACGAAGCCGCAGCACGAGCCTGCCGCATGCATTGAACCCCTCGTTGTGACGCATGAACCCGACGTGTTGAAAAAACCGTCGCGACCGGCACCGCTTCTCGCGGCTTGCATCGTCTCGGGATACCGACGCCCCGAGACCGCCTCAAGTCCGACGGGTGGCTCCTCGACCGGGGGGAGCAACCCTCAACGACCAACGCAAATCATCTGCTGATCTACCTATCAAGGTTCGCGGCCACACCACTACCAAGATCAGGCCCGGCGCATCACAGCGCGGCCTCGGTGTGGCAAGCCGGTGCCAGCTGGTGCTTGACGAGGCAAGTCGCGACTCGAACAAGCCGAGAGCCGCAGGTCACGCAGAACCGAGGCCAAGGCCTCCGCAAAGCGGCGCATTCGGGCAGCACCGACGGGGCTCCCGGCGGACGCGGATCTTGCCTCACAGTACCTTGCCGAGGCGCTCGGCGATGGCGTCGGGGGTGCTCGCGTGCGTGAAATGCATCGCGAACTCGCCCGACGGGCCCATGATGTAGATGACCGACGTATGGTCCAGCGTGTAGTCCGCCGGTGCTTTCGGATCGACGACCTTGCGCGAATAGACGCGATAGGCCTTGGCCACGTCGGCGATGGCCTGCTCGGAGCCGGTCAGGCCGACGAGGCGAGGGTGGAAGCTCCGGACGTAATCGCCGAGGCTCTTGCCGCTGTCGCGCGCCGGGTCGAGAGTGATGAAGACCGGCACCACGCGCTCGGCCTTGGGACCGAGCTTGTCGAGCGCCGCCGCCATCACCTGCAGGCCGGCGGGGCAGACATCCGGGCAATGCGTGTAGCCGAAGTAGACCATCATGTAGCTGCCGCGAAAGCTCGCATCCGAGACGGCCTTGCCGGCGGGATCGACGAGCTGGAACGGCCCGCCGACCTGCGCCGCCCCGAGCGAAGCCGAGCCCTGTGACGGCATCCGGTCGCGCACGCCGGGCAACAGGGAAACGGCGGCCAGGACGCCGAGAGCGAGACCAGCCAGCGCGACGGCGACGAGCTTGATGTTCATGACCTTCATTCGGGTTGGGGTGTTGAAGGGGCGAGGCGATGACGACGTGGCACCGGACCGCCCGTCGAAGACACGCCGCCGAGCCACTCGCCGACACGGACGCGCACGCCTCCCCTGGTGTGACCGCAACCTAATGATCAGCCTCGGCAAAGGCAACGCGGGCGGCGCGCCACCGCCGCCGCCCGTGATATTGCAGCCCACCGCCGACCCGGCAGGGAACCGACGCCGCGCACTTTTGCCCTTGCGTGCGCCAGCGGATTGCGCCGAACCTCTGGGCCGTTCCTGGGCGTCCGCCGCCCGCCGCGCCCTGATTCCCGGAGCCCAGCGCCTGCCATGCCCTCAACGTCTCACGTCAGCGACGGCCAGCTGCTCGCCGTGGACGACAGCCGGCTCAAGCTGCAGACCATCATCCGACTGCGCTGGATCGCCATCCTGGGCCAGCTGCTGGCCATCGGCTTCGTCTATTTCGGCCTCGGCTTCGACCTTCCGATCGGCACCTGCCTCGGGCTGATCGCGCTGTCGGCCTGGCTCAATGTCTTCCTGGCCGTGCGCTTTCCGGCGCGCCACCGCCTGTCGACGCGCTTCGCCACGCTGCTGCTGGCCTACGATATCCTGCAGCTGTCGGCCCTGCTCTACATGACCGGCGGCATCGAGAACCCGTTCGCCATGCTGCTGATGGCGCCGGTGACGGTGTCCGCTGCCTCGCTGCCGCCGCGCAACACCATCGCGCTCGGCTGCCTCGCGTCGGTGGCCACCGCCGTGCTCGCCATGCAGCACTGGCCGCTGCCGTGGTATCCCGGCATGCGGCTCGAGTTGCCGCTGCTCTACAAGGTCGGCGTCATCGCCGCCGTCAACGCCTGCATGCCGTTCCTGGCGCTGTATGCCAACCGTCTCGCCCGCGAGGGGCGCGAGATGTCGGCGGCGCTGGCGGCGACGGAGCACGTGCTGGCGCGCGAGCAGAAGCTGCACGCGCTCGACGGTCTGGCGGCGGCGGCGGCGCACGAACTCGGCACGCCGTTGTCGACGATCGTGATGACGACGAAGGAGATGCTGCGCGAGGCCCCCACGGGCAGCGCGCTGCGCGACGACATCGAACTCCTCAACGAGCAGGCGCTGCGCTGCCGCGAGATCCTGCAGAAGCTGACCCGCCAGCCCGACGCCCAGGACCCCATGCACGCCACCGTCTCCGTCAGCGAGATGATCGGCGAGGCCCTTGCGCCCTACCGCTCGCACTTCATCCCGGTCGTGTTCTCCGCGCAGGCCGAACCGCGCCCGGACGGCGGCGGCGGAGACGCGGCTGCCGCGGCACCGACCGAGCCAGTGGGCGAGCGCAAGCCCGGCGTCATCTTCGGCATCGGCAACATCCTGGAGAACGCCATCGACTTCGCCCGCAACAAGGTCGAGGTCAAAGCCGAGTGGGGCACCGACGACGTGTCGCTGGTCATCGCCGACGACGGGCCCGGTTTCGCGCCGGAGGTGATGGACAGCCTCGGCGATCCCTACATCACGACCCGACCAGCCGGCAGCGCAGGCAAGAGCGGCCGCAAGACGTCCGGCCTCGGCCTCGGCTTCTTCATCGCCAAGACGCTGCTGGAGCGCTCGGGCGCCACGCTGTCGTTCGAGAACCGCCCGGAACCGGCGCAGGGCGCCGTCGTGCGCATCAGCTGGCCGCGCCGCGCCTTCGAGGCCCGCTCGCCGCTGGTCTGGCAGCCGCCGCCCCCGGTGCAGGGCCGGGCACCCGGCGCCTTTCCCCCTCCCGGCGTGCCGCAGGGGTGAGGCGCCGGAGCCGCGCGTGGCGAGACCTGGGATGCCCCGGGGGCGCCCGCTCAGCAAAAAGTTGATCGGGCTCGGTGTAGAACCCGCCCGGAACACCTTGGGTTTCAAGGACGAATTTGCTATCGCTGAGAATAGCAGGCCGCCCAACCCCGACCGGCAGCGTCCGGCGGCGAGAAAAATCCGTTTCTCGTCCGCGCCACCGATTGGCGTGGGCGGCCCGCTTGCTATAGTCGGCGCCGCGAAGCGCGAAAGGGCGATGACAGTGACAACCGAAGACCTCTCGTTCCGGCAAGACGAGCTTCCCGAGGACCGTTCCCTCATCATCGTCGACGACGACCGCTCGTTCCTGCAGCGCCTCGTGCGCGCCATGGAGACGCGCGGCTTCGAGGTCCGCTTCGCGCATTCGGTCTCCGAGGGCATCGACCTCATCCGCCAGAAGGCGCCGGCCTTCGCCGTCGTCGACATGCGGCTGGAGGACGGCAACGGCCTCGACGTGCTGGCCGAACTCGGTCGCGTCCGCCCCGAGGCGCGCACCATCATCCTGACCGGCTACGGCAACATCGCCACCGCCGTGACGGCCGTGAAGCTCGGCGCCGTCGACTACCTCGCCAAACCCGCCGACGCCGACGAGATCACGGATGCGCTGCTGGCGCCCTCCAACACCAAGGCGCCGCCGCCCGAGAACCCGATGTCGGCCGACCGCGTGCGCTGGGAGCACATCCAGCGCGTCTACGAGCTGTGCAATCGCAACGTCTCCGAGACGGCGCGGCGCCTGAACATGCACCGCCGCACGCTGCAGCGCATCCTGGCCAAGCGTGCGCCGAAGTAGCCGCTGATCCGAGCACCCGGCTCCGAGCGCGCGACGTCGATCGGAGCGCTTGCCCCGTCGGCGCCCCGCCGCAAGGGGACGACGCTCACCCCGGCTTTGCCTCGCCCTGCTGCAACACCGCCATCGGCACGGACGGATCCGTTGCGGTCTGCAGCCGCATGGCCGCGGCGCGCGCGAAGGCGAGCGTCATCGCCTTGCGGCGGGGCGCCGCCAGCCTGTGCTCGGCGGTCTGGCGCACGATCTCGGCGCCGTAGCGGTCGGCCAGGATCAGGCCGGCCTCCTCCGGCAGCACTTCGACCGGGAACCGCGGCGCCACGGCGAAGAACAGCCGATCACAAAATTCGCGATATTCCGGCCACTTCTGGTCGGCGCGGAAGTCCTCGAGCGACGACTTGATCTCCACGATCCAGATTGTTCCGTTGTCCGACACCGCCGCCACGTCGGCGCGCCGTCCGCTGGCCAGGACCAGCTCGGGCAGCGGCGCGAAGCCGTGCATGCGCAGCAGCCGGCACACCCCGCGCCGGATATCGAGCGCCGCCGCCGACTGACGGCCGTCCTCGGGCAGCCACAGCTCAGAGGTGACGGGCGCGGATTGCGGCGGAGATTGCTGTGCATCACTCATGGCCGTCATTTTAGCGCCATCGGGCGATGGAATCACGCCAGTCGGCGTTGTCGGCATGGCGACGCCGGAGCGTGCCCGATGCTCCACGCTCCGGGGATGACCGACGTTTTTTGCGATGCGAGGGCCCCTTGCTGTTCAATTTGTTCAAGCGCGCCGACAGCGGCGCTCACGTGGCCGTGGCCGCGGCAGGCTCCTCCCCTGTCGAGAGCAGCGCCGACACACCGGCTTCTGAAGCGGCGGCGGTGGCGGCGGCCGAAGGCGCATCGGATGCCAAGCCGGCGGATACGGCGGCGTCCCCGGCGGCGGCTGCCGAACCCGGGCCGGACGGCGCGGTCCCCCTGGAGCCGTCTCCGCCCGACAGGACGACGGCCTCCGCCCCACCGACAGCCGCTGTGACGAAGCCCGATCGACCAGGACACAGTGCGCCCGAGCCGGCCGCGCCCGAGCCGGCCGCGTCCGCAGCGACCGCGCCCGCCGCGACCGCCGCAATCACGAGTACGCCAGCGACGCCGACCGCTGCTGGCGCCGCCAACGTCGCCAGCGTCGCGCTCGCCGTGGTCGTGCCGCTCGACCGGCGCGCTTCCGCTGAGCGACGCACCGATCCCACCACCCTCGGCGCCGCCTCGAGCGCCGACCTGGTGCCGCTCGACGGTCTCATCGGCCAGGACGAGCCCGTGCGCGCCCTGCGCATCGCCGCAGCCTCGCGGGCGCGCGGCGCCCATATCCTGATCACCGCGCCGGCCGACGGCGACGCCGCAGCCGCCGTGGCCGAAATCCTGGCTGGCGCTTCGGATGCCCACCTGCATCCGCGCGCGGACTGGGTCTACCTCCACGATTTCGACCATCCCGATCGGCCACGCGCGCTACGCCTGCCGGCGGGCGACGCGCGGCGCCTCGATCAGGCCATCGTCGACGCGCTCGCCGAACTGGCCGCCACGCTGCCGGCCTGCCTCGCCGCCGATGATCATGCCGCTGCCTTGCGCGCCGTCGATGCCGAGACCGTCGACGCCTACGACGACCGCCTGCTGGCGCTGGTCGCCAAGGCCGAGGCGCAGAACGTCGCCATCCTGCGCACGCCGTCAGGCTACGCGGCGGCACCGATGCTGGACGGCAAGGTGGTGAAGCCCGACGTCTTCGCGCGCCTCCCCGAGGACATGCGGAAGGACGTGGAAAGCCGCGTCACCCGCGTGCAGCAGGCGCTTGCCGCTCATCTCGGCGAGCGCCCCGCCATCGAGAAGGAGCGCCGCCACCGCCGCGCCGCTCTGGAAGCCGCGGCCGCCGAGCGCTGCATCGCCGCCGCCTTCGCCCCCGCGCGCGGGGCGTTTGACACGGCTCCGGACGTGATGGCCCACATCGGCGCCTGCGAGCGCGCGCTGCGCGCGGAGCATGCCGACCTTGCCGCCACCGCCCTCACGCTCGGCGAAGCCCCTTCGCGCGCGCGACTGCTGGCCGTGCCGGCCTTCCGCCGCGCCATGGTCCGCCAGCTCTCGACGCTCGGCGACGCCAACCCGTCATCGGCGCCCGCCCGGCCCCTGTCGGACGTCGATGCGGGCTGCTTGTGCGGAACTGTCTCGCATCCGACTGTCGGCGCCGCGCAAGCGGACCATCACGCCATCTCAGCCGGTGCCCTGCACGCGGCGGAGGGCGGCACACTACTGCTCGACGCCCGCGCCCTCCTGCGTGCGCCGGACGGTCTGGCGGCACTGGTCGGCGCCATGTCGACGGGCGAGATCGCACCGGCGCGCGTCGGCGGCATCGCAGCGCAGGCGGTGCCGCTTGCGACCCGCATCGTCGTGCTCGGCGATGCGGCCACGGTGGCCGCGCTCGGCACGCTGGCGCCTGGACTGCCCGACCTGTTCAAGGTCGCCATCACGTTGCCGGAGGCCGTCCACCGCGACACCGCGCACGAGACGGCCCTGGTACGCCGCCTCGCTGCCGCCGTCCGCGACGAGCGCCTACCGCCGTTCGACGCCGAGGCCCTGGCGCGCGTCATCGACGAGGCGGCCCGCCTCGCCGGACAGCCCGACCGCCTGACCACGCGCACGGGCCTGCTCGTCGACCTCATGCACGAGGCCGCCGTCGTCGCCCGCTGGGAGGCGCGTGAAATCGTCACCGCCGCCGATGTGGGCAGCGCCCTGGAGGCGCGGCGCGCGCGCGGCGCGCAGCCGGGGCCGCCGTCGCACACCGCCACGCACCCGACCGCGACGGCCGCTGCGGCCACCGCCTCCCGTAGCCGCACCGCCGACGCCGGAGCGTCGTCGTGATCGCCCACGTCGCCGCCGCCGGCGAGGATCGCGGCCGCGTCGTGCTGCGCCTCGATCCGCTGTCGCCCGTCAGTGCGATGGCGCTGGACGCCGGCCTGCGCGTTGCGCAGGCGTTCGGCTCCGAGATGGAAAGCCTGTTCGTCGAGGACCGCCAGCTGTTCGACCTCGCCGCCTTCCCCTTCGTGTGCGAGACGACCGCGTCGGGAACCGCGACGCGCGCGCTGAGCCTCGCCGATGTGGACCGCGACGTGCGCGCGCTCGGCCGCAGCCTGCACGCCCGCGTGGCGAGCGCGGCGCAAGCGGCCGGCGTGCAGCTGCGCATGCGTACCGTGCGCGACGAGCCGATGCGCGCGCTCGCCGAGGCCTGCGCCGCCAACGGGCCATGGAACGTCATCGCGCTCGCCGCCCCGGTGACGGCGCGCACCATGGCCGACGTGGCGGCGCTGTTCGACGGCGTCACCGACACCACGGGCATCGTGCTGGTCGGCACGGCGGCGCGGCGCCGGCCGGGCCCGGTGGTCGTCGCCGTCGAGGATGCGGCGCGCCTGCAGCCGATGCTGCGCGCGGCAACGCGGCTGGCGGCGGCCGCGGGCAGCGATATCCGCCTGGTGCTGATCGAGACCGACGCCGACAGGGTGGCGTGGATGGAGGCGGAGGCGCGGCGCGGCCTCGCGGGCGGGGAGGCACGCATCGCGGCGGTGCAGCTCGCCAGCGAGGGCACGAGCGCGCGGCGCATGCTGCTGACGTCGGGCGCCAGCTTCGTCATCGCCGTATTCGGCGGCGCGCTGGTGCCGGTGGACGGCGTGACAGGCGGCGCCGTGACGGGGGCAGGCGACACCCACCAGCCGCCCCTGGTCAGCGTGCTCGACTGCCCGCTGCTGCTGGTCCGATGAGCCCGGCGAGCCCGGCGAGCCCAGCGCAGCTGGGCCCAGATGGCTTACCTGGTGGCTTACCTGGCGTGAGGCGGGCTCACTCGAACGGATTACTGAAGCTGGTGCCGCCGAACGAGAACAGGCCCGGGTCGTCCTCCTCGCGCGGATGCATGCGCTGCGGCGCATAGTTGCCGGCCAGCAGCTGCCCGAGGTCCGCTTTCACCATCTGGTTGCGCTGCGCATTGCAGTAGCCGTCCTTCTGGGCCGCCGACCGGGCGACAGCGTTGTAGGACGACTGGTAGATCTTCTCGAGCTTGGCCATCTCATCGACCGGCGAGCCGGCCTGCGCCTGGGAGGCCAGGAAGCCCGACTTGACCTTGGCGGCGTCAAAGTTGAACCCGCACTTGGTGGCGCGCGCCGCGGTGATGCCGACCTGCACCGCGCGATTGGTCGGCGTATCCGGGAGCGGCGCCAGTGGATCGACCTTGGGTGCGGCAGCCGCCGCCGCCTGGGCATCAGACTTGCCGAACAGCGACCCCGTGGTCAGCGAGGGCAGCGGGCTCGGGCCGTTGGCGCAACCGGCGAGCAGCGCCGCCGCCCCGGCGCCAACCAGCCACGCGCCGCGCACGGCCATGCTGACAACACCGCCCACAAAGCCCCCGAACTGCGCCATCAGCCGCCCCTGCGCACATTGATATAAAGCGCGCCAGTTTTGCGCCAAGTGCGGCATCCGGTCAACGTTTCGGCACCGCCCGACCATGCGGCACGGTTGATAAGCCGTCGATTTGCACGCACCCTCCGGGGACAACAACGATGCGAGCCCCGGTGGATACAATCCGCATCCAGGGTGCCGTCGGAGGGCACCAGCCAGCAACTGGATCGAGCCTTGGCACCGGACAAGGCAGCCATTTCGGCAATAGCTACTCCGGCAGCTACTCCGGCAGCTACTCCGGCCGCCGCTCCTGATTGGGAGTACCAGAAGGAAAGCGTGCGCGTCCGAAGGATACGCACGCTCCCACACGGATCAGGCGAACCTCGAGGATCAGGCGAACTCGAGGATCACGGCATCGACGGCGAGGCTGTCGCCTGCCTTGGCGTTGACCTTGGTCACCTTGCCGTCGCGCTCGGCGCGCAGAATGTTCTCCATCTTCATGGCCTCGACCACGGCAAGTGCGTCACCCGCCTTGACCTCGGCGCCCTCGGCCACGTGCACGGCCTTGATCAGGCCGGGCATCGGGCAGAGCAGGAACTTCGACATGTCGGCGCCGACCTTCTCCGGCATCAGCGCGGCGAGAGCCGCCTCACGCTCGGTGTAGACGCGCACCGGAACATGGATGCCGCGATAGGAAAGGTCGTAGCCGTTGAGGATCGGCCGCACCTGGATCGACGCGTCCCGGTCGCGCACGACGCCGGACCAAACGGCGTCGCCCGGCCACCAGCGCGAGGCCAGCTCCAGCATGTCGGCCGGCTTGCCCTTGTCGTCGTAGAGGGTCGCCTTCAGCACGCCGTCGAGCTTGCCCTCGATGTCGACGCGCTGCAGCGTCTTGCCCAGCGCCACGACGCGCTGCGACGAGAAGCGCACCGGCTTGCCGTGCATCTGCTGGCTGATCTCGCGCTTCCTCATGTTCTGCACATGATCGATGGCGGCGGCGACGGCCGCCATCACCTTGAGCTCCTCGCCCTCGGGCGCGCGCGGCTTGAAGCCTTCGGGGAACTCCTCGGCGATGAAGCCGGTGGACAGCTCGCCCTTGCGCCAGCGCGGATGCTGCATCAGCGCGGTGAGGAACGGGATGTTGTGCTGAATGCCGTCGATGTAGAAGGCGTCCAGCGCCTCGGCCTGGGCATCGATCGCCTGCAGGCGCGTCGGCGCGTGGGTGACGAGCTTGGCGATCATCGGATCGTAGAACATCGAGATTTCGCCGCCCTCCTCGACGCCCGTGTCGTTGCGCACGGTGACGCCCTCCGACGTGCCCTCGTAGGGCGGGCGATACTTCACGAGACGGCCGATGGAGGGCAGGAAGCCGCGATAGGGGTCCTCGGCGTAGATGCGGCTCTCGACCGCCCAGCCCTTCAGCGTCACGTCCTTCTGGGTGAACGACAGCTTTTCGCCGGCGGCGACCCGGATCATCTGCTCGACGAGGTCGACGCCGGTGATCAGCTCGGTGACGGGATGCTCCACCTGCAGGCGGGTGTTCATCTCGAGGAAGAAGAAGCTCTTGTCCTGCCCGGCGACGAACTCGACGGTGCCGGCGCTGTCGTAGCCGACGGCCTTGGCCAGGGCCACGGCCTGCTCGCCCATGGCCTTGCGCGTCTTCTCGTCGAGGAGGGGCGAGGGCGCCTCCTCGATGACCTTCTGGTTGCGGCGCTGGATCGAGCACTCGCGCTCGCCCAGATAGAGGACGTTTCCGTGCTTGTCGCCGATCAGCTGGATTTCGATGTGGCGCGGATTGACGATGAACTTCTCGATGAACATGCGGTCGTCGCCGAACGAGGCCTTGGCCTCGTTGCGCGAAGAATTGAAGCCGTCCTCGACCTCCTTCTTCGACCAGGCGATGCGCATGCCCTTGCCGCCACCGCCGGCGGAGGCCTTGATCATCACGGGATAACCGATCTCGTCCGCGATCTTGACCGCCTGCGCGGCATCCGCGATCTCGCCCAGGTAGCCCGGCACGGTCGAGACCTTGGCCGCCGCGGCCGCCTTCTTGGATTCGATCTTGTCGCCCATGGCCGCGATGGCCTTGGGGTTGGGGCCGATGAAGACGATGCCGTGCTTCTGCAGCTCGACCGGGAACGCCTCGCGCTCGGACAGGAAGCCGTAGCCCGGATGCACCGCCTCGGCGCCGGTTTTCTTGCAGGCGTCGATGATCTTGTCGATGAGCAGATACGATTGCGCGGCCGGCGGCGGGCCGATGTGCACCGCTTCGTCGGCCATGGCGACGTGCACCGCGTCGCGATCGGCATCCGAGTAGACGGCCACCGTCTTGATGCCCATGGCCTTGGCGGTCTTCATCACGCGGCAGGCGATCTCACCGCGGTTGGCAATCAGGATCTTCTTGAACATCGAGTGCTTGGCCTTCTCATGCTGGCAGCGTCAGCCCGGCTCCGGCCATCACAGGGCGCGCGCGGCGTGGGCGCAGAGCCGTTCAGTCGGAGCATCGTGGCGTGTTCTAGACGGGTCCGCCCGGCGCGTAAACCGGGGCCGGCGCGCAACATTAGGATTAACCCTGGCCGGGACCATCCGGGCGACTGCGGGCGACTTGCGCTACGCCGGTCGCCCGTCGGCTGCCGCCGCTGCCGGGGCGGGGGTGATTTCGCCCAGCCGGCTCATGATGCGCTGGCGCACGAAATCGACGGCGCCGCGCAGGTCGTAGAGCTGCTCGGAGAAGCGGTCCGGCACCGGGATCTGGGCCACCGCCTCGTCGATGCGCTCGATCTCCTCGCGGTGCTCGGCCGCATGCTCGCGCAGCGTATCGGCATTGACGCGGCGCTCCAGGCGCTTGAGTTGCCCGTACCAGTAATACATGCGGCGGCGGATGCGCCATTGGTAGATCTGCGGCACGAACTTGAACAGCGGCACGGCCACCGTCACGATCGGCAGCAGCATGACCATCATGCGCTCGAGGAATACGGCGAGCCAGAACGGCAGGTAGCGGCGCAGCACCGGCTGGCCCGACTTGTAGGTGCGCAAGGCGTCGTCCGACATGGCGAGTTCGGGGTCGACCGTCTTGGGGAACTCGCCGGCGCGGTAGAACAGGCTGCCCCCCGAATGCACGTCCTGGATGGCATCCACCATCAGCGCCACCAGTGCCGGATGCAGGTCGTCGCGCGCGACCACGGCCGCCTGCGGGGCCACCAGCACGACATCCTCGGGCGGGATGTTGGCGGCCAGGTCGACGACACCGCGCGGCAGCACGATGCGCTGCAGGAAGGGGAACAGGCGCGTGTAGGCGTCGCCCTGGTCGAAGCTCATCAGCTTGACCTTCGCATCGCGCAGCAGCGTCTGCACCAGTGGAGCCTCCGGCGCATACGACAGGAACACCGCGTCGGCCTCGCCCTTGTGCAGGGCCTCCACCGCCGCCTGCCCCGACAGCGGCAGGAGCTGGCTGGACTTGTCGGTGATTCCATTGGCCGCCAGCATCGCAAGCGCCAGCTTGCGCGTGCCGCTGCCTTCCGGGCCGACTGCCAGCCGCTTGCCGGCGAGATCGGCGAGGCGGCCGACGCGCTCCGGCAGGCGGTGGAACACCCACAGCGGCTCGAGGAACACGCGGCCGAGCGAGACGAGACCCACGGTATCAGCGGGGTCGACGATGCCGCCCTGCATCATGGACAGGGCGACGCCCGAGGCGCCGTCGCGGATGCGCGAAAGGTTCTCCACCGAGCCCTTGGAGGCACGCACCTCCAGCGTGATGCCCGACTTCTTCAGCTGCGCGGCATAGCTCTGTCCGAACTTGTAGTAGGCGCCGCCCTCGGCACCGGTGGTGATGGCGATGCGCTTCGGAGGCGCCGGCTGCACGAACTGGAACGCAAACCAGAACACCGCCGCCAGCAGCAGCAGAGCCGGTATGACGAACAGCATCATATCGACAGCCGTGGACGCGCCGCGATTGGCGCTGGCATCACCGATGCGCATGTGTCGATCTCTCCCCTGATCGGCCAGGGCGAAGCGCACCGAGCAGGCTGCAGCCATCCGGTCCCGACCCGGACCACCTTTGACGGGTGGCATGGGCCGCAGTTGGGCTGAGGCTCACCCGGCGTGCGAAGAACAGATTTGCCCGTGCGGCGCGTGTAGCCGACCCCGGAGCACCTCAGATGCGGCGAATTGCCTCACCCGTGCTGAAAGTTGGCTGACAGCGGCCGCAGGGCATCAGGCCGGCAACACAAGCTGCGGCCGCGTCTCGGGAGTTGAAGGAGTTGAAGACGTCGTCGGATCAGGCGGCGCGGATGCGATGCTCGACGACGCCGCGGATGGCCGGATCCAGGCGCACGGAGCTGCGGCCCAGCACGTCCAGGAAGGCACGCTCGGCCGGCGATACCTCGTCGACCGGACGGCTGAAGCGCTCGGCCAGCCAGGCCGCATCGCACGGCACCACCGCTTCCTGCGTGATGATCTCGATGCGCTGGCGCTCCAGCTTGGCCATCGCCTGCTCCTCCGGGCGCTGCTCGCGATAGGCGCCGAGCACCGAGGTCAGGCTCCACGACACCAGCGCGCGCAGGACGGCGCCGGCATTGAGATCGCGGCGACGGTCCAGCCAGGCCTCGCGGCGCAGGGCTTCCTCGCGCGTCGGTACGGCGTAGCCGGAAGCGCTCAGCACGGCATTGGTCATGGCCTTGATGAACAGCTCGACCCAGGCCGGTTCATGGGCATCGGCATCGAGCGCGTCGTTGATGGCGCACAGCAGCGCGATCTCGGGCTGGGTCAGCGCCACGTTGCCGTCGTTGGCGAAGGCATAAAGGATGCGGCGGACCAGTTCGACCTCACCCTCGGCGATGCTGGCCGGGGCAACCCCGCGCCCGTCGCGCAGCGGACCAGCGTTGTCGACGACGCCCGTGCGCACCTGCTCGAGCGCTATCAGCCCGAGGCTCGGCGGCGACCAGCGTGCCTTGCCGAGAACGTTCACCAGCAGTTCCAGCTCGGTTTTCGACCGCAGCCGGCGCCCTGCTCCGGCCTCACCGGCCTTCGCTGCGCCATGGGCCTCGCAGCCGAGCCGATCGAGCAGCCAGCGGGCGTTGGCCGCCGTCAGATAGCCGTCCGGCTCGACCTGATGCACGACATGGTCGGTCACCGCCTCGATGAAGAAGTCCGACCAGGCCGGGTCCTGCACCGGGCAGGCATTGTTGAGCGCGAACAGCGTCTCCGCCTCGTCCGGCCCGATGCGCCCGTCGGAATAGTACGCGGCGCGCAGCTTCAGCACGTCGCTGTCGCGGATGTTGCCGCGCGTACGGATGTCGTCGGTGGGCAGGTTCTCGATCGCGCTCACGGGGAAAAACCTTGGGGCTGGCTCGGGGCTCGCGGGGGTCCGGCAATGGCCGCCAAGGTTAGACGAGCGGGATTAACGACAGGCTAAGCGGCGTCCGCGTTCGAGACTGCGGCAACGCTCAGAACGCAAAGGGGCCGCCTTCGTGCGGCGGCCCCTCGGACAGCGCGGGCAAGTCTGGACCTTTGTCGGTCTGGAGGCACCAGCGCCCGCGCCATCAAGCCCGTGTCAGTTCCAGCGGTTCCAGCGGTGCCACCACCAGCGGCGCTGCGGGCGATGCTCGCCCACGTCACGGCTCTCGCCATCGTGCTTCTCGGCGTAGATGTGCCGGCTGGCGGTGTCCTGAGCGCGCTCGATCTCATGGCGCTCGTGACGATCGACGTGACCGTCCATGCGGGCGCGGCGGATGAGGCGGCTGATCTGCTCCTGCTCCTCCTCGAGACGCATCGCCTCGTGGCGCGTCAGCTGGCCGGAACGGACACCTTCGCGGATGCGCTGCTGCTGCTGGGCCTGGGTGCCGTCGAAGCTGTCAGCGAAGGCGGGGGCGGCCGCGCACAGGCCGGCGGCGGCAAGGGTGGCGAGGGCGAGGCGGCGGACGAACATGGGGGAACCTCCTGGTTTCTCGGTCGTCGGCCTGACGCCGACGCGCGTTCGAGCATGGAGGTGATGATGCGCCACCCGGCTTGAACTCGCGCTGAATGCCGCCTTTAGCCGGCATTCATGCTTTGGCCCGGGACCGGCCCGCTTACCACAAGTGTCAGTTACCCAGTTTTGCGTACGCCGCACGACGCAGGGCGTGGCCAACGGCGCCATCGCCGGCGACCTCGCGTTCACGTTCATCGGCACGGCGGCGTTCTCCAATGTCGCCGGACAGCTGCGCTACCAGCAATTCGCCACCTGCGCCGTCGTCTCCGGCGACACCAACGGCGACGGCAGCGCCGACTTCGCCATCCAGCTCAACGGCACCCACACACTCCTCGCCACCGACTTCCTTTTGTAGGGAGGCGGGCTGGCAGTGGCGGTAACAGTCGTGTGCGTCCGCTCGCCGTCACCGGCGGGCGGCTGCGAGAGAGCGCGGGACGACGTCAGGCGTTCGCCGGGCCTGTCGCGGCCGCATCGGCCCGCCCACGCTGCAGCTGGTAGGCCTGCAGGTGGCAGTAGGCGGTTTCCAGCAGCGGAGCCGGAATGCCGCGCGCCGCCGCGCGCATGACGAGATCGCCGATGATGTGATCCGCCTCGATCCTGTTGCCGTGCTCAATGTCGCGCAGCATGGAGGCCTTCAGCGCCGAGCCGGGCTCGGTCAGCAGTCCGCGCGTGACGGCCAACACGGCCTCGCGCGGCGCTTGCCCGCTCGCCACCGCGATGGCCGCGCACTCGTCGATCGCCGCCAGGATCAGCCGCCGCCCGTCGCGCGTGGCGACGATGTCGCCCATGCTCGCCCGCATCATGCAGGTCATGCCGGCCAGCGTCGCCAGCAGGATCAGCTTCTCCCACATGTCGGTCTCGATGCGGTCGCTCAGGCGCAGATCGACATTGCCGGCGGTGAGCACCGGGCGAGCGCGCTCGGCGATCGGCTGCTGGCCGGCGACACGCGGCCCGTAGGTGTAGCGGTGCAGCTTGTTCAGGTGATGCACGGTGCCATCCTCGCCCAGCGTCACCGAGATGTGCGCCGTGCCGCCGAGCACGCGCGCGCGGCCGAAGGCGGCGTCGAGGTCGTCGAGATGACGCAGGCCGTTGAGCAGCGGCACCAGATAGGCGCGCGAGCCGGCCATCGCCGGGCGCACCGCGTCGATGGCCGAGGCGAGGTCGAACGCCTTGCAGCTCAACAGCACGAGATCGTAGTCGGCACCAACGCTCTCGGCGGTAACGGTTCGCGCCGCCACGTGCGAATCGCCTTGCGGGCTCACGACGCGCAGTCCGTCGCGCGCAAGCCGCTCGGCCCGCGCCGGGCGCACCAGGAAGGTGACATCGGCCCCGCGCTCGATCAGACGGGCCCCGAGGTAACCACCGATGGCACCCGCGCCGAGGATCAGAATGCGCATCGCGGTCTCCATCTCTTGTGTCTCGGCTCGGCTCGGCTCGGCTCGTCTCGTCTCGTGTCGGCTCGGCTCGGCTCGTCTCGTGTCGGCTCGGCTCGGCTCGTCTCCCAGCCGCAACATAGTGGCAGGCCAATGCCCTGCGTACGAGCACATTCCCCCCGCCGATGACCGACGCGCCGCGCCCCTCGGTGACAAAACCGGCTGGCCAGGACGCAAAAGCGCCGCGAGCGGGGCGGCTCGCGGCGCGCTTCTTGCTGCTCGAGGCTCGGCGGCCCGTCGAGGCTTGGCCGCCTGTGGCGGCCGGCCCGGCTATTCGTCCTTGGGGCGCGGCACGGTCGGCACCGTGCCCGTCGAGCGCGGCTTGCCTTCCTTCTTGTCCTTGGGGCCGGGCAGCGCCTTCTTCGGCGTCGCATCGACGAGCACGGGCAGCGGCTCGTCGTCGCCCTCGTCGTCCTCGTCCTCTTCCTTCTTCACCGGCTTCTTGGTCGGGTCGGCCGGGATGATGTCGAAGACGAGCTTCGACTCCTCGCCCTTGCCGGCGACCATCACCTTGACCGTGCCGCCATGCTCGAGCTTGCCGAACAGCAGCTCGTCGGCGAGCGGCTTCTTGATATGCTCCTGGATGACGCGCGCCAATGGCCGGGCACCGAACTTCTCGTCGTAGCCCTTGTCGCCGATCCACGCCGCCGCCGCCTCGCCGAGCTCGATCGTGACACCGCGATCGGCGAGCTGCGCCTCGAGCTGGAAGATGAACTTGTCGACAACCTTGGCGATGATCTCCTTCGACAGCCCCTCGAACGGAATGACCGCATCGAGGCGGTTGCGAAACTCCGGCGTGAACATCCGGTTGATGGCTTCGGTGTCGTCGCCCTCGCGCTTGGTCCGGTTGAAGCCCATGGCGGGCTTCGACATGTCGGAGGCGCCGGCGTTGGTGGTCATGATCAGGATGACGTTGCGGAAATCGACCGCCTTGCCGTTGTGGTCGGTCAGCTTGCCGTGGTCCATCACCTGCAACAGGATGTTGTAGAGATCGGGGTGCGCCTTCTCGATCTCGTCCAGCAGCAGCACGCAATGCGGATGCTGGTCGATGCCGTCGGTCAGCAGGCCGCCCTGGTCGAAGCCGACGTAGCCCGGAGGCGCGCCGATCAGCCGCGAGACGGTATGCTTCTCCATGTATTCCGACATGTCGAAGCGCAGCAGCTCGACGCCCATCAGGTCGGCAAGCTGCTTGGCAACCTCGGTCTTGCCGACGCCGGTGGGCCCTGAGAACAGATAGCTGCCGATCGGCTTCTCCGGCTCGCGCAGACCGGCGCGGGCGAGCTTGATGGCCGCGCACAGGGCATCGATCGCCTTGTTCTGCCCGAACACGACGCGCTTCATGTCCTTCTCGAGGTTGGAGAGCACCTCGGCGTCGGACTTGGTGACGGTCTTGGGCGGAATGCGCGCCATGGTGGCGACGGTCGCCTCGATCTCCTTCACCGTGATCTTCTTCTTGCGCTTGCCCTCCAGCAACAGCATCTGCGAGGCGCCGGTCTCGTCGATGACGTCGATCGCCTTGTCCGGCAGCTTGCGGTCGTGGATGTACTTGGCCGAAAGCTCGACCGCGGCCTTGATGGCCTCGCCGGTGTACTTGAGCTTGTGGAACTCCTCGAAGTACGGCTTCAAGCCCTTCAGGATCGAGATGGTATCCTCGATCGAAGGCTCCTTGACGTCGATCTTCTGGAAGCGGCGAACGAGGGCGCGGTCCTTCTCGAAGTGCTGGCGGTACTCCTTGTAGGTGGTCGAGCCGATGCAGCGCACGGTGCCAGACTGCAGCGCCGGCTTCAGCAGGTTCGACGCATCCATGGCGCCGCCCGACGTCGCACCCGCACCGATGACGGTGTGGATCTCGTCGATGAACAGGATGGCGCCGGGATAGTTCTCGATCTCCTTCATCACCGCCTTGAGGCGTTCCTCGAAATCGCCGCGGTAGCGCGTTCCGGCGAGCAGCGAGCCCATGTCGAGCGAGAAGATGGTCGACGACTTCAAGACCTCGGGCACCTCGCCGCGGATGATCTTGCGCGCCAGGCCCTCGGCGATGGCCGTCTTGCCGACGCCGGGATCGCCGACGAACAGCGGGTTGTTCTTCTGCCGGCGGCACAGCACCTGGATGGTGCGCAGCACCTCGGCTTCGCGGCCGATCAGCGGATCGATCTTGCCGTCGCGCGCCTTCTTGTTGAGGTTGACGCAATAGGTGTTGAGCGCATCCTGGTTCGGCTTCTTCTCCTCGCCCGCGCTCGACTCCTCGCTCTCGTCGATGCCCCGCACCGAGCGCGGCTCGGACATGCCGGCACGCTTGGCGATGCCATGGCTGATGTACTGCACGGCGTCGAACCGGGTCATCTCCTGCTCCTGCAGGAAGAAGGCGGCGTGGCTCTCGCGCTCGGCGAAGATGGCGACGAGCACGTTGGCGCCCGTCACCTCCTCGCGGCCCGAGGACTGCACGTGCACGATGGCGCGATGCATGACGCGCTGGAAGCCGGTGGTCGGCTGCGCCTCGGACGACCCCTTGGCGACGAGGCCGGAGAGCTCGGTGTCCAGGTACTCGGTGATGCGCGCGCGCAGCACATCGAGATCGACCGAGCAGGCGCGCATGACGGCGGCGGCATCGCGGTCGTCGACCAGCGCCAGCAGCAGGTGCTCCAGGGTCGCAAACTCGTGGTTGCGCTGGTTGGCATGCTCGAGTGCGCGGTGGAGGGCCTGCTCGAGGCTTTTCGAGAATGACGGCACGGGGATGCTCACTCCTCTTTCGACGGCTCGGTTGCGACGCGGGTGGCGACACCGGGATAACGACGGGCAGCGGCGAACACGACGACGTGAGCGGCGCCGGCCCAGGCATGTGGTGGCCGCGACGCAGCGCCACCAGTATGCGGCAAAAATATTCGGAGGGAAGCGCCTTGCTGGCGATGCGTGAACGGCCGGTCGAGCCCGCGCCGCCCATCGACCAGCAGGCGGCACCGGGCGGCCGGCTTACGGGGCACCATGCCTGAATTGCGGGCAACCCTGCGCTGCCCGCCCCAGCGCGGGGCAGCGGCAGAAGACAGTCGGGCAGCGACGGCAGGCGAGGCGCTCATGCCAGCGAGGATCGAAACAAATCATCGCCGGATTATGGCGGGTCCCCGATGCGACGAAATCCATCGGCGTGCAGTCGTCAGTCGGAACGAGACGCTGCACCGGTCCCACGGGCGGCGGCGCTCGCTGAACCTGCGGCCGAACCAGAATCGCTCCCCTAGACCCGGTCCACGGTGACCCGGTTCGCGGGCGATCAATGGTCCCTACTCCTTCTCCATGGTGCACTGAAGTGGATGCCCGTGCTGGCGGGCAAAATCCATCACCTGCGTGACCTTCGTTTCGGCCACCTCATAGGTGTAGACGCCACAGATGCCGACACCCTTGTGATGCACGTGCAGCATGATGCGGGTCGCCTCGTCGCGCCCCTTCTGGAAGAACTTCTCCAGCACATGCACGACGAACTCCATCGGCGTGTAGTCGTCGTTGAGCAGCAGCACCTTGTAGAGGTTCGGCTTCTTGGTCTTGGGCCGCGTCTTGGTGACGAGGCCGGTGCGGCCCTCGTCGTCGGCGCCGTCGCCGCCCTTGCCGCCGTCCTTTCCGCCGCCGCCTTTGCCGCCCTTGTCCTTGCCGGCCATCAGGATGCCCGCGCGCTGAACGCCGCGCACGCCGGTTTGCCCCAGGGCGAACCCGGCGTTGGCCACGGACGATCGACTGTCTTCGCGCATCGAGAGATAACCCGGTTGAGACCCGTGGCGTACTGCCAGTGGCGTGGAGTGACACGACACCCGCGCGGCACCCGAGCAGCGGAACACTTCAAGCAAGCGCCGGGGCAGCGGGCCCGTCTTTTTCTAGCGCCCCCACCTCGCGACAGCAATTCCCGGGGCGGGGCAGGGAAAACCGGCCGGCGGGGGCACCACGCGAGCCCGGCCCGCATATAGGCGGACTGCCGGCAACAGAAAAGGCCCGGCGCAGCGGCCGGGCCTCGTCATATCGTCCAGCGCCGAGGCGCGCTACGGGCAAGGCGCCGTTCAGCGCGCGGCCTGCATGAACTTCTCGGCCGGCTTGAAGGCCTCGCGGGCGAGGTTCTGGTACATGCCGCCGATGCGGTTCATCTGCTGCATCCACTCCTCGTAGGCGCGCTTGGCGTAGGTCGACTGGATTTCAATCGCCTGCTCGAGCGACTTGGCCGAGGTCAGCTTCTCGAAGGTGGCGGTGCCGTCCTCGAACGAGCGCTTCGTGTAGTCGGTCATCTCGGCGGCAATGGCCTGCCAGCCCTTGTTCCAGTCGCCCATCAGCTTCATGCCGAGGTCGAGGTTGGACTGCGACAGCTTCTGGATGTCGTCGAAATTCTTGATCATCGGTCAACCCTGAGTTTGCTCATTTTCAGCTGAATTGCCGCGATCGCCAGCGGTTCGAGCCGCTTTGTTGCGCTGCAGCAATCCGATGCCCCATATGTACGCTTTCCGGGCCCGAATGCAAGCGTTATTTTGCACTGCACAATGAGACTTGTGGATGCGCGCCGGACGCCGCCTTCGCCGCCTGCCGCCGCCCTTCGCCGGCGCCAACGGCCCCTGCCCCGCCGGCAAGTCCCGGGGCCCACCCCCGGGACCCGCCGCCGGAAAACAAGGCGTTAACCAGACCGAAGCCTCGCCCCGCTAGCATCGGCTCGCTCGCGCGCGTCTCCCCGTGCCACGAGGCGTCCCAATGCCGCCCCAAAACGGTGGTCTGGGTAGCCCGCTGTCGGCCGCTGGGGGGCGTCGGGCAGGCCGGCGGAGATCGCAATGCATCCGCCGAACGGCGTTTCCTGCTTCTTGGTCTTGTTGGTACCGCTCGCCCCATGCTGGCTCCCGTGCTGTCTGGTGTTCGCCCTCTCCTGTCGCAGCGCAACAGCGCACCGCGTTCGCGCCCCCCTGGGTGCGCCGCCGTCGCCGTCCGCGCGCCCGGGCGCATGCTCGGGCTGGCGTCCGCGCTGTTGTGCTCCCTCTGCTCCGGCCTGCTCGCGCCGTCGGCGGCGCAGGCTTCCTCGCGCCACGCATCGATGATCCTCGACGCCAACAGCGGCAAGGTCCTGCACGCCCAGGCCGCCGACGAGTTGCGCCATCCCGCGTCGCTGACCAAGATGATGACGCTCTACATGGCCTTTGAGCTGATCGAGATGGGGCGCCTCTCGTACACCACGCCGATCAAGGTCACAGCCGAGGCCGCCGCCGCCGCGCCCTCCAAGCTCGAGCTGGAGCCGGGTGAAACCATCCAGCTCATCGACGCCATCAAGGCGCTGGTGACGAAGTCGGCCAACGACATGGCGATCGCCATCGCCCAGCATATCGGCGGCAGCGAGCAGAACTTCGCCCGCCTGATGACGGAGAAGGCGCGCCAGCTCGGCATGAGCAAGACCGTGTTCCGCAACGCCTCGGGCCTGCCCAACGACGAGCAGGTGACGACGGCGCGCGACATGATCACGCTCGGTCTGCACCTGCAGGACGACTTCCCCAGGCACTACCCGCTGTTCGGCCTGCGCACGTTCGCCTACAATGGCGGCTCGTACCGCAACCACAATACGCTGCTGCTCAGCTATCGCGGCACCGACGGCATCAAGACCGGCTATACGCACAAGTCCGGCTTTAATCTTGTCGCCAACGTGCGCCGTGACGGCCGCCACGTCATCGGCGCCATCTTCGGCGGTGAGAGCGCGGGAGCCCGCAACGCCCACCTGCGCACGCTGTTCGACCGCGCCATGCCGCACGCCGCGACGGAGCGCACGCGCAAGGCCCCTCCGGCTCCGATCATGATCGTAGCCAAGCGCGCGAGCCCGAAGCCGACGCAGCTGGCGCGCGCCGAAGCTACGCCGTCCCAGTCCGCGCCGCCCCCAGCGCCGGCGCCCAAGCCCGCCGCGCGCCCGACCGTCGCCGCCGCCGCAACGCCGCCCCCCGCCGCTCCTGCGCCTGCGAAGGCCGCACCCTCTCTGGCAGCAACAGCGTCTTCCGCCAGCGCACCGTCTCCCGTCGTGACGGCCGCGGCCAAGGCCGCCGCCAGGGCCGCACCCACGAAGCCCGCCGAAGCCGAGACCCCGCCTCCGGCGCCCCCTGCCGCGACGGCCGTCGAGCCTGCGGAAGCCGCGAAACCCGCCACCGCGACCGCCGATGCCGGTTCGGCCATCGCTGCTGAGCCGACAGCCGGCGATGCGCCAGCGCCGGCCGCCACCGTCGAGGGCGGCGCGTCGGATATCGCCGAAGCCGGCAGCCCGGCCGGGTCGCCCGCCATCGCCGTCGCCAAGGTGCGCCGCGTCATGGTGGCGCCACACGTCACGCGACCGGCGGTCGCCGTGGCCGATGCCGGCAGCACCGGCGCACCACCCGCGACGCCCGCGCAACGGGCCGTGACCGCGCAGGCGGCCGACGCGGCGCCGGCAGCCGCAGCGCCGGGCCTGGAGCCGCGCCCGCAAGGCTTCGCCGTCGCCAGCCTCGGCAAGCCGTCGTCGCGCCTGCCGCCCGAACGGCAAGCCGCGCCTCTGGCCTCGGCTCCCGTCGGCCCGCGCGAAACCGTCCTGGCCAAGTCGGCCGCGACCGCCGGCCCCGACAGCGAACCCCCGCGCCTGCCGTCGAGCTTCGAGGCCCAGGTGGCCGCGCTTGCCGCCAACGTTGCGCCGCGCGCGCTGTCGGATGCGCGTCCGGCCCCCGCCGCCGGCGACGCGCCGCGGTCCGCAACCGCACCGCTCGGCGCCCCGCCGTCGACGCTCGCAGCGCAGGCCGAAGCCATCGAAGCGCTGGCGCGCGGAGAACCGCCGCGCGGCGCGGAGCCGCCTGTCGCCACCGGCCCGGCATCCGGCCAGCAAGTGGCCGCCGCCGCCGAACTGCCGCCGCCGACCTATCGCCTCAAGGGACCTGTGATGGACGGCGGCCCGCGCGCACCGGCGCCGGCCAACGCGCCGGGTACGCCCGCCCCACCTGCCCGCGTTGCCGTTGCACCCGCCGTGTCCGCGCCGCCGGCCATGGCGCTCCCGGCCGCTGCCGCAGCGCGTACGCCCGCCGGGCCGGGAGGCTTCCAGATCCAGATCGGTGCCTATGCCTCGGAGGCCGAAGCCGAGCGCCGGCTCGCCACGGTGCAGTCGGGTGCCACGGCGCTGCTCAAAGGCCACGCGCCGACCACGCTGCCGGTGGTGAAGAGCAACCGCACGCTCTATCGCGCGCGCTTCGCCAGCTTCGACTCGACGTCGGCCGCCGCCGCCTGCCTGGAGCTGCGCCGCCAGCAGGTCGACTGCTTCGTAATGAAGGCCGAATAGTCCCTAATCCCTAATCCCTAATCCCAGCGCCGTGGCCATGACGCGGAACACGCGCGTGTTGTCCATGCGCCCGCGCACCAGCTCCGACCCGGGCCCCATGGCCGTGAGCACGACGTCGTCGCCCGCATGCACGCCGGACAGCTGATCGAACGGCAGGTTGCCGAACAGGCGCACCGTGCCCGGCCGGCAATTCTTCTCGTTGGCGATGGCCGTGTTGCCGAGCAGCGAGGGCTCGGTGGGCTGGAACTCGCCCTCCAGGCTCGGCTTGCCCGAGAAGCAATGATCGGGATAGGCGCCGAACATCAGCGCCAGGCGCCGCGATGCATCGACCGAGGGTGGATAGCCGTTGCCATCGGCGGGCGGATAGTCCGGAAAGCCGGCATCGGCATAGGTGGCGAGCTTGTCGCGCGGCAGCTGGCCGGGGCGATTGTCGTCGAAGGTGCCGACGAGGCTCACCGGATGCGCATGATCCGGCACCACGATGATCAGCGTGTCGTCGCGCCCCTTGGCGAAGTCCTTCGCCGCCTCGACCGCCTTGTCGAGCATGATGGTGTCGAACACCGCCCGCTCCCAGTCGAGGGAATGCGAATACTTGTCGATACGCGCCGATTCCACCATCAGCACAAAGCCGTTCGGCTTCTTCGCCAGGATGTCGAGCGCGGCCTTGGTCTGCTCGACGAGATCGGGCTGATCCGGATAGCGCGCGGTCGTGCCCTTCTTCAGGTACTTGAGATCGAGCGCGCCATCGATGTTGCCGGTGTTGAACAGACCGAGCAGACGCTCGGTGCCGGCCTCCGCCGCCTTTGCCTTCATCTCGCTCGCGGTCGCTGCGAAGGCATAGCCGCGCGCCTTGAACACGGCGACATAGTCCGTCTCGTCGCGCCGCTTGGAGCCGGCGACGCTCTTGGGCAGGAAATTGGCCGCGCCGCCGCCCATGATGACGTCTGGCGCCGCCTCGCGGAACATATCGACGATGTCGTTGTAGTCGGCGCGGCGGCGCGTGTGCGCGACCATGGCGGCCGGCGTCGCGTCGGCGATCTCGGCATTGGTGACGACACCGACCGCCATGCCGAGGCGGCGCTGCGCGAGACTGGTGATGGTCTCGACCTGGGGGTGGGCGAGCGTGCTCTTGTTGCGCGCGCAGTAGACGCCGAGCGCGCCAGTGCAGCTCTTGTGCCCGGTGGTGTAGGCGCTCGCCGAGTTGGCGCTGTCGGTGACGACGGAATCCGATCCGGCGGTGGAGACGAGCGCCATCGCCGGCATGTCGTCCATGGCGAGGTCACCACCGTATTTGCCCTCGCGCAGCCCCTTCGACAGGATGCGCGCGGCGGTGCGATGCGCCACCGAGAGCCCATCGCCGACGAACAGGATGACGTTGCGCGCCTTGCGCGGCGGCGTGGCGTAGACCTCCCACGTCACCTTGCCGGAGTTCGCGGGCGTGCCGCTGCCACCCCCCACCGTCGCCATGACGGCCTTGGCGCCGGGGGCGTTGAGAGAAACGCCGCGCAGCCAGTAGGCGGTGTGCTCGAAGCCGTCCTCGCGCACGATGATCTCGGGCGCCTTGCCGACGACTTCCGCCGCGTCGCGCCCGTCGATGGTCACCTTGATGTCGGTGGCCGCCGGCGCGCCGGGAAACTCGACCTTGAGGTCGAACGTGGCGCCGGCCACCATCTCGGCGCGGTCGAGCGGATAGATCGTCTGCGCCTGCACGGAACCCTGGCGGCCCGTCGCGGCCGATGCGGCGAGCCCAAGCGCCAAAACCGCGCCTGCTTTCCACATCGACCGTCCCCCGTCCGCCAAGGTGATCCGCGCAGGTCGCATACGTTCCCCCCGATCGTGATTGCCCTTGCGGGCGGGGCGCTTTGAACGCGCCCGATGCTACACCTTCATGACGGCCGCATCGCCGCTGTGCGCAACGCATGAAGGTGGCTGCCTGCCCCCGCGCCGCGATCACGCCCCGTCGAGCAGCACGTCCTTGGCCTCGTTGATCTTGGCCGCCAGATAGGTCGAGCCGCCGCGATCCGGGTGCAGCTTCAGCATCAGTTCGCGATGCGCCTTGCGGATGTCGTCGGCACTGGCGCCCGGCTTCAGGCCCAGGATCTCGTAGGCCTCGGCGCGATCCATGCGGCCGTTGTCGCCGCCGCCCATCTCGCGCTCGCCGCGCGCCATGTCCTCGCGCCACGTCGGGTGCGTGCGGTCGAGCCATGCTTCCAGGATCTGCGCCGACTGCGGATCGACGAAGCGGCAGTCCTGCCACAACAGCGCCAATTCGACCGGCTTCAGGCTGGCGATGCTGCGACCCTTGAACATGCCCTTCAAGACACGACCTTCGAGCGTGCCCGTGGCGTGGTCGAGTGTCACGTCCAGGTGGTCGGTGGCGACGCGGGAGCCGGACCGCGCCGTGCTGCCGCCCGGGCCACCCCAGCCCCCGAGCCCGCCCAGCACGCCCTGGCCCCAGATCAGCCACGAGCCGAGCGCGGCCAGCGGCGCCGCCGTCCCCATGGCCCCACGCAACGCCAGCACGGCGGCCGTGGCCAGCAGCGCCGCACCGGCACCGAGCTTGAGCTGACGCGCCAGGACCGCGGGATTGGCTTGCGTAAAGGCGCGGGCGGCAATCAGCCAGACGACCAGGGCGGCGAGCCCCAGCATGAGGTAGAACATGGCGCGGAAGCTCTTCGGATGATGCGCGACTTTCAGCGCGCATCATCGGCTGAATGTGGCCCGCGCTCAAGGCGCTCGTGACCCCGACGCGGGCGGGCAGGGTTTCCGGTGGACAGGCACGGGAACCTAGCCGTTGGCATGCGATCCGGGTCAGTTGGCCCGGCTCACCTGCACCAGGTTGTCCGAGAACGAGGGCGCATGCCCCATGTCGGTGAACTCGGCCGACGAGATGCTGTTCACCGTGCCATCGTTGAGCTGGCGCCAGTAGCCGAGCGTCGCCACCACGATGCCGGGGTTGACGTCGCACGAGATGCGCGCCACGCCCTTGAAGGCGCCGCGGCTGTTCTCGACCTTGACGCGGTCGCCTTCGACGATGCCGCGCGGCGTCGCGTCGGCCGCGTTGATGAGCACGAACTGCTCGCCCTGGCCCTTCTGCTTCTGCTCCATGTTGGCGTAGCAGGAGTTCAGGAAGCCGTGGCTCTTCGGCGACACGATATTGAGCGGGTACTTGCTCGCCAGCTGCGGATTGCTGGCCGGGCTCTCGCGCGGGCCGACGTAGTCCGGCAGTGAATCGAGCGGCTCGCCCGGCTGGAAGCCCTCGTACATCTGGCGGAACGGCCCGGCGACGAAGTTCGTCGCGCCCTCGACGAGGAACTGGCATTTGCCGCTCGGCGTCGGGAAGCCGCCCTCCTTGTGGCGGGCGCGATCGTCCTTGGTGCCGACCTTGAGGCGCGCATAGCCGTGCTTGCGCAGATACGCGAGATCGATGCCCTCGCAGGCCGGCGCCGCCCAGTCGACATAGTGCTCCAGGCACTCGCTGTCGGACCATTTGAAGTTGTCCTCGGTGAACCCGAAGCGGGCGGCGAGGCGGCGGAAAATCTCGTTGTTGGGGATGGCTTCGCCGGGGCTTTCGACGCACTTGGCGTTGTAGGTGAGATAGAGGTGCCCCCAGGACAGGATCATGTCCTCCATCTCGGCGCCCATGGCGGCCGGCAGCACGATGTCGGCGTAGCTTGCCGTGTCCGAGATGAAATGCTCGGCCGAGACCAGGAACAGGTCCTCCCGCATCAGGCCCTTGACGATCTTGTCCGTCTCGGGCGCCTGCGTCACCGGGTTGGAGTTCCAGCACATCATCGATTTGATCGGCGGATCGAGCGGCATCTCGCCGACGAGCGCGCGGCCGATCTGCAGGTTGTTGACGACGCGCGTCCCTTGCGGAATGAGATCCGGGCGGCAGATGACGTCGAACTTGTAGGGATGCTCCCAGACCGGGAACTGCGTGACGCCGCCGCCGACATGACGCCAGGCGCCGGTCAGCGCCGGGATCGAGGTGACGGCGCGGATGGTCTGGCCGCCGCCGAAATGGCGCTCCAAAGCGACGCCCATGCGGATGGCGGCCGGCTGGGCCGTCGCCAGCTCACGCGCCAGCTTGCGGATATCGGCGGCGGGGACGCCGGTGATGGCCTCGGCCCACTCGGGCGTGCGCGTGCTGGCGCGTTCCTTAAGCTCGGCGAAGCCGAGCGTGTAGTTGTCGACGTAGTCCTGGTCGACGAGCCCCTGCGCGATGATCGAATTGATGATCGCCATGGCCAGCGCACCATCGGTGCCGGGCTTGGGGCAGATGTGCCAATCCGCCTCCTTGGCCGTACGCGAGGCGTAGGCGTCGATCACCACGACCTTGGCGCCGAGCTTCTGCGCGTCGCGCACGATGGCCCAGTGATGCAGGTTGGTGCTGACGCTGTTGCAGGCCCAGATGACGATATACTTGGAGTGGATGTAGCTCTCCGGATCGAGCCCGGCCGTGGGGCCGACGGTCAGCAGCCAGGCGGTGCACGAGCCCTCGCCGCAGAAGGTGCGCTCGCACACCGTGGCGCCGAGCCGGTTGAAGAAGGCGTCGCCGCCGTTGAGGCCGTGCACGAGGCCCTGATGGCCGAGGTAGCTGTAGGGGATGATGGCCTGGGGCCCGTGCTCGGCGATGATGGCCTTCCAGCGCGACACGATGGTGTCCAGGGCCTCGTCCCAGCTGATGCGCTCGAACTGCTTGGAACCCTTCGGCCCGACGCGCTTCATCGGGTGGAGCAGCCGGTCCGGGTGATAATGCCGCGTCTCGTAGTCCTTGAGCTTCACGCACAATCCGCCGCGCGTCATCGGATGGTCAGGGTTGCCGCGCACCCCCTTGAGCTTGCCGCCCTCGACGTCGAACAGCATCGAACATGTATCGGGACAATCATGCGGGCAGCCGCCGAAAGAGGTCGTCGTCGAGACACGCTCGTTCATGGGGTTTCCTTCCCTGACATTCTTGTTGTGGATTGCGCGCCAGAACCGGAACGCCAACTGGCAGAGGGCCGCGCGGCGGGGCAGCGGCGAGGCTATCCCAGTCCGGAACTAAAACCCAAACCGACGTGTCGGAAAAGCCGCAACCGGCCACTACACGGCAATGTGTTGCTGCGACGCGAAATGACCGTAGCGGCCCCGCCAGCATGCAGGTGGATTTTGCGTTTCAACTCTTGAGATGCCGAAGCAGCAGGCGGGCGCCCGCGTCACGATTTTCCAGCGCCAGCGCTTCCAGCGCCTTGCGGCCACCGGCGGCATAGACGGCGACGGCACCGAGCAACGCGCGCAGCTGCGCCGCCGAACCGGCATCGAAGCGGCAATGGGCGCCGCGCGTCAGCCGGGCGATCTCGGCGAAGGCCAGGGACGCCCGCGCGTCGTGCCCCTCCTGGAACATGAAGGCCGGTACACCGAGGAGCGCCAGTTCGCCCACCTTGGCGCAGACGGCGTCGACCTCCTCCTCCATGCAATCGCCGACATAGACCAGAGCCGACACGCGCCGCTCAGCCGTCTCCGTACGCACGTGCGACAGCACGCGGCCGACCTGGGTCAGCCCGCCGTGACACTCGACGCGGCGCATCAGGCGCGCCAGCTCGTCGGGGTCCCCGACCCAGCGCGAGGCGCGGCATTCGGCCAGCCCGCGGAAGAAGACCAGCTGCACGTCGAGGCCGCCGATGTCGCGCACGGCCGAGAACATCTCGCCCTGCAGCGACAGCGCCAGATCCCAGGTCGGGCGGCGGCTCATTGTGGCGTCCATGGCGAACACAAGGCGGCCGCGCCCGCCCGCAGCGACCGGCGCCAGAGCCTTCAGATGCTCCAGGAAGGCATCGACCTCGGCCGAGCCGGACCGCTCCGTGGCCGGCTGCCCCGGCGCCCCGCGCGGCGCCGGCGGGCGGCGCTGATCGGCGCTGGCGACGGGACCGGGCGAGGACGCGTCGGTTCCGCTTCCGCGCCTGGCACTGGTGTCCGTGTCGATGAACGTGCCGCGATCGTCATTGCGCGCCATGACCCGCGCTCCTTTCCCGGTCTCCAGGCAACCGCGCTCACACGGCTTGCGACACCGGCGCGGACGGCTTGGCCGGCGCCGGCGTGCGCGCGGAACGCGGGCCGACAAGATAGCCGATACGGCCGTTCGACTGGCGCCGCTCCGTCTCCAGCCAGGCCAGCACCTCGCGCGGATGCAACGGCCGCCCTGTGGTGGCGATACGCTCCGCCTCCAGCGCTTCCAGGCGCGCCAGCAGCGGCTCCGCCGTCTGGTGCAGCATGGCGACCGTGGCGATGGTGCGCCGACGCATGTGGGGCGGAATTTTCGGCAGCGAGCTGGAAAGCAGCACGCGCGCCCGGTCCGACAATCGCGTCGACAGGCGGCCGAAGACGCTGACCAGGAACACCGGCCAGTCCTCGCGGAAGCGCCAGTCGCGATGCTCCATCCACTCGAACAGCTTGGTCATCATCATGTCCTGCATGCGCAGGCGCGGCGTGACGCGATAGTCCTGCCACTCGGCGACGAGATCGAACTGCGGCTCGATCTCCATGTCGCCGGGCGTAAAGCTGAGGCCCGCCTTGACGCCGACGCGGCGATAGAAGTCGCGGTTGGCATTGAAGCGCGACGGAAAGGTCGGCAGCACCAGCTTGCCGGCGCTCGCCTTGTCGTAGGCCTCGCGCACCAGCTTGGAGCAGAACAGCCGCCGGTAGCTCTTCAGCAGCATCGAGAAGTCGTAGGGAATGGCGCCGCCGGTATTCAGCGCGCGCTGCACGCGGTCGTGGATCAGGGCGGCGGCACGGGCAGCCAGCTCGGGATCGCGCGGGCGGAACAGCATGGCGCGGCCGAGGCCATGCTGCAGCGCCGTCTCCAGCGGCGTGACGACCGAGCCTTCCTCGATCAGCGCCTCGACCATGTGCGGCGCGCCCTGGCCGTCGACGTAGACGAGCCCGACGTGGCTGAACTGGCTGTCGACAGCGCCGATGCGGGCGATGGCCGCGCTGTTGTGCCGGGTGCCGCGCACCAGCACCACGTCGCCGGACTGGAACGGCAGCGCCGCCCCGGTGTCGAAGCGCTGGTTGACCAGCGTCGTCATCGGCTGGCCACTGAAGGCGCGGAAGGCGTTCTCGCCCGGGGCGAGCCGGCCGTACCCCGCCATCAGCTCGCCGATCAGGTCCGACGCGTAGCGCGTGATGCGCAGGCAGTCGCGCAGCGCCACCTGCGCGTCCTGGCGCAACAGCCCGCGTGCCTGCCAATCGGGAATGCGGTCGCGCAGCGCCACGCGCAGGTCGAACAGGCCGGCGATCAGGAGCGGTGCCTCTTCGCGCACGCGGACGGGATCGTAGGCGCCGAAGTCGATGGCGAACACGCGCTGATAGAGGTCGCGCAGGTTGGCAACGAGCTCTGGCGAGCGCGCCATCGGCTTCTCGGCCAGCTCCTGCAGGGCGGCGAGATCGGCGATCAGCGTGCGGTCGGGAAGCGTCAGGGGCACCGGCGCAGGTCTCCAGGCAGGTCTCTCGTCGCAGCCCGCGGCACACAGATCCGGTTGCGAACGTGCAGGCACCCGCATTTGAGCCGCGAATGATGGCGCTGCCAAGGGCAATGCGGCAACGCAGCAGACTTTAGCGCCGATCTTGGTTGCCGGCACCCCGCCGCCGCAACCGGGCGCCGCGCATCGGGCCGCGTGTCAACCGTTTGCCTCTGCCCAGTCGGCGAGGCGGCGCATGAAGGCCATGCACTTGTCCAGCTCGGACACCGCGATCCACTCGTTGGCGGTGTGGGCCTGCGCGATATTGCCGGGCCCGCACACGACCGAAGGCGCCCCGGCGTCCTGGAACAGCCCTGCCTCGGTGGCGTACGAGACGGCGAAGGTGGCGTTCTGCTGCGCCAGTGCCAGCGCCAGCGCCACCGCCTCGCTGCCCGGGCCGGCCCCGAACGGCGGCACCTGGTTGACGGGGGTGATGTCGATGCGGGCTTCCGGCGCCGTGCGGCGCATCTCGGGCAGGCAGCGGCGCTCGGCGAATGTGCGCAGCCGGCGCTCGATGGCCCCGGTATCGAGACCCGGCAGCGCCCGCACCTCGAAGGTGAAGGCGCACGACACCGGCACGATGTTGGTCGCCGTGCCGCCGTTGATGCCGACCACCTGTAGCGTCGCGTGCGGGGGGTCGAAGCGTGGGTCCGACAGGCCGTTGCGCAACTCGCTCTCGATGCGATCCAGCTCGCCGAGCATCCGCGACGCATAGGTGATGGCGTTGACGCCGAGCGGCGCCATGCTGGAATGCGCGGCGCGCCCCTCCACCGTCACCTTCCAGCGTATCGGCCCCTTGTGGGCATCGACGACACCCATCCCGGTCGGCTCGCCGACGACGACGAGGCGCGGCCGCTGCAGGCGCGTGCCCATTTCGCCGATCATCGGCCGCACGCCGAGGCAGCCGATCTCCTCGTCGTAGGAGAACAGGATGTGGACCGGCGTCTTCAGGCGGCGGCTGTTGAACTCCGGCACCGAGGCCAGCACACAGGCGAGGAAGCCCTTCATGTCCGTGCTGCCGCGACCGTAGAGGCGGCCGTCGCGCTCGACGAGGCGGAACGGATCGCTGTCCCAGGTCTGCCCGTCGACCGGCACGACATCGGTATGGCCCGAAAGCCCGATACCGGGCACGCCCTCCGGTCCGATGGTGGCGTAGAGCGACGCCTTCAATCCATCGGATGACGGCACCCGCAGCGCCCGTACGCCGTGCTGTGCGAGGTAGTCCTCGACAAAGTCGACGATGGCCAGATTGCTCTTGTGGCTCGTGGTGTCGAAGGCGACGAGGCGCGCCAGCAGCTCAAGGGCGGAGTAGTGCGGTCCTCGCATGGCGGGTGTCTTGGCTGCCTCGATGGGGGGCGGAATGAAAGATCAGGACGACCGGATCCAACGGCGGCTGGAGCTGCCGGAACGGGGCCGGAGACGGCCGTCCGCAGGCTCAGGCTCGTCAATGCCACGCCGGCAGGGCATCCGGCAATTGCAGAGCGGGCGCGCCGCAGGCCGCAACGGATCGGGGCGCCGCCTTCAATCGCAAAGGTGGCGCCCCGGTCGATGCGGTTCAAGTGTGCCGGCTCGGTTTCGTTCCGGCGACCAGGCTTCAGCCCCGCTTCAGGAAGCGGGGAAACTCCTTGCTGGTATCGCCCGTGCGCACCTCGGCTGCGGCACCCTGCGTCTCGTCCAGCGTCCACCAGCGCTCGCCGCCGACCACCTGCTGCACCGGCTGCGCCGGCTGCGCCTGCTGCACCGCCACTGCGGGCTGCATCACCGGCTGCTGCAGGCCCTGTACGGGCGCGCGCGGAACGGTGGCCGGCGCACTGGCGCGCTGTCCGATCGGGCCGGCGGCGAACCATGCCTCGATGAGGTCGATCTCGTCCGCCGACAGGTTGAGGCCCTGGCCACGGCAGCGGGCCACGACGAAGTTGCGGAAGCGCCCGGCGAACAGCGTCGGCGAGGCGCCCTGCTCGAACCACGGGTCGGCCTCGCTCACCACCTCGAGCACGAAGCGCGCATCGTCGCGGCGGATGTCGACGCCCATCTCCTTGGCCCGGGTCACGATCGCGGTCAGCGTCTGCCCGCCGAGCAGACCATTGGTATTGATCTCCTGCGCCATGACCTCGAACAGCACGCGATACTCGGGCGGCGACAGCGGCGGCGCCTGGCAGGCATCGTGGATGCGGGCGATCGACTGCTGAATGGCCGTCGCCACCTCGGCGTGGCGCTGCAACGGCGGCTGCGGCGCGGCGGCCGGCTGCTGCACGGGCGCCACGGGCTGGGCCGCCAGCGGCGGCTGCGCCTGCTGCACGGGCGCCGGCTGCGGCGTACGCGGAGCCAGGGCGGCCTCGTGCAGGCGCTCGGTATAGGTCGGCTGTTGCGGCGCAACCGGGGCGGCAACCGGGACCGGCTGTGCCTCGAGCGCGATCGGGGCCGTGCGCGCCGTCGCCTGCTGCTGCGGCGCCGCCTGCTGCGGCGGATGGTCCGCAAAGCGCGGATCGATCGCCGGCTCGGTACGGGCAGCGATCTCATGGCGCAGTTGCTCGCCGCGCGGGACCTCGACGCGGGTCACCTCTGCACGGGCCGCGTCGGCGCGCGGCGCCTCGGCCCGGGGGGCCTCGATGCGCGGCTCGACAGCGGCCTGCTGGCGCGCGGTGTCGAACACGTAGTACGGCGCCTGCTCGCTGAGGCGCAGGCCCTGCGGCAGCGCGCGCAACAGCAACTCGCGGAAGCTGCCGGTGCCGCCCCAGGCGGAGCCTGCCGTCTTGTCGTGACCGAGCGTGCGTACGGCGCGGTCGGCCAGCGCCTCCAGCGGAACCGGCTGGCCGGCGGCGCGCACGGCGCTGACCACCTCGGCGATGATCTCCTTGCGCGACAGCTCGATCTGCGCCGCGCTCGGCAGCGACTGGGCCGCCTGGGCCGCGATGTGGGCGGCGGAGTCGTGCGCGATCTGCTCGACCGGCGGATCGCCCGGCAGACGCCCCTCGAGCAGGAAGGTGATCAGGTCGCTCTCGCGGATCTCGCCGTCGCTGATGGCGGTGTAGGGCAGCGCCGTGTGATCGTTGGCGAAGATCACCGTGCGGCGGGCGTGGGCGCGCAGGCGGTGCAGAACGGGCGTGAAGTCGGCATCACCCGAGAGGATGATGAACTCCTCGAAGTAGGTGTCGTGGGTCAGGTAGTCGCGCACATCCATGACCATGCGGATGTCCGACGAGTTCTTCAGCTGCTGCGTCAGCGGCGGGCAATCGACGACCTCGAAGCCGGCGCGCAGGAAGTTGTGGCGCACGAACGGGAAGGAGTTCATGTCCGTCGAGTTGTCGGACTGGTTGCGGCGCGGCACCGGGTTGCCGTAGCAGCGGTTCATGACGATGCGTCGCGGCTGCTCGACCGAGGGGCCGTTGGTCGGCGTGATGAGGCGCCCGCTCTCGATCTCCTTGAGCCAGGTCGAGGCATTCTTGGCGAAGGCCTTGGCGGCGTCCTCGCTCTTGCGGCGCAGCGAGAGATAGATGTTGTCGTAGTCGACGAAAACCGTGCTCAACAACCGCCCGTTCGACTTCACTGTCATTGTCCCGCCACCCCGAATTAGACCGCGCGCCCTGAACCTACGGCCGCCGTATTGCAACGCTCAGCGGCACTCTTAATGAGTCGGGTTGGTGGGGCAAGCGCGCGCCGGCACCACCTGCCGTCGCTCAAACTTTTATGTTTCGCATCAACCGCATGCCGAGCCGCAATGAACGAGAATATCGTGGAAAACCGCGCCCTGCGCCGCGCGCGGCCACAAACCGGCGGCGCTTTCGTGCGCGAATCACCGCTGCCAAGCAAACGGTGGCCTCCCGCCCCGGAAGCCTGGAGGCGCGTTCAGGCCGAAGGCGGCTCGAAGCCCGGCGGCGCCATCTCGAAGCGCTCGAACAGGAACGCAGGCGCCACCGTGCACCCGACCAGCGTCCAGGCGCTGGCCACCGCACCGGGGAGGCTCTCGGCCTGCTGCCAGTGGCCGGCGGACACGACGGCCTGCACCACCTCGCCCGACAGCAGCCCCGGCCCGAGCCGGACGACGCGCGCCGGACCACCGGGCGCGGCGATACCGAGATCGAGCGGCGCGCCGGCATGCCAGTGCCAGACCTCTGCGGCATCAACCCGGTGCCAGCGCGAGCGCTGGCCGGCCTTGAGCAGGAACAGGATGGCACTCGACGCCGCGCGGCCGTGCGCATCGGTGACCGTGTCGCGGAACGTCTCGCGGTAGAAGCCGCCCTCCGGGTGCGGCGCCAGCCCAAGGCGCGCGATGACCTCGTCCGCCGTCATGTCGAGCATGCCGTTCACCCCGCCAATGATCTGGAACGACCAGGTTGCGCCGCGCCGATGTCGCGCTGTTATGATATTCTGTGGCCGTGTTGAAGGCCATTGCCGCTGCCTTGGGTCCGACATGTCGCCGCCACCAGCCTCCCCACCACCTGCTCCTTTGCTGCCTCCGGGCTCCGGAGAGCAGATCAACAAGTTTTTCGCCAAGCTGTGGGGGAGTGCTCATGGAAGATTCGCGGCGCTGGCGGTGACTGCCGGCGCAACCTTGGTGGGCTCGGCATGGTGGCAGGCGCTGTTCGGCACATGCGCCGACCGGGTTGATTGGGAAAGCAAGGCTCTCGGCGCCTTTCTCATCGGCTCCGGAGTTGCGGTTTTCAGCGTCTTCGAGTGGCGCGCGACCAAACCGGCCGCCACCGTCAACACGACCGGCTACGCGCTCACGATTTCAGAAGGGACGACCTTCGAGGAAGTGATCGACGTTCTTGCCGACATAAACCGGATCAATATCGTGCTTGGCGAGGGCTTCACAGCCGATTTGCGCGCCGCCGTCCTGAAGCCCAAACAGCTGGCATTCGATACTCTGCCTGAGCTGCTGCGGGCGTTGCGTCCGCTGGGACAGTCCACGCCGCTACCGCCCTATGACGTCACCGAAACCGATGGGCATCTCGAACTCAGGGTGATCGAATGAGTACCTGCCAGTGCCACAAGAGTGCGAGCACAGTCACCTGCGAGCCGGGTCAATTGGGCGTTTGCCGTGTCGAACCCAACGGCACGGTGCACACCCGCTGCTACACGCCGAAGTCTTCGCACCGCAATCGGGTGGCGATGGCCAACTGGGCGCTGGAAATCGTCACGGGCGAACACCGTGAGGCGGAGCAAGCCCTCACGGCCGCGGACCGCCGCATTCTCGAATCCGGCCTCCATCGCACGCCGCTCGGCGTCGTCGTGAGCTTCACCCTGCCGGACGAACGGCGCGAGGGCGGCGAAGCACTGTAGCTGGGGCGCAGCAAGCGAACCGGTTTCACGCGCGGTTCTTGCGCGCGCGGATTTCGGCGAACACCTGCCAATCGGCGGCGGCGGGCATGTTGAGATGCGCCTTCACGCTCGCCTCGCCCGCGCGCAGGAACGGGTTGGTCTCCAGCTCGCGGTCCAGCCGCGTCGGCAGCGTCGGCTGGCCGTTGGCGCGCAAGGCCTCCACCTCCGCCAATCGCGACCGCAGCGCCGCGTTGTCAGGCTCGATGGTCAGCGCAAAACGGGCATTCGACAGCGTGTACTCGTGGCCGCAGTAGAGCCGCGTCGCCGGCGGCAGGGCCGCGAGCTTCATCAGCGAGGCCCACATCATCTGCGGCGTACCCTCGAAGATGCGCCCGCACCCCAGCGCGAACAGCGTGTCGCCGACGAAGGCGGCGCCCACAGCCGGCAACCAGTAGGCGATATGGCCGAGCGTATGCCCCGGCGTGTCGAGCACATGCACCTGCGTGCCGCCGAGCGCGAAGGTTTCGCCCTCGCCCACGGCCCGATCGAGCCCCGGCACCTTGTCAGCCTCGCCCCTCGGACCGATGATGGTGCAGCCGGTTTCCGCCTTGAGCTCGAGGTTGCCGGCGACGTGGTCGCCGTGGTGATGCGTGGTGAGGATGTGCGTCAGCCGCCAGCCTTTTTCCGCCAGCGCGGCGCGCACGGCCTCGGCATCGGGCGCATCGATCGACGCCGTGACGCCGCTGTCGGCCTCGTGCACCAGCACGCCGTAGTTGTCGGCCCGCGCCGGAAACTGGTGGATGTCGATCCTGGCCACAACGCAGTCCTCCCGGTAGCAGCGCTCGTTGTCCCCGTCCGATAACAGGAAACGGGCCGCTCGATGGCAAGCGGCCCGATCCAAACCTGGTCCCTAGAACCTAGTCCCTAGAACCTAGTCCCTTGAACCTGGTCCCTCACTTCTTGGGCTCGGGCGGCAGGACGGGCAGCCCCGGAGGGCCACCGCCGGTCTTGGCCTGCTCCTCGATCTGCTTCTTGATCTCGGCGTCGAGGTACTCGACCTGGGCCTTGTTGCGCAGATCGGTGGCGATCTCGAGCGCCTTCTTGTGCACCAGCGAGCCGACGAGGCGGTCCTTGACCTGCTCGAACGGCGGCGGCTTCTTCTCGCGGCGATCCTCGAGCTTGATGATGTGCCAGCCGAACTGGCTCTTCACCGGCGCGGAAACCTCACCCTTCTTGAGACCGAAGGCGGCCTTCTCGAACTCGGGCACCATCTGGTTGCGGCCGAAGAAGCCCAGCATGCCACCGTCCTCCTTGGAGCCGGGGTCCTTGGAGTTCTCCTTGGCCAGCGCCACGAAATCGGCGCCGGCCTTGACCTTCTCGGTCAGTTCCTTGGCCTTGTCCTCGGCGTCGACAAGGATATGGCGCGCCTGCACCTCTTCCTCGGGCTTCAGCGACTTGACCTGATCGTCGTAATATTTGCGCGCATCGTCGTCCTTGATGGCGCCCTTGACGCTGGTCTCGAAGAACGCCTCGCGCATGGCGCGGCGCTTCCAGTAGGCGAGGCGCTCGTCGAAGGCGGGACCGGCGTTCAGCTTGGCGCCCTCGGCGGCGTCCGCCAGCAGCTGTGTCTCGATCAGATATTCGACCAGCACGCGGCGGCGCGTCTGCTCAGGCAGCGAGCCCAGCTCCGAGCCGATCTCGGTCTCGGCCTGGCGCATGTCGGCCTCGGTCAGCGTCTTGCCGTTGACCTTGGCGACCACCTTCTCCTCGGCCTGGGCCGGGCCCGGCAGGGCGGAGCCTGCGACGGCGGCGAGCGCGGCCAGAGCGGCGACAGCCGAGAGGCGGGCGGCGACAGCCGAGAGGCGGGCGGCGACAGCCGAAAGGCGCGCGGCGGCGGCCGTCAGGCGTGCGATGGATTTCACGGAACGTCTCCCCATGATGCAGGCGAGGTGACCCCGCCCAGTCGCGCGCACTGATAGCCGAGCCGCTCGCCCGGTGCCAAGTTAACAAACGGAGAGGATGGCGCCCCGGCGGCCCGGCGACCGTGCGCCCGCGTTGACAATCGGGCACCCTGATCCTTATCTCACGCCTCGAAAGCTGCGCCGGCGGCCCGGAAACGGGTGCGCCAGCCTTTGCGCACGCCAGTCATCTCCTCTTGTCAACCCGCGGGACGAACCGTCCATCGCGGGCGTAACATCTTGAGAATTCAAGGAAACATCTTGATGCTCTCTTTCGGCGGAATTGCAGCGAAGATTTTCGGCTCGTCCAACGACCGCCGCGTCAAATCGTTCCGGCCCAAGGTCGAGGCGATCAATGCCCTCGAGCCCGAGATGGCGGCGCTGGCGGACGTTCAGCTGCGCGCCCGCACCGAGATGTTCCGCCGCCAGCTGAAGGACGGCGCCAAGCTCGACGACCTTCTGGTTCCCGCCTTCGCCACCGTGCGCGAGGCGGCCAAGCGCTCCCTCGGCCAGCGCCATTTCGACGTGCAGCTCGTCGGCGGCATGGTGCTGCACGGCGGCAATATTTCCGAGATGAAGACGGGCGAAGGCAAGACGCTGGTCGCCACGCTGCCGGTCTACCTCAACGCGCTGGCCGGCAAGGGCGTGCACGTCGTCACCGTCAACGACTACCTTGCCCGCCGCGACGCCGAGTGGATGGGGCAGGTGTACCGCTTCCTCGGCCTCACCGTCGGCATCATCGTCCACGACATGTCGGACGAGGACCGGCAGGCCGCCTACGCCTGCGATGTGACCTACGGCACCAACAACGAGCTGGGCTTCGACTACCTGCGCGACAACATGAAGATGCGCAAGGCCGAGATGGTGCAGCGCGGCCATTCGTTCGCCATCGTCGACGAGGTCGATTCGATCCTCATCGACGAGGCGCGCACGCCGCTCATCATCTCCGGCCCGCTGGAGGACCGTGCCGACCTCTATCAGGCCATCGACGCCGAGATGGTGAAGCTGGTCGCCGAGGGCGACAAGGTCGACCGCGAGCTGCGCGCCAAATACCAGGGCGACAAGCTCAAGGACGCCCTGAAGGAAGACGGCATCTACGAGCTCGACGAGAAGCAGCGCCAGGTCTCGCTCACCGAGCAGGGCAACGAGATCATCGAGCAGCGCCTCGCCGAGGGCGGCCTGATGAAGGGCTCGCTCTACGACATCGAGAACGTCTCGATCGTGCACCACGTCAACCAGGCGCTGAAGGCGCACAAGCTGTTCCAGAAGGACAAGGACTACATCGTCAAGGCGGGCCAGGTCGTCATCATCGACGAGTTCACCGGCCGCATGATGCCGGGCCGCCGCTATTCCGAGGGCCTGCATCAGGCGCT